>Ga0080064_1004068_pt1 | contig 19547 bp, 14 predicted proteins | sample Subgrocontami54m_FD_69260 | JGI IMG/M metagenome (GOLD analysis project Ga0080064, IMG submission 69260) | Subsurface groundwater microbial communities from S. Glens Falls, New York, USA - GMW46 contaminated, 5.4 m (SPADES assembly) (version 2) ...
GTCAGCAATGGGCGCGTGACCATCCACGAGCGGCGTCCCCCTGAATTCGTCAGACTGAGAGTCGTGTTCGAACATCCCACCGGCAAGCGCTACCAGGAGTGGATATGTTTCGCCGATCTCACGCTGAAGCCAGCCGGCAACCGGACCGAAGCCACCTGGACGATGTGGGGCGACACCCATCCCGACGCCATGCTGCTCTTCTTCCTCGATAATCAGCAGCAGCTCATGGGGGGCGAGTTCGAGCACGCCCTCGAGACGCTGAAAGCGATGGTGGAAACATCCGCGGGAAAACGAACCGCCGCGTTGCCCTGATGTTCGGCCGTGGCCCCGCGCCGCGGCCTGCGGATGCGCAGGAGAGCCGAGAATTTCCGGGCGGACGCGCGACATCCGGGGCGCGGCTGCGTCTGGCACCGCAATGAATCTCCTGACCGACCGAGGACTTCGCGCGCGCATTTTGCTGCTGCTGGCTTCGGCCGTTGCGGCGTTCGGCGCCGACGCCGCGCGTAGCGAGTGGGTTCACCGCGGAACCGACGGCAAGCTCGCCTACAAGACGACACCCGCGGGCGATCGCATCATGGATTTTTCGTTCGCCGGCTACGGCGGCGGCGGCGTGGCGCTGCCGGACGTGCCGGTGATGGTCACGGTGCAGCCCAGCGGCGGCGCCGACGACACGGCGGCAATACAAGCCGCGATCGATCAGGTCGCCGCGCTGCCGATGCGCGACGGGTTTCGCGGCGCGGTGCTGCTCGCGCCGGGGACATTCACGTGCGGGCAGCCGATCACGATCGGCACGAGCGGGGTGGTGCTGCGCGGCAGCGGAGCGCGGACGACTCTGAAACTATCCGGTCGGCCGCACAACGCGATCACCGTCCGGGCCTCGGGTGGTAGTCGCAGTGGCCGGCCGGGCGCGGAAGAGGAGAGAGGCGGCGTGCGCACGACGATCGCGGACGCGTATGTGCCGTCGGGAGCGCGCGCGTTCGCGGTCGCGGACACGAAGGGTTTCGCCGTGGGCGACACGATTTTGATCCAGAAGCCGGTCACGGAGGCGTGGGTGAAATTCATGCAGATGCACGACCTCACGCGCGACGGGAAACCGCAGACGTGGATTCGCGCAGGAACGACGATCGCCACCGAGCGGCGGATCGCGGCCATCGCCGGCAACCGAATCACGCTCGATGTGCCGCTCAGCGACTCGTTCGACGCCACGTATCTCAATCCGCCGGGCGCCACTGTCGCCCGGATCAACCCGCCGGCGCGCGTGGCCCATGTGGGGATCGAGCAACTGCACATCGCAGCGCCGCCGCAGGAAATCAGCCACACCGAGGCGCATTTCACCGCGCTGCGCGTCAACGGCGAGGATTGCTGGGTGCGCGACGTCGTGTGCGACGAGACGATGAACAGCATCGCGACGAGTGGCCGCCGGATCACGCTCCAGCGCGTGACGGTCAACCGCCAGGCGAAGCACCAGGGCGCATCGAAGCCCGCCGAGTTTGCGCCGAACGCCAGCGAAGTGCTGCTCGATCGCTGCGCGGTCAATGCGGACAACGTGTGGTTCGTTGCCACGGGCGCGGGCGTGGCCGGCCCGATGGTGATCTTGAACTGCGATTTTCGCGGCAACGGCCGCGCGGAGTCGCACCAGCGCTGGTCGACGGGGATGCTCTACGACAACTGCCGCGCGCCGGAGGGCGGAATCGAGATTCGCAACCGCGGCGCGATGGGATCGGGCCATGGGTGGTCGATGGGGTGGGGCGTGATCTGGAACTGCGTGGCGAAGGAATACCTCGTGCAGAATCCGCCCGGCGCGTTGAACTGGCTCATTGGCAGCCCGGGGCACAGCGGAGCATCGCCGCGGCCTTTTGGCACGGGGCCGATTCTCCCCGGTGGCACTGAGGATTCGCGCGAGCGCGCGGTGGAGCCGCAGAGTTTGTACCTGGCGCAACTCGCGGAGCGGCGCGGCCCGGAAGCGCTGAAGGCGATCGGCTACGATTCGGATCGCATTGGGACGGTCCCGGGCCGGCAGATGAAGACGGCGGGCCATATGGCCGAGGCGGTGAACCTCGCGCGCGATCGTCCGGTGCTCACGAGCAACGTTCGCGGCGGCGTGCGGGAGTTCGCGGGCTGGCAGGCGCTCGACGATGACGGCGGCACGTATTGGGCCACTGATGATGGGAAGACGCCGGCGACACTCGAGTTGGACACAGAAGGCGCGGTCGAAATCAATCGGGTCGAACTCGGCGAAGCGCCCGGCATGAGCGGCCAGGTGCGGGGCTACCACGTCGACGGGTTCACGGACAGCGCGTGGAAACTGCTGGCCGAAGGCACCACGATCGGCGCGCGCCGGGTGCATCCCTTTGCGAAGGTCACGGTCTGGAAGGTGCGACTGACGATTTCGAGCGCCGAGCCCTTCGCGGCGATTGCCACCTTCGCCTTGTATTCGATTCCGGATTAGAGCCGTTTAAGAAGTTCTGTAGCCGTTTCGCGTAGCGGCAGGCGTCTCTGCCTGCCGCGGTTGGCTTGGATGGGCGGCAGGCACGGAGGCCTGCCGCTACGTTCCCGGCTCCGACTCGGCGTGGTTGATTTCTGGCTGCGCCCCTTCGTACTGCAGGGGCAAAGATGATGTTGTCTCCCTGCGCGCAGTTTCAAACGGCGGAATCGAGTTTCCTGCTCCGGTGAACACCCGCTTCGTCCATCACGTGCAGGTCGAAAGACCCGCGGCTACCGAGGACGCCGCCGGCGCGCGCGAGCGGCTGCGCGACAAGTTTCCGCGACCGGCGCTGCGGCGGATGACGCATGTCGGCATGCTGGTCGGCTCCGCGCTCGAGGGCGTGACGATCACCGGCGACGACGCGCTGGTCTATGCCTCGACGTTTGCGGAGACTCGCGCGCTGGAGGACTACCTGCGCACCTTTCCGACGCCGAGTCCGCTGCTCTTTCAAACCTCGATCCAGCCTTCGGCCGTCCAGCAGGTCTTGATCGCGCGGCAGCAACCGATCGCACGGCTGTGGCCGGTGACGGGACGGTCGCGATTGGTCGAGGAGGCGTTGACCGTCGTGCTGCTGGAAACCGCGGCGCGCGTCATCCTCGTCGGCGGTGAGGAGCGCGGCACGTGGATGCTCGAGCACGGGATGGCGAGCGAACGGGCGTTTGCCTTTGCCCTCGTGCTCACGCGGGAACCGGCGGGAGCAATCGGACGAATCGAGTCGGCGCCGCTCGAGCGCAGCTCGCCAGACGGGGAAGCGGCGCCGCTGCTCGAGGCGTTCGCCGACACGCTGGCCGCGCGCCGGCCGCTGCAGTGGCGCGGAGCCGGTAGCGAATGGACGCTCGACTGGTCGTGAGCCCGGCCACGCCGCCGCCGCGCAATCCGGGTCCCGAGTGGGGCTTCGCTTTCCTGACGTGGGCGGACCGCTGGTGGCCGAAGGCGATCTTCCGTCCGGGCACGATGCTTGGCACCTGGGTCGCGCTGCCATTCATGCCGGAGCAGCGGCGAGCCTCGCGCGACTATCTCGCCGTGGTGCTGGGCCGAGTGCCGCGCGTGACGGAGGTGTGGCGGCACTTTTACGCGTTCACCGATTTCTTGCTGCTGCGGCTCCGCGTCGCGCGCGGCGAACCGCAGCCCTGCCGGCTGGACGCGGGCGACGGCGCGGATTTCAACACCCTGATTGCCTCGGGCGAGCCCGCGCTCTTTGGCACATTTCACTTCGGCCATTCCGATTTGCTCGGTTTTTTTCTCGCGCGGCGGGGCCGCCGCGTCGCCATGGTTCGAATGCGCCTCGGCAACTCGGACGACACCCGGCGGCTCGGGCAAACCTTCCGCGACGCGGTCAGGTTCATCTGGGTCAACGAACCGGCCGCCTTGCTGTTCGCGCTGAAGGATGCCGTCGAGGCCGGCGAATCCATCGCGCTGCAATGCGATCGACTCGAGTTCGCGGCCAAGGCTGAGCCGTTTGAGTTTCTCGGCCGCCGGCGGCTGTTTCCCTTCACGATTTACCATCTCGCACTGATGTTCGGCCGGCCGGTGATGTTCTGCCTCGGCCTGCCGGGCGAGCGCGGTGACACCGTCGTGCGGCCCTGCCCGCTCTTCCGACCGGACCCGGCCCAGTCGCGGGCCGCGAATCTCGCGGCCGCGCGCGCTCACTTTCAGCAGGTGCTGGTCGAACTGGAAACCTTGGTTCGACAACAGCCGATGCTCTGGTTCAACTTTCTGCCGTTAAACCCTGAACCGACGCCCCGCGGTGGGGCCGTGTAGTTTGCCGGCGATGCGCGTCCTCCTCTCCGTTTATCATTGGCTGGCGTATTACCTGTCGTTTGCGCTCTTCGGGCTGTTCGGCCTGCTGCTCAACCTCGGCAGCCTGGTGCTCGCGTGGCTGCCGGCCACGGCGCGGGCCGAGCGGTTTTTCCAGCGGCTGATTCACCAGCACTTTCGGCTGTGGTTCAGGTGGCTTTCCTTTGCCCGGATCGTGCTGGTGCGCTTCACCGGCCGGCCGGCGGCGGCCGCCGGGCGCGGCGCGGTCGTCGTCGCCAATCACCCCGGATTGATGGACGCCACCTATCTGCTCGCCCGGTTTCCCCACGCCGTCTGCGTGTTCAAACCGGCGATACGCCGCAACCCGGTGCTCGGTGCGGCGGCGCGGCGGGCCGGCTATGTCGCGAGCGATGCCGGCCACGACAGCCTGCGGGCGGCCGCGGGCAAGGTGGCCGCGGGCCACGTGCTCATCATGTTTCCGGAGGGCACGCGCAGCCGCGGCGACACGTTGCTGCCGTTCAAGCCGGGCTTCGCGCTCGTGGCCCGAATCGCCCAGGCGCCGGTCCAACTCGTGCGCATCACGAGTGAAGCGCCCCTCCTCGCGAAAGGTCTGCCCTGGTGGCGCATCCCGCCGCTGCCCGTGCAGGTGACGGTGGCCTTCGGCCCGGCGCTGCCGCCGCCAACGCCCGCGCAAAAAACCCGCGAGTTCGTCGCGGAAGTCGAACGTTGGTTTCGCGAACCGGTTGGGCGGCCCGCCACGACGCCGGCGTCGACGCGGGTGCCGGTCCTGGCGGCGTCCGGCCAGCCGGAGGCTCCGCGCTGGCAAACCGTCCCATGACGCCGGCGACGCACCTCGTTCTGATGCCGACCTACAACACGGGTCCGCGCCTGGCCGGCGTCGTGGCCGAGGTCGTGGCCCGCTGGCCGCACGTGCTCGTCATCGTCGATGGCAGCACCGACGGGAGCGATCGGCCGCTGCGCGATCTCGCGGCGGCCCGGCGCGGACTCGAGATATTGGTGCTGCCGCGGAACGCGGGGAAGGGCGCGGCGGTGCTCGCGGGGGCGCGGGTCGCGCTCGATCGCGGCTTCAGCCACGGACTCGTGATGGACGCCGACGGCCAGCATCCGGCGCAGAGCATCGGCGAGTTCATGGCGGCCTCGCGCGCGCGGCCCGAGGCGATGATCCTCGGCAAACCGATCTTCGGGCCCGACGTGCCGCTCGAGCGGCTGCACGGCCGGAAGCTCAGCATGGCGATGGTGCAACTCGAGGCGCTCGGGGCGGGCATGGCCGACCTCTTGTTTGGCTTCCGCGTGTACCCGCTCGAGCCGCTGCTCGCCGTGCTGGGCGCGCGGCGCTGGGGTCGTCGTTACGATTTCGATACGGAGTCGGCCGTGCGACTGTTTTGGGCAGGCCTCCCGCCGATCAATCTCGCGGCCCCGGTGCGCTACTTCACGAAGGCCGAAGGAGGCGTGTCGCATTTCCGCTACGTGCGCGACAACCTCACGCTCGTGTGGATGCATCTGCGGCTGATCACCGAACTTCTGCTCTGGCGGTGGCCGGCCGTCTGGCGGCTCCGTCGCCGGTGGCGATCGCGCGGTTTCCGCCTGGCGAACGATCCGGCGCTTGCTCCGCCGCTCCCCGGATGACCTGGCCCATGTTGCGCGCATTGTTGTTCGGGGTGATGGCGGCGACGGTCGCGGCGGCCGGCGCCGACGCCGATGCGCTGGTGACCCTCGAGCACCGCGTCGATCTGGCCGATCCCGGCTGGCGGGATCTGGCTGGCGCCTTCGCCACGCGGCCGGCGTCCGTGGTGTCGGGCTTCGAGGAGCGTCGCTGGTTTTCCTTCAAGAAGACGCCCACCGTGCTCAAGGGCATCGCCCGCGTTTCCGCCGAACACGGGTTGAGCCTCGAGTATGGGGGACCGGAACCGCGTACCGTGATCATCGATACGCGAGGCATGCTCGTGCGCGAAGCCGGGCGGGACACCGCGCCGCCGGCCGACGCCCGCGCGACCGCGGCCAACATCGCGTTGCTGCACCTGCTGCGTTTCGATCTGCCGCGGCTGGCCGAGACCTTTCAGCTCTACGGCGAACGCCAGGGCGAGGCGTGGCGGCTGGCCTTCGTGCCGATCGCGGAACCGGTGCGCCGCGCCCTCGGCCACATCGCGGTCGCCGGCGAAGGCCCGCGCGTGCGTCGGATCGAACTGCGGCGCAGCGCGACCCAGCGCGTCGAAATCCTCGTCGAACCGCCCCGGGCCGAGGGCGCGGGGTTCACGGCCGACGAGCTCCGGCGCTATTTCCGCTGAAGCATGAGGGCGCTTCACCGTCGTCGGCTCCTCGGCTGGGGAGGACTCGGGCTTGCGGCGCTGCTCGGCGTCGCGTGGCTGGCGCGACTTGATTACCCGCGGAAGATTTCGACGGACGTGCTCGATCTGATTCCGGCGGGCGAACGCGCGCCGGAGCTCGCGCTGGTCCGGCAGCTCGCCGCGGAGGCCGAAGCGCGCGTCATGCTGTTCGTCCTCACCGATCCGCGCGGGGCGCCGGCGCCGCTCGAGGCCGGCCGCCAATTCTCGGCGGCCCTCGTGGATTCGCGGGCGTTCACCGAGGCGATGCCGCTGGCGGATGCGACGAACCGCGAGGCGATTGGTCGCGTGCTCTTCGAGCACCGCTTCACGCTGCTGTTTCCACCGTGGCTGCGCGAACGCGAGGCGGCATTCCTGGCGACTCGCGGCGAAACGGCGGCGTTCGGGCCGTGGCTGGCGGCCGACACGGCCGCGCGGCTCGGACGATTTCTCGAAGACCCGGCGGCGATCGCGTGGCAGGACGTCGTCCCCGCCGATCCGCTGCTGTTGCTCCCCGGCACATTGAACCGGCTCAAATCCGGCCTGGCGTTCCTGCAGCCGGAACCGGCCGCCGGATCGCCGATGCTGGTCTGGGGCCGCATCGCCGCGTCGCCGCTGAGCGAAGCGGGGCAGATCCCGGTATTCTCCGCGATCGGCAAGGCGACCGCCGCCACGCACGGGCGACTCCCGGGACTCGCCGTCGCCGACACGGGGATCAACCGGTTCGCCGCCGCCAGCCGGGCGCGGATCGAGCGCGAGATGACCTGGCTCAACACGCTCTCGTTCGTCGCGGTGCTGGGTATCGCGCTCGCGTTCATCCGCGGCGCGCACCGCGGCCTGCATCTCGTGCCCGTCGTCCTGCTTTCGATTCTCGGCGCCTGGGTCACCGTCACCGTCGCGTTCGAACGGCTGCACATCCTCGTGTTCGTCGTCGGCTCGCTGCTGACCGGGGTGGCGATCGACTACGGGTTCTACCTCTACATGCAGCGGCCGGCGTATCCGGGCGAAGACTACTGGGGGAAGGTGCGGCGGCTGATGAAACCGCTGCTCGCCAGCTGCTTCACGACGGTGGCCGGTTTCGCGCTGCTGCTTGCCTCGGACCTGCCGTTCATCCGGCAGCTCGGCGCGTTCGTCGGCGCCGGGCTGCTCTGCGCGTTGGTTGCCGCGGTGGGGTATTTTTCCACCGTGGGCGGCGATTGCCTGGAGGCGCGCGAGTTCCGTGGCGGCCGCGCCCTGGCCGAGCCGACCCGGCGGAAACTGCGGCGCGGCTTGCTCGGGGCCTGGCTGCTCGCGGTGCCGGGACTTTTTCTCGTGACGTGGAAGGACGATGTCCGCGAGCTCGAGATTCCGTCGCCGGCGTTGCGCCGCGAAGATGCGCGGATTCGTGCGCTGGCGGGCGAGGTGCCGGGCCGCACGGTGTTCCTCACCCACGGCGATTCCGTCGCCGAGGCACGCGCGTCGCTCGAGCAATTCCACGCCTGGCTGGGCACGGCCGGCGGAGGAGGGACGGAGTTCACCAGTCTCGGCGCACTGGTGCCGACCTCGGCCGATTACGAGCGGGCCCGGGCCTTCGCGCGCGAACAGCCGCGATTCCCCGCAGCGTTGGGCGCGGCGCTGGCCGGCGCCGGCTTCGAAGCCGAGGCGTTCGCGCCGTTTTCCGAAGCATATCGACACTTCGCCGCCGGCGCCGGCGGACAGGATGTCGCCCCGGCGGTGCGCGCGCTGCACGACGCGCTGGGCGGCCCCGCGTCCGCGCTGTTGCACATCGGCCGGCCGTTCACGTGGTTCGTGACGATCGCGAGCCGCGCGCCGGCCGCCTCGCCGCCCGCCGGGCTGCGCACGGTGAGCGCGAACCAGCTGCAATCGCTGAACCAGGTCTTTCGCCGCTACCGGCAGTCGGCGCTGCGGCTGAGTGCGACCGGCCTCGCGATCGTCGGACTTGGCGTGTTCCTCACGTACGGCTGGCGCGACGGGCTGCGCATTTTTGCGATTCCGTGCGGCGCGTGTCTCGGCATCTTCGGGCTGTTCGGCTGGTTGGGCCAGCCGCTCAACCTGTTTCATCTGCTCGGCGCGTTTCTCGGGGTATGCCTCACGCACAACTATTCGATTTTCTCGGCGACGTCTGCATTTCGGCGCGAACCGCCGCCGGCCTCGGTGCGATTGTCGGCGCTCACCACCGCGGCTTCGTTTGCCGTGCTGGCGCTGAGCGGCATCCCGGTCGTGCGCGCGCTCGGGCTCACGGTGGCGACGATGGTGCTGGCGGCGCTCCTCGTAATTGAGCTGGAGCATTTGCGTCCGCTCGCGGAGAGGCCATGAAACGCCCACGGAAAGAGCACGAGCGACGAACGACGCAAGTAGGGCGGGCTTCAGCCCGCCCCGCATTCGCTCATCGTTGGGAAAAAGAAGGCAGGCTGAAGCCCGCCCTACTTTCGGCCTGGGAGCGGACGCTGCGCGACTTGAGCGACACCCGCGCGGTGACCGAGACCGCCACCGGACGAAGCTGCACGTTCGGCGAACTCGAAGCCGGCGCCGCCGCATTTGGCTTCGACGCCGCGGAACTCGCCGGCCGTGCCGTCGTGTTCGCGCTGCCGAACGGGATCCGCTGGCTCGAGTTGTTTCTCGCGTTGATTCGCGCCAGCGCGATTGCCGTGCCGCTGGACTCGGCCGAACCCGCCGAAGCGCAACGCGCCGCCGCCACGCGGCTCGGCGCCGCCTGGTGGGAGGGCGAGCGTCTCGTCGCGCTGCCGCCGGCCCGCCGCCGGCGCGATCGCGAGCTCTGCCTGGTCAAGCTCACCTCGGGCACGACGGGCGCGCCGCGTCCGCTCTTCTTCACCGCCGCGCAGATGCTCGCCGATGCGCGCCAGGTCACCGCCACGATGGGTATCGGCCGCGATGACGTGAACTACGCGCTGATTCCCTTCGGCCACTCGTACGGTCTGGGCAACCTGACGATTCCCCTGCTGGCGCAGGGCGTGCCGGTCGTGTGCGGCAGCATCGCGTTGCCGCAGGCGATCGCCGCCGATTTCGAGCGTTGGGGGCCGACCGTTTTTCCGACGGTGCCGATCGTCTGGCGCGCGCTGGCCGCAGCGGAGCTGCCCCCGCTGGCCTTGGCGAGCCTGCGACTCGCGATCTCGGCCGGCGCGCCGCTGCCACCGGAGGTGGCCCGTGACTTCGTGGCGCGGTTCGGCCAGTCGATTCACGCTTTCTATGGTTCGAGCGAGACCGGGGGGATCGCCTTCGATCGCACCGGCCAGCAAACGCTCGCTGGCGGCGTGGGCCGTGCCCTGCGCGGAGTTCGGATCAAGCCGCTGCGGGGCGGCCGGATTCTGGTGGCGAGCGGCGCCGTGTTCACGCGGGGCAACCGGCGCCGCGCCGGCGCGAGCGGCGCGTGGATTCCGCCCGATGGCGCGATCGTCAGCTCGCGCGGCGACATCACGTTGACGGGCCGGCGCGGCAACGTGGTGAAGATCGCCGGCCGCCGCGTGAGTCTGGCGGAAGTCGTCGCGCGGTTGCGCGCGACACCGGGAATTCGCGACGCGTGGGTCGGCCTGCTGCCGGGTCGCGATGTCGCGCTCGGTGCGGTCGTGGCCGCGGAGCGACCGGCGGCGGAACTGCGCGCGCTTTTTCAGAGCAGCGTCGCTCCCTGGAAAACCCCGAAGAAATGGGTGGTCGTCCCCGAACTGCCGGTGACGGCCCGCGGCAAACCGCACGTGCGTGAGCTGCAGCGGCTACTGGGCTGAGGAGCCGGCGTTGCGGGGCGGCCACAGCGTCGCCTCGATCTCGAGGTTGAGTGGCGCGCGGCAGATATCGGCGCGGAGATAGCTCACGGTGTCGCCGGGGAGCAGCAATCGCTCCGCGAGCGCGGCGGCGACCGCCGGCTGATCGTTTTTGTGGCGAAGGTAAACCTTGAAGTTGCGTTGCCGCCCTTCGCTGGCGCCGAGATCCGACCCGAGTCCGCACGCCGTGGAAATGGCGCGCAGGTTCCCGAGCGTGCACTCGAGCTGCTCCGCCGTGCGCTCCGGTGCCATCGTGGCATGGCCTCGAATCGCCGCCGTGCCAGAAATAAAGACGGCGGCGGCTCCGGCCGTTCCCGGCACCAGCGTGGCCCGCGCAAAGCTCGGCGCGCGCGGCCCGTAGTCCAGGGGATACTCGTAGGCGGGCAATTGCAGCGGGTTCTCGACGGGCCGCGGCCGCGCGGTGCTCGCCGCGAACACCAGCGTGAACGCCGCGGCTTCGCAGCCCACCGCCGACGCCGCCGGGAGAAACGCGGTGAAACCGTGGCCGTGGTGTTGCTCGAACGCCCGCGCGCGCGCCCGGCAGAATCGGCCGTAGTTTTCCAGGCCCTCGCGATCGATCGCGTTGATCGCCGGCACATAGTTCCAAATGCGCGCGAGATGCCGTCCTTGCACGGCACGGAAAACCTCGAGGTACAAACCGTACACCGCGGCTTCGAGTCCCGGCACGAGCGGCACGGTCGCCCCGCCGAACATCCAGTCGCCCGCGGTCACCACGCGCAGCGGGCCATGGGGCACGGCGACGCCGGCCGGGCCGAGGAGCTGCTCGGTTGGTTCGCCCGCGAGCAAAGGCACGCCCGTGCATACTCCCGCGTCGTCGGGACCGAACCGGATCCGGAGGAGAGGAAACGCGGCCCCGCCGACCGCCATGTTATTTCCCCACCGGTTGCGGCGACCGGCCGGCGCCGCGGCTGGGCGCCGCTGCTTTTCCGCCCCCCAGGCCCAACCCCACGGCGATCGCGGCTCCGCGCCACCCGTTCAGCGAGGGGGTATTCATGCGATGGTAGATGCGGTGCCGCTGGGCGGCGGGCAAGTAATTTCCCGGGCGGGGTAGCGCGGTGCGGTCAGCGTTCACTCCGCGCACTCGGACGCGATGTCACGCCCGTTCGTCGGCGAAGAACATCGCGGCAATCTCCCGAGACCGGACGAACGCTCAACGTTCAACGCTTAACCTTTAACGCTCAAGAATCAGTCCGTCCTTCTCCGAACTTCAGCGTTCAGCGTTAAGCGTTAAAAGTTGAGCGTTCCGCTCCACGCCTCACCACGCGCACAGCGACGCGATATGCGCCGCCGAGCCGTCGCGCACCCAGCCGTCGAGCTGCGCCTGATCCTTCAGCTGCTGGCCGCGCGCGCGCGGCACGACGGCGAAGACCTGCGGGCATTCCGCCACCGCGGTCATGTCGCCCCACAGTTTTTCGAATTGGGCAACCGGATACACGTCTTCCTGGCCGTGGCCCCAGCGCTTCTTCACGTCCTTTAGCGTGACGTACGTCGGCACCCGGGCCGCCATCGCGCGCACGGCGGCCGCGGTGCGTTCGGCGTCGTTCAGATCGCCGCGGGCCAGGCCGAAGAGCGCGAGCAGCCGGTCGAGGTCGATCCAGCACGAGTTCGTGCTGTAGTAGGTGAGCGCGAACTCGTCCGCCTCGCGCGGCAGCGCGAGCCCCTCGACCATCCGCAGCCGGCCGTCGACCCGCGCGAGGCCGCCGCCATGATCCTCGATCCGGCGCGGAATCACCTCCCAGCCGAGCGTGGCGCCGGCATCCTGAAACCAGCCGACGACCGCCGGATCGAGCGTGGCGCCCAGCGTATCCACGTTGTGGACGAGCAGGGTTCGGAGCTGCGGCCGCGCCGCCAGCAGCCGCGCCAGCGTGCCGTTCTTCAGCAGGTTGGGCACCTCGAACCAGTGGCCGACCGGATGCAGGCACTGGCCGGGCACGTTGTCGGTGTAATCGCTGGCCTCGCCGGCGGCGCGCGCCCAGTTGACCAGGGCCGCGCGCACGCTTTCGCGCATCTTCTCCTTCTGCTCGTCGAGCTTCTGCTGCGCGGTCTCCTCCCACGCAAAATGCAAATCGCGCACCGTCGGGACGAGGCGCAATCCAATCGAGCGGCCGGCCGAAACGAATACGCTGCGGTCAAACGCCGCCCCGTATTCATGTTGCAGGTACTCCGCGATGGGCGCGTGGGTCAGGTAGCTGGTCGTGAAGACATGGGGCACGTCGCGGCCGAACTCCGCCGCGGTGCGCCGCGATTTCGCCAGGTGCACGTCGACAAAGCTGCGGTGACGCCCCGCGAACTTCGCGAACGGATGGAGCCCCTTCACCACGCCCGCGCCCTGCGTCCAGCGACTGCCCACGCCGGCGGCGAACGTGACCACTCCGACTTCGCCGCGCCGCAGCGCCTCCTCACCGGCCCGGCGGAGCTGCCCGACTTGTAGCGACGGTCCATGACCGCCGATGACTGTGGGCTTAACCTGTAGCGGCGGTCTATGACCGCCGACGGAAGGAGTTTCGGACTTGGTTCGGCGGTCACAGACCGCCGCTACAGGGGCGTCTACACCCGGTCGGCGGTCATGGACCGCCGCTGCAACACCCGTCAAATCGAACAACTCGCCGGCGCTGACATCCTCGATCTTCGTGTTCGGCGGCAGCCGGTTCATCGCCAGTCCAATCCGGCCGGCGCGCAGGTCGGCGCGAATCTGCGCGTGCTGCGGGCGGTCAAAGCCGTTCGCCGTCAGCAGTTCGTCCAGTCGCCCGAGGTTCTGCGCGCCGGTTTCGGTGGTGGGCAGCATGCGGTCGAGCAGCGTCGGCAGCGCGTCACGGAAATCTGGATGCGCCCGGCCGGCGCGCGTGAACTGCTGGAGATCGTGGCGCTCCCGCCCGGTAAGGTCGCGGGCCTCGCGCCGCAGCCAGCCGGGCACGGCGTGCTGGTAGAAACCGACCGGCAGCAGCGCGTCCGCCCCTGACTGGAGCGTCGCGACTGAGCCGTGTTCGTTGATCGCGAAGTCATACACCACCGGATCCATCGCGAAGGGCAGCGCCGGCTCGAACTCCCGTTTCGTCGTCAGCATGATGTCGAGCAGTCGCGCCTGCGCCTCGGCGCGGCGCTCCGGCGCGAAGATGAAGCCCATCCCGCCGCCCGACATGCCACCGAGCATCCAGAATCCCCAGAAGTCGTCGCCGAACGCCGCGCGGGTCCGCGCGATCAGCTCCTCGGTGTAGCGGTTGCTCACCCACGGGATGATCGTCTGCAGCGGGCCGAGGAAATTCCCCGTGAGCGCCGCGCCGAGGCCGCGAATGTCGCCCGCCGCGAGCCGCGCCAGGATGGCGTCGAGCGTCGCGACCGCCTGCCGGCGCGCCGTCCATTCCGGTTCGTTGCGCAGCAGATATTTCTCCGTCGCCATCTCGAGGATCGGCCCGACGTTCTGCGCCATGCCGCCATGCACGAGCACGAGCGAGTCCTGCAGCCGCCGGCGCGCCTCGGGGGAAATCCGCTCCGGGCCGAGCAGCGTGTGGCGCGGCAGCAACCGGCCGCGGCTGACGCCGTGTTCGGGATCGCCGGGTTGCGCCGGCGCGCCTTCGATCAGTTTGATCCCGGGCCACAGGCCTCCGGAGTCCTGCCAGCCGCCGCCCGATCCGCCGAGCCATTCGCCGAGAATCGCCCGCGCCGCGACGATGCGGCGCTCGGGCTCGGTCATCGGCCCTTCCAGCGACGCAATCTGGTTCGTCGCCCGCATGCAGACGCCAATCAACGCGCCGAGGAGATTCGTCGACACGGCGAGCCGCGAACCTTTCGGGATCCGGTTGACGTTGCTCACCAATTCGAAGCCGCGGCCGGCGCCGAAAATCGCCGCCAGCAGATCGGCGAGGCTCGCCCCCGATCGTTCGATGCCGGGCGGCACGAGTCCGGCCGCGATGATCGCCGCCTTGAGCAGCCCGAGGTAGTCGCGGCCAAAATCGAAGACGTCGTCCAGGCTGGTGAGGCACGCGCTCGCCTCCAAATCCACGCTCGCCAGCCGAATGACCGGTTCGGGGATCACCCGGAAATACGCCTCGACCGGCGGACGTGGGCCGGCGTCACGGCCGTGCACGCCGAGATCGATCGAGATGTTCAGCACGCGCGCGCCCTCGGGAAAATCCATTCCGAGGAAGAAGATGTCGCTCCAGCCGCAATGCGTCAGATCCATCCGCACCGGCGTCCGTTCGCGCAGCAGCGGGTGCGCAGCGTCACCGCCCTCGCCGGCGAGGAGTTCGCGGCGGACCCGCAGCGGTTGATCCAGCGGGTGGCCGAGCCGGAACATCCACGCATTGCCGTGCGTCGAGCGCACGGTGCGCCGCACCTGATCGGCGAGCGTTTGAAACGCCAGCGCATGATGCGCCGCGGCCAGCGCGCTCGAGATCGTCTCGCTCGCGCCGTCGCGGCGTTGCGTTTCCTCGAAAACGGCGATCGCCTCCTCGAAGCGTCGCTCCAGCAGGTGGCAGAACCCATCGTACGGCACGCGCCCCACCCGCGAGAAATCGGGCCGCGCCGGCAGATGGTAGCGGTGAATCGCCGCAATGAAGAACAGGGCGCGGACGCGCTGGTAGAGATTGCGCTCGCGCCGCCGGTAGGCGGCGAGCTCCCCGCACGCCGCGAGCAGCTCCGCGGTCGTTCGCCCGCGGCACCAGGCGTCGAGCGCGGTGTCGCGAGTCGCGGCATCGGTCGATGCGAGGATCTCAAGTAAACGGGCGGTGGCGGGGAGCGGAATGGCTTTCTGCTCCGCCGCCCCCAGCCCCTCGCGGGGCGAGGCGTTTCCGCTGCGATGGCGGTGGCTCATCACTCGTGGCGGACGGCGAGCAGCTCGACCAGCTGCGTCAAAACGCGATCCCGGTCCCGGCCGGCCAGCGAGATGGCGAGTTGCGCGAAGAGCAGGCCGTACGGCGCGCCGATGTCGAACCGCCGGCCCGCGACATTGAACGCGAGGTAACGGCGCTTGCCGGCCAGCGCGTGCAGCGCGGGCGAAAGTCCGAGCGGTCGATCCGGAGCCGCGCGCTGTTGCTCGTCGAGCAGCGCGAAGATTTCCGGCCCCAGCGCGTGCATTCCGAAGAAGCAGAGGTAAAATCCCGCGCGCAGTCCCGGCACGATCAGCTGCTGCTCGGCGACGGTCGGCGTCGGCTTCTCCAGCACCGCCTCGACCTGATACAGGGGCCGCGCGCCCCCGACCAGCCGGCCGCCGACCGCCCCGAACGACGTGAGCTGGCTTTCGCGCGTCGGCTGCACCGCCGAAACCGGCGCATTCTCCGCCGCCGCCACCTCGAGCAGCTGCCGCGCGCAACTGGTGGTCGCGTGCGCCACATGGAGATGATCGCCGACGAGATGGAGAAACGGCTCGTCCCCGACGAATTGCCGTCCACACAAAACCGCGTGGCCGTAGCCGCGGGGCGCATCCTGCACCAGGAAGCGGACGCGGGATCTCAGCGCCCCGCACGCCTCGGCATAAGCCTGTTCATCGCCCGGACATACGACGACGCCGAATTCCTCGGCCCCCGCCCCGGCGGCTTCCTCCAGCACGATTTGCAGGGCGGATTTTGCCTCGCCGGCCTGGTCGATCAAGGTCTGCAGCGGCAGCGTGCGCTGGCGCGGATTGGCGGCGGTGACGAGGACTTTGCGAATTTTCATCCGGAGCTGGCGGAAACCAGAACGTGAGTTCATCGCCGGCGCTCGTCGAACTCGAAAGATGGGGAGGCCTCGCCTCGACCAGGGACCGGAGTTCTCAGACCAGCGACCAGGGACCGTGGACCATCGACCCAGGCAGTTCGGAATTGTTGGTCCAGAGTCGATGGTCCATGGTCGCTGGTCCGTGTTCCGCCGGTTGACCGGACTTGTTTTTTCGCTACCTCTGCTTCTCCATGCCGAAAACTTCCGCCAAGAAACCGGTCGCGCCGCGCGCCTTGCGTGGGACGGTGTTCATCACCCGGCAGGTGCATTTCAACTCGGCTCACCGGCTGCACAATCCGACCAAGAGCCAGCGGTGGAACGAGGAGCACTACGGGCTCTGCACCAACCCGCACTGGCACGGCCACAACTACGTGCTCGAGGTGACGCTGCGGGGCGAGCCGGATCCGGAGACGGGCTACGTGATGGACCTTGGCAAGTTGAAGCGGATTTTGCAGCGCACGATTCTGGACAGGTGCGACCACCGCAATCTGAACGACCAGGTCGATTTCCTCCGCGGGATCAATCCTTCGACCGAGAACCTCGTGATCGCCTTCTGGAACCAAATCGAACCGCACATCCCCGCCGGTCAGCTGCATTGCGTGAAACTTTACGAGACGCCGCGCAACTTCGCGGAGTATTACGGACCGGAGGCACGGTGAGAACGCCCGCCTCGCCGACGCCCGCCCCAAAAAACGAAATGAAAAAACCCATGTACCTGCACCGCTCCGCGGGCGGCGCAGACCCGCGGATCAAGCGCGGCTACGACGCGAAGTTCGCGGTCACGCCCTCGTACCGGCAGTCGCTGCCCGACATGATGGAGGCGGCGCACGACGCGATCCACGGGGCGCACGTGCCGATCCAGCAGGTCGGCGTGCACAATTTCAAACTGCCGCTGAAGTTCCGGACGAAGCAGGGCGAGGTGCTGACGCTCGAGGCGAGCGTCACCGGCACCGTTTCGCTCGAGGCGGATCTGAAGGGCATCAATATGAGCCGGATCGTGCGATCGTTCTACGACCACAAGGACGAGGTCTTCACCGGCGAGTGGATGGGGCGAATCCTGAAGGCGTACCTGCGCAACGTGAAGAGCAAGGACGCGCGGTTGAAGGTGAGCTTTTCGTATCCGATGCTGCATCGCAGCCTGCGCAGCGGACTCGAGGGCTATCAGTTTTATCGGGTCGCGTTCGAGGGCGTGATGACGCGCGAGGGCAATTACCGCCGGTTCATCCATTTCGATTTTGTCTACTCGTCCGCCTGCCCGTGCTCGGCCGAGCTGGCGGAGCATGCGCGGGAAACGCGGGGCGCCTACACCGTGCCGCACTCGCAGCGGAGCAAGGCCCGCATCTGCCTGGAGGAGGCGGCGAACAGGAAGATTTGGATCGAGGATGTGCACGCGCACTGCCTCGAGGCGCTGCAAACCGAGACGCAGGTGATGGTGAAGCGCGAAGACGAGCAGGCGTTCGCCGAACTCAATGGCGCGCACCTGAAGTTCGTCGAGGATGCGGCGCGGCTGTTGTATCGCGAGTTCGACGCCGACCGGCGGATCCGCGATTTCCAGATCGCGTGCTCGCATCTCGAGTCGCTGCATTCGCACGATGCGGTCAGCGTCATCTGCAAGGGCGTGAAAGGCGGCTTCAAGGCCGACTACATGGATTTCGGCGCGCTGCTGTGCTGAGGGAATGAGTTTACAGGAGGACGCAGAGCCAGCAGAGACACTCCTCCGCGTCCCTGCGCCACAAAGGATCAAAGTGTTGTTTTCCTGCGCGCATTTTCAGCCGTCAGAAATTGAACAGAAGGCAACAAAGAGAACGAAGAGTCGTGCGTCTCCGTGCCCTTTGTTCCCTTTGTTACCTTTTGTTCAAAAGGATTGGAGTTTGAGTTCAGTTGCGGCTGCGCCGCGCTAGGCCTGTGAAAATCAAACCTGTCATTCTCATCACCGGTGCCTCGCAGGGCATCGGCGCGGCGATCGCGAAAGTGTTCGCGGCGGAGATCCGCGGGGTGCGGCTGGCGCTGGTGGCACGCAACGAGCAGAAACTGGCGAGCGTCGCGCGGGGCTGCGCGAAGCTGGGCGCGCGGGCCGAGCGTTTCGGGTGCGATGTGAGCGACGAGGCGGCGGTGGCGTCGATGGTGGCGGCGGTGACGAAGCGACTGGGCGGGGTCGATGTCTTGATCAACAACGCCGGGAAGTTCGCCGGTGCGCCGTTCACCGAGATGAGCGTGGCGGATTTCGACCGGATGATTGCCGCGAACCTCCGCAGCGTGTTCCTCGTCTCGCGGGCGTTCGCGCCGGGCATGATCCGACGGGGCCACGGCGACATTTTCAACATGAGCTCGATCGCCGCGCTGACGGCCTATCCCGGCGGCGCCGGTTATTCCGCCGCGAAGGCCGGGGTCGCGAGCCTGAGCAAGGTCATGCGCGCCGAACTGCGCGACAAGGGCGTGCGCGTCTGCTGCGTGTTTCCGGGTGCAACGTGGTCGCCCTCGTGGGAGGCGAGCGGCGTCGCACCCGAGCGGATGATGCCCGCCGAAGACGTGGCGCGCGCCTTTTTCGACGTGTACCGACTGTCGCGCCGGACCGTCGTCGAAGAAATCGTGCTCCGGCCGCAGGGCGGGGACGTGTGAAGGCGAATCGTCCGCGAAGCTTGGCGTGGTGCCGGCAGGAGCGATTCTTGCCCGGCTGAATCGCGAGTAAACTCGCTCCTACACCAGGCCGGAAAAATTCAGAAGAGTGCCCGCGAATCACGCGAATCGACGCGAATTTCAGAGGAGAAGGACAGGACACGGTTGGCGCGGTGTGCTTTCAGCTTTCGGTGGAGCGAGTTCTCTCGATGATCTCATTCGAGTTTATTCGCGTCCATTCGCGGGCGAGTGCATTGATCCGGCGTCCAAGAAGGTGGGGCTGGCTCTCCGAGCCGGCCTGAGTTCCAGTGCTGGTTTCGCCCGCTACAGAGGCGAATCACCCGGAAACCCAGGCCGCTTCGGAGAAGCGGCCCCACCTCGGGCACACTTTTTCTACGCCGCCTACGGCACAAACCGCACCGTCTTCTCCGTGTGGTTCGGGAGAAAAACGAGCGTCACCTTTTTTTCTCCATCGCGGACCAGCACCGAGTTGAGCTGGTCGCCGAAGTGATCGCTCAACATCGCATGGTGGATCTTCGCGCCTTCGACGCCGCGGGGGAGCGGCACCTCGAAATAAAGCCACAGTTCGTTCGCGCCGTCCTTTAGTTCGCGGCCGCGCCAGCGTTGGTCGGCGAGCGTCCCGTCGCTGGCTTTCACGATGAAGTGCTCCACGAGGTACGCGCGAATCAAGGGGTCGAGCTCCGTCGCCGGCGTTTTCTCCAGCGAGACCTTCCGGCCCGCGTGCACGCTCAACGCGCTCTCGAAATCGTCCGCGTACACGCGCAGCGCGACTTCGAGGCAGTGGGTCGTGCGATTGTAATCGGCTTCGGCGATCGACCGATGGATCGGGTGCGCGAG
>Ga0080064_1004070_pt1 | contig 19534 bp, 14 predicted proteins | sample Subgrocontami54m_FD_69260 | JGI IMG/M metagenome (GOLD analysis project Ga0080064, IMG submission 69260) | Subsurface groundwater microbial communities from S. Glens Falls, New York, USA - GMW46 contaminated, 5.4 m (SPADES assembly) (version 2) ...
CAAACATCGGGGACTGCTCGACGACACGCTGGTGATCTGGGCGGGCGAATTTGGCCGCACCGTGTACAGCCAGGGCACGTTGACCAAGACGAATTACGGCCGCGATCACCATCCCCGCTGCTTTACAATTTGGATGGCGGGCGGCGGGGTGAAGCCGGGGGTGGTTTACGGGGAGACCGACGAATTCTCGTACAACATCACGCGCGATCCAGTGAGTCTCCACGACCTGAACGCCACGCTCCTGCACTGTCTCGGCATCGACCACCTGCGGTTCGCGTTCAAGTCGCAGGGTTTGAACCAGCGGCTGACCGGCGTCGAACCGGCGCAGGTGGTGAACGGGATTCTGGCGTAGCGGGCGGGGTTTGTCATCTAATAGATGACAAACCCAAACCTCGGTCGAGCAAGCGGCCGCCTGCTCGACGCGGCGGATGGAGACCATCCGCCCTACCTTTGACGGGAATCGTAAGCGGTAGGGGCAATCGTCCCGATTGCCCAGGCGCGCTCGCCCGGTTTGTCATCTAATAGATGACAAACGCGATTGGCCAAACTCCAGGGGTTGGGCCTCAGCCCGTCTTGACGAACTGGCGTCTTACAGGACGTCGAAAAAAAGCAGCCCTCAGTTGTAGCGGAAGCGAGTGTGCAGATGGGCCGAGGTGGAACGCGACCTCCGGGCGCGTTCTTGCGGCGGACGCGGGCCAGACGGCGCCCGGAGGTCGCCGTCCACCTGCCCGTGCGCACTGTTTCATTGGTAATCTCAGCTTCAGTTGCACGACTCGGCTTAGATGGCCGATTTCGTGCATGTTGGGCCGGTCGACTGATCGCGCGGCTCTGGCTCCGTTTTTTCCGTGTAATTCGCGATTCGCCCGTTTGGGTTATGCGGCGAGCGGACTGAAGCCCGCCCTACGTTGAAACAAGCCCTGCTCCAACTTTATCGACTCGCGGTGGTGGCGGTGATCGCGTGGCTGATCCGCGACGTCGCCCTGCGGCAGCGGACCCACGGAGATTCGCCGATTCGGGTCGACGAACTGAAGGCATTCTTTCCGGAAGCGGCACGGCTGCGGCCGGATGATTCCGCGCGGGATGGGCTGTTCGTGCTCGACCGCGCCGGCCGCGAGCTGGGCTACGTCGTGCGCACCCAGCCGCAATGCCACGATATCCTCGGCTACGCCGGGGTGACGGATGCGCTGGTGGTACTGAACCGCGACTGGAAGATCGTCGGCATCACCGTTCACGCTTCGGACGACACGTTGGATTACGTGAAGAATGTCAGCTTGGATCGCCGGTTCCTGAGGAAATGGAACGGCCTGACCTGGAACGCGGCTGCCGATCTCGATTTCAAGCAGGCCGGCATCGAGGGCGTGTCCGGTGCGACGATGACCAGCATGGCGATTGCGCGCAGCGTGAAGGCGCGGCTCCAGATGAGCCGCGACGAGATTGTGGCCCGACCGCCCTTGCGGCTGGGCTGGCGCGATTGGAGCATGGTGGCGGTGATCGCCGCGGCGGCGGTCATGGCGTTTGGCCCTGCCGCCTGGCGTCACCGGTGGAAGCGGCCCTATCAAGTCGCCCTGATCGTCTACGTCGGATTCGTCGCGGGCGACTTGCTGGCGCAAAAACTTTTCGCGGGCTGGGCGCGTTCCGGCATCCCGTGGACGACGGCGCCAGGGTTGGTGCTGCTTACGGCCGCGGCGTTGCTGGTGCCCTGGGCGACGCGGGTGCCGTTCTATTGTCACCACATCTGTCCGCATGGGGCGGCGCAGGAATTGATCGGGCGAGTGCGCCCGCGCCAGTGGCAATGGCAGCTCTCGGCGGGCGCGGTGAACGGGCTCCAGCACCTGCCCACCGCGCTGCTGTTTTTCGTGATCGTGGCGGCGATGCTCGCGCTGCCGTTCGACCTCGCGGGGCTCGAACCCTTCGCCGCCTACGTGGTGCGCTCCGCGGGGTGGGCGACGGTCGCGGTGGCGGTCCTCGGACTCGGCGCATCGTTCTTCGTGCCACAGGCGTATTGCCGGTTTGGATGCCCGACCGGCGCGTTGCTGAACTTCGTGCGCACGCGCGGAGCCATCGATCGCTTTTCCAGCCGTGACGCCACAGCGCTCGCGCTCGTCGCAGTCGCAGTCGGGCTGAATTGGGGCTATCTGCCGATTGTCACCTGGATGAAAGGGGTGGGATGAAGCCCGATTGTCATCGCCGCCGCGGGGTGGGCGCGATTCTGGCGTTTTTCGTCCTGGCGTCGATGCACGCCGGCGAGCTCGTCACCCTCTCCGGCCGCGCGATGGGGACGACGTGGGTGGTCAAATTTTTACCCGTCGACCAGTCGATCGAGGTGCACGCAATCGAGCGCCGAATCAGCGAGCGGCTCGAGCAGCTCGAACAGGAATTCTCCACGTTTCGGCCGACGTCGGAGATTTCGCGTTTCAATGCCGCGCCGGATGCGCAGGACTGGCGGCCGGTGTCGGCGGAGTTCGCCGCCGTCGCGGCCATGGCCCGCGCCATCGGTGAGAGCACGGCGGGAGCATTCGATCCCACGGTGGAGCCCCTGGTGAGATTGTGGGGATTCGGGCCGGCCGAAGCTCGCGCTTCGCTGCCGACGTCGGCGGAAATTGCCGCGGCGCGCCTGCGGGTGGGCTGGCGCGATCTGGAAACGCAGCACGCGGCGATCCGACGCACACGGTCCGGAGTGACCATTGACTTGTCGTCGATTGCCAAGGGGTTTGCGTCAGATGCCTTGGGCGAACTGCTGGTGAGTCGCGGAGTGACGAATTATTTCGTGCAGGTCGGCGGCGATGTGAAGACGGGCGGCGGCGGTGCCGGAGGCGAGCCGTGGCGGGTTGGCATCGAGTCGCCCGCCGAGGGCGCACGCGGAGTGGCTGCGGTGGTCGCGTTGAACGGATTGGCGGTGTCCACGTCCGGCAATTACCGAAACTTCGTGAAGATCGGCGGGCGTCGGCTTGGCCACATCATCGATCCGCGGAGCGGTGGGCCGGTCGAAAACGAACTCGCGGCCGTCACGGTCGTTCACGCGTCGTGCGCGCTTTCGAGCGCCTGGGCGACGGCGCTCTTCGTGCTGGGGTCCGCGGAAGGCCGCGCGGCGGCGGAGCGGGAGAGGATGGCGTGTTTGTTTTTCGTCCGAGGAAAGAATGGCGAAATCAGGCAGCAGACCACGGCGCAATTTCAGAAACTGGTGGCAAACCCTGGAGTCGCGGTGCTCCCGCCGCGGTGATCGCGCCGGCGTGGTGGCGGCGCCGCGGCTCCGTCATCAGTTCTGCTGGACGCGCGCGGCGCGACCGCCAGACTCGGGGCCGATGCGAGTGCTTACCCCTGCGATGGCTTGCGCCCTGCTTTGCTCGGCCAGCGCACTCTCCGCCGCCGAGCCGGCCTATGATTTGGTATTGCGCGGCGGCCGCGTGATCGATCCCGAGTCGGGCCTGGATGCCGTGCGCGAGGTGGGGATTCGCGACGGCCGGATTCAAAGCGTCGCGACCGGGCGGCTGAACGGGCGAACCGTCATCGAGGCCGGCGGGCTGGTGGTCGCACCGGGGTTCATCGATCTGCACCAGCATGCGGTCAACCCGGGCGACCTGATGCTGAAGGCGCAGGACGGCGTGACGATGGTGGCGGAACTCGAGGTGGGCGCGGCGGACGTGGAGGCATGGTACGCGGCGCGGGAGGGCCGGATGCCGATTCACCACGCGGTGAGTGTCGGACACATTCCGTGTCGGATGATGGTGATGGGCGACCGGCCGGAGTTCCTTCCACCGGCGACCTCCGGCGCGGCCACGCGACCGGCGAGCGAGGAGCAAATCGCCGAAGTGTGCGCGCTGATCGAACGTGGACTCCGCCACGGCGCGGTGGCGGTGGGATTTGGGCTGCAGTACACGCCGAACGCCTCGCAGTGGGAGGCGCTGGAAGTCTTCCGCACGGCGGCCCGGTTTCATGCTTCGTGCCATGTGCATGTGCGGGGGAAGGGCGGCAGCGGGCCGCAGAACATCTTCTCCGCCACCGAGGAGATGATCGCGGCGAGCACCGTCACCGGCGCTGCGGCGCACATCTGCCATGTGCAGAGCAGCGCCAACGAGCTGACGCCACGCGTGCTGGACATCGTCTCGGCCGCCCGGGCGCGCGGGATCGATGTCAGCGTGGAATGCTACCCGTACACCGCCGGCATGACGGAGATTCGCTCGGCCATATTCGATCCCGGCTGGCGGCGGGAAGGTCGTTACAACTTCAGCGACCTGCAGTGGCCCGCCACCGGCGAGCGGTTGACCGAGGAAAGTTTTGCGCGTTACCGCCAGACGGGCGGCCTCGTGATTTTTCATTCGAACCGCGAGGAGACGATCCGCGCGGTGGTCGCGCATCCGCTCACGATGATCGCAAGCGATGGCCTGCGCGGGCATCCGCGGCATGCCGGCACCAGCGCACGGATGCTCGGGCACTACGTGCGGGAGGAAAAGCTGCTCACGCTTCCGCAGGCGATCGCCAAGCTCGCGCTCGCGCCGGCCCTTCGGCTCGAGGCGCGCGTGCCCGCGATGAAAAACAAGGGCCGGGTTCGCGTCGGCGCGGACGCCGACCTGGTGATCTTCAATCCCGAGACAATTCTGGATCGCGCGACGTACGAGAAACCCGATGCGCCCTCCGCGGGCATCCAGCACGTGCTGGTGGCCGGCGTGCTGGTCGTCCGGGACGGGCAACCGCAACCCGGCGTGACGCCCGGCCGGGGCATCCGCGCGCCGGCAGGGCCGTAGATCCAGCGCGTGCCCAGCCGGATCGTAGCCGCCGCCATTTCAAAATGCCTCTTGCTCCGGGCGAAAGGAAACAAGTTCGTGGCGACGAGCGCCAGCGAGTCGGCTTGCGCACTCTCGGCTCGCTGGTGCTCGCCGCTACACGGATGGTGCTGTTTCTCGAGGGTGGGCCGGAAGCCGCCCGGTTTTCGCTCCACCGCATGATTCGATTTCTCATTTTCTGCCTCGCGCTGGGCCGCGCTTCCGCAGGTGCCTCCGAGTTTCCGGCGCCGTTCAACACGGGGCCCAACGCGGTGCCGCCGGCGCTTTCGCCCGAGCAGGCAGTGGCCGCGCTGCGCCTGCCGCCCGGCTTCAAGGCCACCGTATTCGCCGCGGAGCCGGACGTGCAGAATCCGATCGCGCTGGCCTGGGATGCGCGTGGCCGGCTCTGGGTCGCGGAAAACTACACCTACGCCGAGCGCCAGACCAAATTCGATCTCCGGCTGCGCGATCGGATCGTGATTTTCGAGGAGGGCCGCGACGGCCGCTTCAAGTCGCGCCGCGTGTTCACCGATGAACTGCAGCGGCTGACGAGCGTCGAAGTCGGCCGCGGCGGCGTGTGGGTCATGTGTCCGCCGCAGTTGTTGTTCATCCCGGATGCGAACCAGGACGGCGTGCCCGACGGGCCGGCGGAGGTCGTGCTCGACGGCTTCACCATCCCCGGTGAGAACTACCACAACTTTGCGAACGGTCTCCGCTTCGGGCCCGACGGCTGGCTGTACGGGCGGTGCGGCGGATCGAGTCCCGGTGAACTGGGCGTGCCCGGCACGCCGCGCGAGGCACGGATTCCCCTGCGAGGCACGATCTGGCGCTACCATCCCCGGCGCAAAATCGTCGAGGTGCTCGGCTCCGGCACGACGAATCCGTGGGGGCACGACTGGGATCGCTTCGGCGAATTATTCTTCATCAACACGGTCAACGGCCATCTCTGGCACGGCATCCCCGGAGCGCACTATATGCGCGGAGCCACGATGGATCCCAATCCGTACACCTACGGGTTGATCGACATGCACGCGGATCACTGGCACTTCGACACGGCGAAGACCTGGCAGCAGTCGCGCGACGGCGCCGCCAACGCGCTGGGCGGCGGCCACGCCCACTGCGGCGTGATGATCTACCAGGGCGACAACTGGCCGGCGGCGTATCGGGACCGGCTGTACACCCTCAATTTCCACGGCCGGCGGGCGAATCAGGAAATCCTGGTTCCGCGGGGTTCGGGTTACGTGGGCCAGCACGGGACCGACACGTTCATCTCCGACGACCCGTGGTTCCGCGGCATCGATCTGAGTGCGGGACCCGACGGTGGCGTGTACGTGCTCGACTGGAGCGACCTGGGCGAGTGCCACAACGCACTGGGGGTGAACCGCACGACGGGCCGGGTTTTCAAGATCACTTACGGCGAACCCAAGCACGACGAGCCGGTGAATCTGGTCGCGGTGGCCGGTCGCGAGCTCGCCGCGCGGCAGACGCATCCGAACGCGTGGTTCGCGCGGCAGGCGCAGCTGGAACTCACCGCCCGCTCCGCCGCCGGGCACAAGCTCACCCACGGAATCGAGGATCTGCGCACGCTGTTCGCGCGGAACGCGGAGACCGTGGTGAAGTTGCGGGCACTCTGGACACTTTACGGGATCGGCGCGGCGGATGCAGGTTTCCTCCGCGCGCAGTTGACGCATTCGGACGAGCACGTGCGGGTGTGGGCCATCCGGCTGCTGAGCGACAGCTGGCCGCTCGACACGACGTTGAGCCAGCGGCCGCCGCGTACCGGCGCCGCCACCGCAGATCCCGAAGTGATCGCGCAGTTCGTGGCGCGGGCCAAAGCGGATTCGTCGGCAATGGTCCGGCTGGCGCTCGCCTGTGCGCTGCAGCGGATCGAACCGGCCCAGCGGATCGATCTCGCGCTGGCGCTCGGGCGGCATGGCGAGGACGCGAGCGACCACAATCTGCCCCTGATGCTTTGGTACGGGCTCATTCCCGTGGCCGCGGCGGAGCCGGCCGCGTTGGCGAAGATTGCGCTGGCCTGCGAACTACCGGCGACGCGGCGGAACATCGCCCGCCGGCTCGCCGAGGAAATCGAGCGGAATCCCGCGCCGCTGGCGGCGTTGCTGCGCGACGCGCCGGGGCGGCCGGAACCGTTTTGCAGTGATATCGTCGAGGGCATCGGCGAAGGGCTGAACGGCTGGCGCCGCGCGCCGAAACCCGCGACGTGGGACGCGTTCGCGGCGAGCCTGGCCCACAGTGCGGCGCCCGCCGTACGCGATCGCGTGCGCGACCTGAATCTCGTGTTTGGTGACGGCCGCGCGCTCGACGACGTGAAGGCGCTGGCGCTGAACCCCAAGGCGGATCTCTCGGCGCGCAAGGCCGCGCTGCGCGCTTTGATCGACAACCGTCCGCCCGATCTGCGGAAGATCTGCGAGCAGGTGCTGCGCGTGCGTTACCTCAACGGCGTCGCCGCGCGCGGCTTGGCGCTGTTCGATGACCCGAAGATCGGCGAGCAGCTCGCGAGCGCGTACTCGAGTTTCCATCCGACGGAGCGCCCGCCGGTGATGGAAACGCTGGTGTCGCGGCCGGCCTTCGCCCGGGCGCTGCTCACGCAAATGGCCGCGGGTCGGATTCCGCGCGGCGATGTCACCGCGTTTCACGCCCGGCAGATCCGCGGATTCAACGAGCCGGAACTCACCCAGCTGCTGGGTCGCGCCTGGGGCGAGTTGCGCGACGCCAACGCGAACAAGACGCCGGTCATCGCGAAACTGAAGAGTGAGCTCACGACGGCGGAACTGGCCTCGGCGGACAAACGCCAGGGGCGCGCGGTGTTCGCGGCGATGTGCGCGGCCTGCCACCGGCTGTACGGCGAGGGTGGGGCGATTGGGCCGGATCTCACCGGCGCCGGCCGCGACAATCTCGACTATCTGCTGGAGAACATCGTGGACCCGAGCGCGGTCGTGACGGCGGATTTTCGCATGACGATCCTCAAACTCAAGGATGGCCGGACGCTGAACGGTTTCATCGCCGCGCGGACGAATCGGACGCTGACGGTGAAGAGCATGACCGAGACGCAGACCATCGAACGCGATGACATCGCCGTCACGGAGGAATCACCGCAATCGATCATGCCGGAAGGGTTGCTCGAGTCGCTGGCGCCCGCACAGCGCCGCGATCTGATCGCTTATCTCATGCACCCGTCGCAGGTGCCGCTGCCGTAGGGGGCCTTGTAGCGGCGGTCTATGACCGCCGTCGACTCGTCTCGCAACGGGTCGGCGGTCATAGCCCGCCGCTACAGGACAAGTGCCGCGCCTCACGTCAGCCGCTTCAAGAGCACCTTCGCGTTCCGGCCGCTTTCCTCGTACAACTTGAGTCGAGCCTCGGGCAGGATTTCCTTCGAGGCCTCCTCGAAACCGCAGGTATTGGTGAAGAAACCGAAGCTCTGGGTGGAGAGGGCGATCACGGTCGTCGCGCCGCGTTCCTTCGCGACCATCGTCGCGTAGTCGACCATCTTTTTGCCGATGCCGCGATTGTGGTAGAACGGCATGACGTAGAGCGAGCCCACCTCGGCGAGATGCAGCTTGTCGGGGTAGAAGTACAGGGTGACGCAGGCGATGATGTTCTCGTCGATTTCGAAGACGAAGAACTGATCGATGTTCTTCTCGATCGCCTGCTGCGACCGGTGGATGAGTTCCTCGCGCCGCACGGCGTTGCGCGTGAGGTTGTAGATCATCCGCACGTCGCTCTTCCGCGCCTTGCGGATTTGCGCGTAGTCGTTGCCGTACACGAGCGAGCCGACGCCCTCGCTCGAGAAGATCTCGTTCAGCAGCCCGTCGAAAATCCGGCCGTCGAGAATGTGCACGCGCGGAGTGCCGTTCTCGATCGCCTTGATCGCATGCAGCGCCTTGCTGCGGCTCACCTCGGCGATTCGCTCCGGTTTCTCCTGCAGAATCTCCCGCAACCCGTCGACGGAGATCTCGCGGCGGATCTCGTCGTCGATCTCCAGGCCCGCGGCGGGCCCGAGATAGATTATCTTCGTGGCGTGCAACTCCTCGGCCAGCTCGGCGGCGAGGAGATCCGAGTTGATCCGCAGCGATTTTCCGTCGGGGCCGAACGCAATCGGCGACACGAGCGGCACGACCTGCCGGTCGATCAGCTCGATCAGGAAATCCTCGTCGATCCGCTCGACCTTGCCGGTGAACTGCTGGTCGACGCCCTTGATGATGCCCATCGGCAGCGCGCGCACGGCGTTCGTCGTGGCGCACTTCAGCGCGTTTTGCGTGAGGCCTTCCACCAGCGCATGCGAGACGCGCGACGCGGCGCGAATCGCGAGGTCGAGCGTCGCGGCATCGGTCACGCCGGTGCCGTCGGAATTCGTGATCGCCACCTTGCGCGCGACCGCGAGCTCTTTCAGCTGGTGGCTGATGCCGTGCACGAGCACGACCTTGATCGCGAGGGAGCGGAGGACCGCGATGTCGACGAGCAGGTTCGGCAGGTTGTCGTCGGCCACGATCGAACCGTCGATCGCGATGATGAAAATCTGCCCCTGAAAACGCGGCACGTATTTCAGGATGCCGCGCAGATCCGTCGGCTTGATCGTCGTGGCGAGGGCGGAAGTCGGCGCGGGCGGGGCGCTCGAAACGGTGCCTGGGCTGTTGCTCATCAATGTTGGCGCGCTTTTGTCGATGATGCGGACCGGCGCGTCAATAGTGGCGGCGCGACCTCGCAGCGCGATCACCAGTGCTAAATCGCATGCCCGGTCCGAAGGAGCCCGGGCAATCTGCCCGTGTTGATCGAGCGCGGGCAGGTGGTTGTTCGAACCAGCGCGGCCGCCGCCGTGGCACGGGCATTCTGCCCGCGCTCCCTGTGCGGTCACCGCACTTCGATCGGCCAGGCGCGCGAGCCACGCTCGGCGATGAGCGTGACGGTGTACTGCCCGGGCTTGAGCGTGCCGGCCGGGACGGTCAGCAGGACCGCGGCCTGCCGCGAACGCGCGTAGAGCCCGCCGCCCGTCGGTTCAAAGGTGGGCGCGAGCACGAGCTGGTCGCCGCGCACGTAGAGATCGGCGCCGCCCAGTTGCTGCTGATCGCCGGGCAGCGTGCACGCGATCTGGACGGCGTAAGGTTGATTCGCCGCGGCCGCCGGCGCGGCCGTCACGCTCGTGATCTCCGTCGCGAGCTGCAGGGGTTCGACGAGCGTCGAGCGCAAGTCGGCGGGCACGCCGCCCGGCGCCGGGAGAATCGATGCCCCGCCCCGCGCCCGACCGCCCTCCGCCGGCCGCTGGGCCACGATGGCAATGCGCTGATAGCCCGCGGCGAGCAGCCGGGAAACGTTTGCGCGGTTCTTCAGGTCCGAGTACGGCTCGAAGGCCGGACCCGGTTTGCGGTACCGCAGCGTCAGAATGGTGTACGGCACGATCAGCAGGAGGATCGCGACGAGCACCCACTTCATCGGCCAAGGCTGGTGAGAGGCTTTCACTTCGTGAGGTTTTCGCTTTGCGAAAACCTAAGTCCGAGGCCGTGGCACAAGGCGAAGGGAAAATTGGGCTTTCGCTTTGGCGCATCAGTCCACTGGCGGGACGACCTCCGCGTCGTCTGCGGCCCGCGCAGAGGCGGGCCCTCCAAAGAATGACGCCGTCCTGCGCCACCGAACGCGCGCGGCCTATTTTGATTGCTTAGGTTTTTGCGAAGCAAAAACCTCTTCGGCTTCATGAAACTTTGGTCGCAGTTTTTCATTCCCACCTTGAAGGAAAGCCCGGCGGACGCGGAAATTGCGTCGCACAAGCTCCTGGTGCGTGCCGGCCTCGTGCGCAAACTCGGCGGCGGGCTGTACACGTACCTGCCGCTGGGCCTGCGCGTGATTCAGAAGATCACGCAGATCTGTCGCGAGGAACTGGACGCGGCCGGCGGCATCGAGCTTTGGATGCCGCACGTGCACCCGGCGGAACTCTGGCAGCAGGGTCCCCGCTGGGCCGCGGCGCGCGAAATCATGTTCCGCGCCGACAGCGCCGGTGACGGCAAGCGGCCGCCGCGCGACCCGGAGTTTGTGCTCGGGCCAACGCACGAGGAGGTCATCACCCCGCTGGTGAAGGCCGAGCTCACGAGCTACCGCGACCTGCCGAAGAATTTCTACCAGATCGCCACCAAGTTCCGGAACGAGATTCGGCCGCGCTACGGGCTGATGCGCGCGCGCGAGTTCATCATGATGGACGCCTACTCGTTCGACGCGACGGACGAGGGCGCCATCACGAGCTACCACGCGATGAAGGCGGCGTACGAGAGTTTCTTCAAACGCGTCGGCGCGCACGCCATCGCGGTCGAAGCCGACACCGGCGTGATGGGCGGAAGTTTCTCCCACGAGTTCATGGTGCCGGCGGAAGTCGGCGACGACGACGTGATCTACAACGAGGCGAGCGGCTACGCCGCGAATCGCGAAAAGGCCACGAGCGGTCTCGTGCCGGCGAACCTGCCGGACGCGGCGCCGGTCGCGGCGGTGGAGGAGTTTGCCACGCCGGGGGTGGTGACGATCGCGGCGCTGGAGGCCGCACCGTATTCCGTGCCCGCGGATCGGCAGTTCAAGACCCTCGTGTTCATCGGCGACGGCAAGCCGTTCCTGGTGATTCTGCGCGGGTGCGACGAGCTCGAGGAGGCGAAACTGGGGGCGCTCGGCTTCACGCTTTTCCGGCCCGCGACGGCCGAGGAAATCGAGCCCGTGCTGGGCGCGAAGCCCGGCAGCCTCGGCGCGGTGCGCGGCACGATCAAGGACGCGGCCGCGCTCGCGGGGGTGTTTGCCGATCACGCGATCCGGCTGATCGGCAACGGGACGACGGGCGCGAACAAGGACGGCTTTCACCTGCGCAACGTGAACGTGGGGCGCGACCTCGCGGTGGCGAAGTTCGGCGATTTTCGTCGCGTGCGCGCGGGCGAGCCGGACGTGAAATCAGGTCAGCCGTTGCAGGTGCGCCGGGGAATCGAGGTGGGGCACATCTTCAAGCTTGGCACGAAGTACTCGGAAAAATTCAACGCAGTCTACACCGACGACAAGAAGGAATCCCACTTCATGGTGATGGGCTGCTACGGCATCGGGATCAGCCGCACGATGCAGGCGGTGATCGAGCACAGTCACGACGCCGACGGGATTATCTGGCCGTGGAATTGCGCGCCGTTTCAGGTGCTGATCTGCGTGCTCGATCCGCAGCTGGCCGAGGCGATGGACCTTGCGAAGAGACTCGCCCAGGCGGCGGAACGCGCCGGCGCCGACGTGTTGATCGACGACCGCGCCGAGCGGCCGGGCGTGAAGTTCAAGGACGCCGATCTCATTGGTCTGCCCATCCGACTCACGGTGGGCGGCAGAGGCCTGAAGGAAGGAATCTTCGAACTCAAATGGCGTTCGCGGAAGGATGTCCTGAAAGTGCCGCTCGCCGAGGCCGAGGCGCGGGTCGCGTCCGCGGTGAACGAGGCGAAGGCGAGCGCGGCCGCGTAGCTGGCGCGAGATTCGGTCCTGAACGGTGGACCGCGACCTCCGGGCGCGGTCGTACGCCGGACGGACGGCGCTCGGAGATCGCCGTCCACCGTTGCGAATCGATTCACCGCGTCCCCGGCGCGAGTTTCCGCAGCGCCTCGATGCCGGCTTTCGCCCGCGCGTGGTCGGGCAACAGCCAGAGCGTTTTCTCGAGATACTCGAGCGCCTCGCTGAAGTGCCGCATGTTGCCGAGCAGAATGCCGTAGTCGCACTGGGCGTCAGCGTTCCAGCGATCGAGCCGCGCGCGCTCGCGGTATTCGGCCAGCGCGGAGTCGACCCGGTTTTGATTGAGGTAGATCTGGCCCAGTTCGAAGTGTGCGCCGGCGGAATTGGGGTTGAGCTGCAGCACCCGCTGATACGTTCGAATCGCATCATCGATCTTGCCGGTGCGGACAAAGAACGATCCGAGGTTGTAGTGCAGGTTGGGATTCGTCGGCTCGCATTGGATCGATCGCTCAATCAGCGCGCGCGCCTCCGCCGGTCGGTTCTGCGCCAGCGCATACGCCGCCAGCTGCGTCAGCGCATTCACGTAATCCGGCTGCAGCTCGAGCGCACGCTGATATTGGGGGAGCACTTCCGCGTCCGGCCGACCCGCCGCCAGGAGGCTGCTGGCGTACAGGAAGCGAACCGCGGGGTTGTCCTCGCCGACCGCGAGGCTGTGGCGGTACAACGTGCCGCTGTCGCGCCAGTACGTCACTTGCCGCCGGGTCAGCACGAATCCGGCGGCGAGCGCCGCGAGCGCGCCGGCCACGACGATCGAGCGGTGACGCGGAAAACGGCCGACGTACTCCGCGCCGGCGAACGCGACCACGGTGAAGATGCCCAGGAGCGGCAGGTACGCGTAGCGATCCGCCATGGCTTGCGCGCCGGATTGCACGAGGCCGATGACCGGCACGAGGGTGCCGAGAAACCACAGCCATCCGAACGCGAGCCACGGCCGGGTGCGGACGTGATGCCACGCCAGGACACTGATCGCCACGAGCAGCACGAAGGCCGCCGCAATCGGACCATTCGGCCACATGCCCGGATGGAAATAGAAAACGCTGAGCGACTCCGGCCAGGCGGCTTTGCCGAGATACCGCGCGTACGAGACAATCGCATTGCCGAGGCGCGCGGCGAAACTGAAACGGTGACCGTAATCGGTCGCGCCAGTTTGGGCCTGCGCCGCCAGCGTCGCCAGCGACACGGCAACGGTCAGCGCCAACAGCGGCAATTTTTCCTTCAACAGCGTTCCCCAGCCCGGTTGGCGCCAGCGCGCGAGCGGCCACCAATCGAGCAGGAGCAGGACGCAGGGGAACGTCACCAGCATCGGCTTCGTCAGCAGTCCGAGCGTGAACCAGCCGGCGACCGCGGCGTAGCGGCGCCACGAGGGCGCCAGCACATACCGCCCATACGCGAGCAGCGCGAGCAGCCAGAACATCGTGCTCAGGACGTTTTTTCGTTCCGAGATCCACGCGACCGATTCCACGTTGAGCGGATGCAGGCCAAACAGAGCCGCGACGAACGCCGCGCGGTACACCCCGCCGAGCCATCGCCGGCCCACGCAGAACACCAGCACCACGTTGAGGGCGTGGAGCAGCACGTTCTCCCAGTGCATGGGAGCGGGACGAACGCCGAACAGCGTGCAGTCCAATGCGTGCGACAGCGACGCGAGCGGATGCCAGATCCCGCTGTGCGATTCCGTGAATGCCCACACGACCGCGGCGGGGCGGAGCCCGCGGTTCACCATCGGCTGAAATTCGACGTACGCGTCGTCATCGATGTTGACGAAACCGCACTCGCCGATGCGCGCATAGGCGAGCAGGGTGATCCCGGCGAGCAAGGTGATCGCGGTCCAGCTGGGCGAGATCGTACGAAAAAAGCTGCGCGATGGAGCCGCGACGGCGGACGGCGCCGGTGCCGATGCAGGGAGGGTTTCGCCCAGCCGAGGTTCCGGGATGATTGACATCGTTGGCTTACTCAAAATCCCCTCGGTCTGTGGTCCTCGGCAAGAAAATCGTCGTCGTCATGCCCGCCTACAACGCGGAGCTCACGTTGCGGCGCACCTACGACGAGGTCATGGCGCAGGGCGTGGTCGACGAGGTGATCATCGTGGACGACTCGAGTCACGACGCGACGGTGGCGGTGGCGCGGCGGCTGCCGCGCACCCGCGTGGTGGTGCATGCGGAGAACCGCGGTTATGGTGCCAACCAGAAGACCTGTTACCGGATGGCGCGGGAGGCGGCGGCCGACGTCATCATCATGGTGCATCCCGACTACCAATACACGCCGCGGTTGATTCCAGCCATGGCCGCGCTGGTGGCCGGCGGCCTGTACGAGTGCGTGCTGGGATCGCGGATTCTCGGTGGCGGTGCCCTGGCGGGCGGCATGCCGTGGTGGAAATACGCGGCGAACCGTTTTCTCACCGCGATCGAGAACCTGCTGCTCGGCGCCAAGCTGTCGGAGTATCACACCGGCTACCGCGCCTTCTCGCGCCCTTTGCTCGAGCGGCTGCCGCTCGAGGAGAATTCGGACGATTTCGTTTTCGACAACCAGCTGCTCGCGCAAGTGCATTGGACGGGTTGCACCATCGCCGAAATCACGTGCCCGACCAAATACTTCCCGGAAGCCTCGTCCATCGGTTTCCGTCGCAGCGTGCGCTATGGCTGGGGATGTCTAGCCACCGGCGCGGCGTTTCGACTCGCGGCGTGGGGCCTGCGGCCCAGCGGATTGTTCCCGCGGGAGTTGCGACCGAAGCGATGACACCGCCCCATGGAGGTGGCGCGCTCGCCGCGCCACGAAACGCGGGGTTGTCGCCGAGTTGCCTGGCAAGCAGGCAACCTACAGGCGGAGTGGGTTGCGAAGTCGCGCTGGAAAACCGGCGCGGCGTGCGCGGTTCGGATTTGCGCGTCCGCCAGCGACGCGTTCACTCCCAGCACGTGACGATTACGAGTTCCCACCCGCTGCCGAAGGAAGAGACCCGAACTGAGCTGGCGCTGGAAGGCGTCTGGCGCGTCGTGGTGCTGAACGATCCGGTGAACCTCATGTCATACGTCGTCATGGTCTTCAAGAAGGTCTTCGGCTTCGACGAGCAGACCGCGCGGCAGAAGATGCTCGAAGTGCACGAGCAGGGCCGGTCGATCGTGTGGAGCGGACTCCGCGAAAAAGCGGAAGCCTACGTGTTTACCTTGCAGCAATGGCATCTCACGGCGGTGCTGGAGCCCGATGAAGCGCATTGAAGTGAAACTCGCGTTGCCCGTGGTCGCGCCGCTGCTCGACGTGATCAAGGAACTCGCGGAAAGCCTGCGCAAGAACCTCGCGGCGCCGATTGCCGTCAAGGACCTCGATGCGGATTTTCATTCGGCCTGGGTCGATGAGCTGCTCGGCACGCAAAACGAGGAAGTGCGGACGCTCCTCTCGCTGTTCGACGACGAATTCTTCAGCGAGGGCGTGGTGGCCTTCGACGAGAACAACGCCGAGATCATCGTGCGGGCTTGCGCGGCGGTCCGGCTGCGGCTGCGCGAGAAATACCTGAAGCCGCTCGGCGACGAAGCGCTCGAGAGTGGCGACGTCGACATGAACACCCTGGACGAGCCGCTGCGGAAGGCGTTCATGTGCTACCTTTTTCTCGCGACGATCCAGGAGCTGATCATCCAGCATCTGGATGAGAGTATCCTGGGCGGGTGAGGGAGGGTGGACCACCGACATCTGACCGGAATGGCGCTAGGTCAAGCAATGTACATTGCGGGTATCGGCTGGCGGCGTGAGCCGTAGCGCGGTCAACCTGACCGCGCATTTCGGGCGAAATCCCCCGTCGGTGGGGGCGCGGTCAGGTTGACCGCGCTACGCGAGAACATGACGAGAATCTTTGTGAACCCAGCGCCATTCACAACTGACCACTGGTCCGTAGTCCGAGGCGAAGCCGGCTCCCTCAAATCTTCGCGCCCGCGAGCACAAACCGCAGGAAGTAGTAGATGTCGTAGAAGAACTCCCCGGTGCGCAGGCCGTGGCGCAGCCGCCGGAGGTAGAACGCGGGATTTGTCAGGACCATCTTGCGATAGGCGAGCTTGTAGTAGCTCTCGATCGTCTCCCACGAGAGCGTCGGATGCCGGTACAGGCGTTGCGGATTGTACACGTTGTACTTGTCCCAATCGAATTGGTTGAGCAGCCCCTTTGCCTTCAGCTCGGCGTACATCGGCGTGCCGGGGAAGGGAACCGAGATGCTGATTTTCAGCACATCGGTCTGCAACTCGCGGCCGAGCTCGATCGTCTTGGCCATCGATTCCTCGGTGTCCTGCAGCAACCCGACCATGAAGAAGCCGAACACATCGATGTTTGCCTTCCGCGCCATCGCCACCGTGCCGCGGGCTGCCTCGACGGTGGCGCGGCCGCCTTTGCCGAATTCCTTCAGCACGCGGTTGTCGCCCGACTCGAAGCCGAAAGCGACCTTGTAGCAGCCGGCGCGGCGCATGAGCTGAAACATCTCCTGGTCGCCGGCATCGACGCGAATCCCGTTGGCGCAACTCCAGGCCACGTCGAGCTTCTCCCGGATGATCCCCTCGCAGATCTCCTTCACGCGCGGCACGTCCGTCGTGAAGATGTCGTCGACAATGAAGAACTCGCGGAAGCCGTGCCGCAGGCTGTACTTCAGCTCGTCGATCACCCGGGCGACGGATTTTTTGCGGAAGCCGCGGCCCACCGTGTTCTTCGAGCCGCAGTAGTTGCACGAGAACACGCAGCCGCGCGAGGTCTCGAAGAACGCCACCGGTTTCCGCCGCGCAATCAGGCGCGACCAGTAGCGCTCGTATTGCGCGAGGTTGAATTCATCCCAGCTCGGGTAGGGCAGCTCGTCGAGATCCTTGAGCCACACGTTGGGCGGATTGCGCACGATGTGGCCGCTGCCGTCGCGCCGCACGATGCCGGCAATGGTCGCGGGGTCCACGCCGTCGACGATCTGGCCCAGCGTGAAGTCGCCTTCGCCGAAGCACACATAATCAAATCCCGCTTCCTCCAGCGAGAGCTCTGGCAGCGCCGAACAATGTGCGCCGCCGCCGACCGTCACGATGTCGGCGGAAACGGATTTCGCCGTCTGCGCGATGGTGCGAATCTGCGAGAAGAGCGGCGTCGTGCCAGTGAGCGCGACGACGTCGGGCCGCCACGTTTTGATCCGGTCGCGAATCATCGGCAGATCGAAGTCCTCGTAACACAGGTCCATGACCTGCACCGAGTGGCCGCTTTGTTTGACTCGCGGGATCAGCGTCGCCAGCGAGAGGACCGGATAGAACGGCACGCCGAAGCGTGCCATCGTGCTCGCGTAGGTGACGCGGTAGGACGGGTTGATCAGGAGTACTCTGGCCATTGGTCAGCGACCTGGCATGGCCAGGAGTGGCAGCGGGAACTGCGCGTGGGGGTGATGGGAGACAATGGGTGGGATGCGCGCTGGCCGCACAACGTGCCGAAGGCGGGCAAGCGCCTGCTCGCCTCTGGCGAGGGGGCGCCGAGCGCGCCACCTACGAGATTGGAGCGGGACGTTATGGCCTGCGGAAATGGAGACAAGGCGTTTGTCGAGCACGCATTTTTTTAAACCGCGCAAACTTTGATTCCCGTTTGACGCATGCCACCCGGGACCTAGGGTGAGGCGGACACCCTGCAGTGTTCGAGGTGCTTTCAATAACTGCTCTTTGCCTTAGGAAAATCACGGGCGTTGAACCCGTCGCGGAAGATGTCAGGCCGTAAACCGGAAGACAGACGCTGTGGCGGAGGCGTCCACCTTAACAAAAAAAGGTCTTGAGCCTTTGGGCATACGGCACAGGCGGGGTGTCTCTTTACTTTCTCGGTCGCTCTTCTCCCCGAGCAGCGTTACCGATGTAGGTTGCGCGCTGGTCGCGCAACGCCTTGCGCGTGGCGCGACGAGCGCGCCCCGGCTGAAAATTCCGTGGTTTTTGGATAGCTTGCAGGCAAGGGGACAGTTTCTTTGGCCATCGTCATGAACCCGCACGAACTCAACCTGCTTCACGTCCTTCACGTCGCCGCCGTCGTCGTCCTGGTGGCGTACACCTTTCTCGGCTTCGCGGGCGCGCCGGAGACGCGAAAACGCGTCCTGATCGCGACCGGGATTGCCAGCCTCCTGGTGCTGTTGACCGGCATCCGGATGTGGCAGGGCATGCTGGGCTTCGCGATGCAGGGCTGGATTATCGTGAAGCTCGTGGCGTGGCTGGCGCTCTCGGCGCTCACCGGCGTCGCGTATCGAAAACGCGGGGCCGTCGGCACGCTGACGTGGATCGTGCTCGGGCTCGCGGTGATCGCGCTGGTGATGGTGTACTACCGGCCGTTTTGAACGCGGCACGGGGCGTTGGCAGGTAGGTTGCGCGCTCGCCGCGCAACTTGCCGAATGCAGGCAGGCGTGGCGCTCACCACGATTTCCAATTCTGGTAGCCGCGAGCGTGAGCGAGTGGACGAGCCACCACTCGCTCACGCTCGCGGCTACACCAGCCAAGCCGAAGCAAGCTTCGGGGTATCGGACCCTTCACGAATGAAAGTTTGAGCCGCGACCTGACGCAATAATCCTACCACCGATGCCGAAGCTGCTTCACCTGATCGTGGCGTGTTCCGAAAACCGAGCGATCGGTCGCAACGGCCGGCTGCCGTGGCGGATTCCGGAGGACCTGAAGTTCTTTCACGACGAAACCGCCGGGCAAATCTGCGTGCTCGGCCGCATTTGTTACGAGTCGTGGCCGCGCGTGCACGAGGATGGCCGGCGGCCGATCGTGCTGACCAGCCATACGCTCGTGCGACCGCGTTCGCCGGAAGCCGCCCGAGAAACCCGCCGCCCGTCAGCCGAGCACCCGCCGATCGCCGTGCGCTCGCTCGACGCGGCGCTGACCACCGCCGAAACGTTGCCGGGCGAAACCTTCATCTGCGGCGGCCAGCGGATTTACGAGGAAACCCTCGCGCTCTCCCGGCCGATGCGGCTGCACCTGACGCTCGTGCACGCCCAGGTGCCGGGCGACACGTTTTTCCCCGACTGGCGCCAATGGGAATGGCGGGAGCTCGCGCGCCGCGAAAGCTCGGACGGCAACTATTGCTACACGTTCTTCACGCTGGATCGCGTGCGGTGAGGTGCGCGTCGGCACGCTGCCCTTCGGAAGTGGGTTGGGCGCTAAACGACGTCATCATCGATTGCACAAACCTGGAGGGCCCGCCTCCGTGCGGGCCGCGGGGGGGACGCGGGGGGGGCCGCCCCTCTTTTAAGTAAGCGTGTGTTGGCGGCGAGCGCG
>Ga0080064_1004075_pt1 | contig 19525 bp, 25 predicted proteins | sample Subgrocontami54m_FD_69260 | JGI IMG/M metagenome (GOLD analysis project Ga0080064, IMG submission 69260) | Subsurface groundwater microbial communities from S. Glens Falls, New York, USA - GMW46 contaminated, 5.4 m (SPADES assembly) (version 2) ...
GAGGTAGGTCTTGCCCCGAAGCGCCACTGCCATGCCGTACAATTCCTCTTCCTGCTCGACCTTCATGGAGAGTGAGACCAGCAAGGCCGCCGTCTGGGTGTCGGTCGCTTGCCCCGAGAGAATTTCTTCCATCGCTGCAGCCGCTTCGTCAGACGTCAGGTGATTGCGATGAAGTATCTTTTCCAAACACTCGAGAATCATAAGCCCCATCCATTCATAATCTAGCGTGGCATAGAGAGCAAGGCAAAATCAACGGAGATCCTCTGCGCGTTGCAATGCCCGGTTCGTCGTTCCGCGCGCCCCTACGGCGATCGGACGCGAAAATATCTAGACGGAATGGGTCGCTTGTGCCAGAATTCCGCGGTGAGTATGTCCATAGATTCTAACGGGGAGTCTATTACGATGCGAACGAGAGCTTTGCTTCGAGTCCTGCTGATTCTCATAACACTCGCATTGCCTGGAAAGTCTTTGGCGCAGCAACACAACATGGACCACCATCTCATGGAGGAAATGGGCTCGATGCCGGGTCCGGCGCCGGAATCGCAGGCGAAGCTGGAAGAAGACAAGCGATTCTCGGAATTCAACCACCATCTTGCGGGATTGTTCGTGATGTTGGCTGGACTGCTAACGCTCTTCGGGTCCAGCCTTGCCCGGCGTATTGGATTTGTACGTTACCTGTGGGCGGCGTTCTTTTTCATTCCGGGCGTCTACCTGTTTTTTCTCAGCGACCCGGAGTCTTGGCCCGTGGGCTCCCAGACGTTGCAGTATGTGATTACCAGCAACCATCAGGTCTTGCAGCACAAAGTCTTTTCTCTGATCCTGCTGGTGCTGGGCGTAGTGGAGTTTCTCCGGGTGCGGTACGACCTGAACTCGCCGTGGGCCGTCGGGCTGTTTCCCGCCCTGGCTGCGACGGGGGCGTTGCTGCTGTTGTTTCATCCGCACCCGATGCCACCCGGAACCGAGATGGACCCCGCCGAACATCTCTCCATGATGAAGGTCGAGCGCCAGCACTTGGGCTTTGCGGCAGTCGGATTCGGTATTGCGCTGTCGAAGGCCGCGGCCGATTGGGGGCGCTTCCACACGCGACTAATGCGGAATCTCTTTGCGGCATTGCTGGCGTTGCTCGGATTGCTGCTACTCGCCTATACGGAATAGGAGAGCCTTAACTGTATTGCTGGTCAGCCGCAGGCCATTCTGCTAGAATGATTCCGAACCAACACCACCCTATTCTTCCTCGAACCGGGGCAGAATTCGTCGCGGAGAGGTGGCTGAGTGGTCGAAAGCAGCGGTTTGCTAAACCGTCGTAGGGGCTTAAACCTCTACCGAGGGTTCGAATCCCTCCCTCTCCGCCATTTCTTGAGAATCAGCTTCCGTTGCTTGAGGCCCAGGCAGACAAAGCGCCATCCCCATTTCATCGTGCATCGGTTACTTATGTGCGGTAGCTGGCATTGATCCGAATATATTCCTCGGTGAGGTCGCAAGTCCAGAAGGCTGCCTGGGCAGTTCCTTCGCGCAGAATCATCCGCACTGAAATGTTTTTTCCGCGCAGCTTCCGCTGAAGAGCCGATTCGTTGAATTCCGCCGCTCCCCCTCTGCGGCAAACCAGAACGCCATTCAGGTAAATATCCGCGAACATCGGATTGAATTCCACCTTGGCATTCCCTGCGGCCGAAAGAATTCTTCCCCAGTTGGGATCGGCCCCAGCCATAGCTGTTTTCACGAGCGACGACAAGCCAATCGAGCGCGCGATCGCAGTTGCTTGAACTTCCGTCGCCGCTCGCTCGACCTGAATCTCGACTAGCTTCCGCGCCCCTTCGCCGTCCGTAACTATTTTTATTGCAAGTTGCTGCGCGACATCCGTCAAGGCTTCGAGAAACTTTTTAGCGGCAATCCCGTTTCCCGCAATCGGTGGATTACCTGCCAATCCGTTGGCCATAAGAAAAACCGTGTCGTTGGTGGATGTGTCGCCGTCTACGGAGATGCGGTTGAAGCTGAGATCGCCCATTCGCGGCGCAGCCGCCTGCAAGAAACCAGCATCAACGGCGGCGTCGGTAAACAGAAAGCCTAGCATCGTCGCAAGACATGGATTGATCATGCCCGCGCCTTTGGCCATTCCCAATATTCTGACGGTACGGCCGGAAAAAGAGATTGCGCGTGAAACAACCTTCGGTCTAGTGTCGGTGGTGAGAATCGCCTTGGAAACCGCCGCAAAATTATCTGATCTGATCCGGCGCACTAAGGCGGGAAGCAGAGACGTAATATGTTTAGCGTCCATTGGAACGCCAATGACACCGGTCGAGGCGAGCAATACCTGTTCTGGAGGAATACGCAGCAATTCCGCTGCCTTCGCCGAGCACTGCCTGGCAGTCCGAATGCCTTGCGCCCCAGTTGCGCAGTTGGCATTACCGGCATTCACAACGATTGCCTGCGCTATGTGGCGGGCTTTTTGCAAGTGTTCCTGGGAGACTTCGACCGGAGCGGCCTTGACCCGATTCGCTGTAAATAACGCGGCCGCGCGCGCGGGGACGACCGAGTAAACCAAGCCTACATCCGGGCCACTTCCATGAGTTCGTAATCCCGCTTCTCCCGCCGCGAAAAGAAAGCCCTGCGGCACATCAACGCTTTTTGGTTTCGTACTCACGAATGGTTTCCTCTTTGTCGTTGTCTGAAATCGAACCCGAACGCTTTCTAAAGCAAAATTTCTACAACAACATGGCCGGGCGTTTAGTCTAAACGTGCTACCGGCAAAATGCAGAGACCGTACGATAAAATCCGGGCCTGTTCTACGCCCCAAGTTTTGCAATCAAATGGGCCAGCAAGGCTGCGCGACGCGGCAGTTCCCGGATTACGATATTCTCGTGTTCGGCATGTGCGCCTTCACCGACGGCCCCAAGACCGTCCAACGTAGGAACGCCCAATGCCGCTGTAAAATTGCCGTCGGAGGCGCCTCCGACGCTCGCTTCCGTCAACGAAATGCCCATTGATCCAGCCGTCATCCGAGCCTCGTTGAATAGTCTGGCAACTTGGGTGGTACGCTCGAGCGGCGGGCGGTTGAACCCGCCAGAAACTTCGACTTTGGTTCTGCCGTCAAACGGCTTAAGCGAACGGAATTTCCGCCCGATCCTCTCCATGTCTTGCGTACGACCAACCCGTACGTCAATCTTCGCAACCGCCTCGGACGCGACAACATTAGAACGGGTTCCTCCGGTGACGATTCCCGCGTTAACCGTAATTCCCTTACTTCGGTCGGCAAATTGTTCCAGGCGAAGAATCTGGCGGCAGAGCTCCAAAATAGCACTAGCCCCCTTTTCCGGTTCCAGACCCGCGTGGGCTGACCGGCCTTTTACTAGAATCTCAAATTCCCCGACACCCTTGCGCGCTGTCTTAAGCGCCCCCTTGCGTCCATGGGCTGGCTCCAATACAAGCACAAAATCGCTCTGCCGCGCTTCTTTTTCCACGATAGGGCGGGCCGAGGTGCTCCCGATCTCTTCGTCGGCGGTCAGCAGTAATACGACTCTTCGGTGAACGGGAATCTTCAACCTCCGAAGAGCTTTCAAAGCATACAATCCGCTGACGATTCCTGCTTTCATGTCGAACACGCCGGGGCCATAAGCCCGCCCATGCAAAATTCGGAAAGGCATGTGCCGAAGGGTCCCCGACTCCCAGACTGTGTCCATGTGGCCGAGCAGAAGAATATGGCCCCGCTCTGGCGTCGAACCGAACTGAAACTCCGCTCGGAGATGATTTCCCGAAACACGTGATAAATAGAATCGAAGTCGGCCATTTAAACTTCGCGCTTCCTTGGCCACCGTTTTCCCAAAGCGGTCCAGGGCAATCTTATCGGTGCTGGGAGACTCTGCCTCCACGAAACGCTGGAGCATCACCAGCATCTCATCCTGCTGACTCCGCAGGTAGTTCAAAAGTTGATTCGTGCTCGGTTCCATTGGAATGCTTCCTTGTTCCCGTTCAATTCGAATATAATCAATTGAATGGCGACCGCAAAGTGGTAAGTTTCACTGATGCCAGCGGCATGGCAATGTTTGAGGGAACAAAGCTGGCTTGCTAACTCGCCGCGCCGACAATTGCCGATTGGAGACTCATGACCCTGGATACGCTTGAAATTCAGAACATTCTTCCTCATCGCCCTCCGTTTCTTTTGGTGGACCGCATCGTGGAATTAGAGCCGAGAAAGCGCATTGTCGGTATCAAGAACGTGACCATCAACGAACCATTTTTTCTGGGACATTTTCCGGGTTTTCCTGTCATGCCGGGGGTTCTCATTATTGAGGCCATGGCGCAAACGGGAGGGATACTGGTGTTGCGAGATATTCCAAACAGCAAGGATAAACTTGTGCTCTTCGCAGCCATCGAAAAGGCGAAATTCAGACGCCCCGTGTTTCCAGGCGACCAGTTGCGAATGGAACTGGATGTGCTCGCGCAGCGCACGACGTATTGCCGGATGAATGGCAAAGCCTTAGTAGACGGGCAATTGGCCGCAGAAGCCGTGGTCCTGTGTAAAATAGCCGAGAGGTTTGCATGAACCAAATCAGCACAACCCTCTTGCATCCAACCGCCGTTATTCATGCGGGAGCCAAACTGGGAGCAGACGTCCGGGTGGGCCCCTACTCGATTATTGGCGAGGAGGTGGAGATTGGGGACGGCTGCGATTTGATGGCGCATGTCTACATGGAAGGTCCGCTCCGAGTTGGTCCAGGTAACAAGTTTTTTCCCTATTCTTCGATCGGCGTGGTTCCTCAGGACTTGAAATTCCAGGGAGAAAGAACGGAAACCGTTATCGGGGCGGAAAACACGTTCCGTGAGTTCATTACAGTGCATCGGGGAACAGGTCTTGGCGGCGGCGTCACCCAGATCGGCAGCCGGAACCTCATCATGGCGTATGCGCACATCGCGCATGACTGCAAGATCGGCGATCATACCATTCTCGCGAACGGCACAACTTTGGCGGGCCACGTATTGATCGAGGATTATGCCGTCATCGGAGCCTTCTCAGGAATCCATCAGTTCTGCCGCATCGGACGTCACAGTCTGGTCGGTGGTTACAGCGTGATAACACAAGATGTGCTCCCCTTTTCGAAAACTGTTTCGCCTCGCGAGACGCGCGTCTTCGGTCTGAACTCCGTGGGTCTCAAACGCCATGGGTTTACTGCAGAACGCAGGGAAAAGCTTGGGCGTGCTTTGCGCCTCCTGACCTCTTCCAAGCTCAACACCACACAGGCAATTGAACAGATTCGACAGGAGGACATCGAATCGGAGGACATCCAAGAGCTGCTCCATTTTATCGGCAGCTCCCAACGCGGAATTATCAAATGACGGCAACCAAGAAGTCTCATCCACGGTACGGCCTCATTGCCGGCAACGGGCGGTTTCCCATATTAGTGCTCGACGCCGCGCGTGTCCAGGGCGTAGAAATGGTGGTTGCGGCGATTCGTGAAGAGGCTTCTCCAGAACTGGAATCTCGGACCAAGAGTTTATATTGGTTGGGATTGGGAGAGCTCTCGCGCCTGATACGGATTTTCAAAAAGGAAGGCGTGACTCGTGCGGTCATGGCGGGCCAAGTGAAGCACAACAGAATTTTCTCCTCGATTCGACCGGACTGGAAACTGCTTCAGGTATTGCTTTCGGTCCCCCACAAGAACACCGATTCCTTGATCGGTGGCGTAGCGAGGGTCCTCCAACAAGAAGGGATCACGCTCGAAGACTCCACTCATTTTCTTCAACCATTGCTGGCGAGCGCGGGACTCTTGACCCGCCGGAAACCCAACTCCGAGGAACAGGCCAATATCGATTATGGAAGAAAGATAGCGGGCGACCTGTCCGGTTGGGATATAGGCCAGACAGTCGTATTGGCGGATCGAGCTTGCGTAGCAGTGGAGGCTATGGAAGGCACCGATGCAACCATCCGCCGTGCGGCACAGCTATCTGGTGGAAAGCCCCTGACGGTGGTCAAGGTATCCAAGCCGCGTCAGGATATGCGCTTCGATGTCCCCGTAGTGGGACTTTCTACGATCGCTGTCATGCAGGAATCAGGCGCCACGGCTTTGTGTGTGGACGCCGGAAAGACGTTGTTGTTCGAACGGGAGGAGATGCTCGGACAAGCGAATAAAGCCGGCATTTCGATAGTCGGCATGCACCCCGAGAAATAACCTCCGCATCCTTCCCCAAAACGACGCCAGCTAACAAAGGACGAGGCTCGGATGTACCGACCCATAAAGGTCGCTGTGATTGGCGTGGGCAACTTTGGGCGCCACCATGCCCGCGTCTTCCGCGATCTGAAGGAAGCCGAACTTGTAGGCGTCTATGATACGAATGAACAGAGATCGGCGGCGGTTGCCGAAGAATTTAGCTGCCGAAAGTTTAGCCGATTCGAAGATCTGTTTGGGGAAGTCGAAGCCGCCAGCGTCGCAGTGCCCACCGACCATCATGCTGAAATTGGCCGTAAGCTTATGGCCGCCGGTATCGACGTCTTGGTCGAAAAACCGATGGCACGATCTGCCTCCGATGCCAAGGATTTGATCGCCGCCGCACAGAAGCACGGGCGAATTCTGCAAATTGGACACTTGGAACGCTATAATCCTGCCGTGCGGGCGGCGCGTGAGATCGTAACGTCCCCTCTCTTTTTTGAGGTTCACCGTCTGAGCGTCTTCACGCCGCGCAGCCTGGAAGTGGATGTTGTTCTGGACCTGATGATCCATGATCTGGATATCGTTCTATCTCTTGTTAATTCCCAACCGGAAGAAATCCGCGCCGTCGGATTGGCGGTGCTTACACCTCGAATCGACATTGCCAACGTGCGAGTCTGTTTCCAAAACGGATGTGTTGCAAATTTCACGGCCAGCCGAGTGAGCACCGAGCAAGTCCGTAAATTACGATGGTTCCAGCCAAACCAATACGTTTCCGTGGATTACGCTCGTCAGGAGACCAGTATCACCGCGGTAGATTTTCCTGGCGGCCGACCATCGCTCTCGTACCGGCGTCTGGAGATTCCGAGGGAAGAACCGCTTCGATTGCAGCTCGCAGATTTTTTGGGCAATGTCCGTCGGCGGACCGCTCCTTGGATGGGAGGCGAAGAAGGACAACGTGTCCTCGCGCTGGCACAGCAGATCCTGGATGAAATCTCGCGGCATTCTGATCGCCTGAAAACGCGGATCGGCGTACCATCCTTTGGCGGCCTCCTGCACAACGATCCATCGAGGGAAGATGGTTCCAGCTCTTTACCGAAAGAAGGGACCCCTCACCGAAACGGCGCAGTGGAACTATGACCGACAGAGAACCGCATTGGTTGCTGGAACTAGAGGATGAGCGCACTACGAACCGGCGCAGAGAAACGTTTCTCTTATCGGTCATTTTCCATCTCTTGCTCGTTTTACTGGTGGTCACGGAGCCTGACCTGTTTCGCAAGTTTCTGCAGCGTGATATTCCCGCGAGCGAAGCTCGCCCCCGGGATGTAACGCTGCTGTATCAGCCTTCAGAACTCCCAAAGGTGAAAGTTGCTCCGAAGACACCCGTATTATCGGATGCGAACCGCAAGGCCCAGCCGGGCGTGGAAACTCCACCTACCCCTTTACAATACCGGCCTCCAACTCCGAAACCTGCACCTCGGACGGACTCGCCCAAACCCGGGGAAGAAGACCGCATGGCACGAGAGTTGCCTCCGATCGGGCTTCCTAACTTTCCAGAACCTCCCAAGGAACCTCCCAAACAGCGGCCTACTCTTGAACCTGTCCCACGTTTCGAGCCGACTCCCTCTCAGGCACAGTTGACATTGCCACCAATCGTTCCCCCAGGCCGGGGCACTGATTCCATTCTGCGAGGAATGGCCAAGGAGCATGCCTCTGGAGGGGGACAAAGCCTGGGAGGGGGCTATCAGGATTACGGACCTCAAGATCCAAACCTGAACATTCCCGGACCTCAAATTCTCTCCGATACTATGGGGGTCGATTTCAATCCCTACTTGCTGCGGATCCTCTCCATCGTAAAGCGGAATTGGTATGCGGTCATTCCAGAAATTGCCCGGCTCGGGAAACAAGGGAGGGTCGTTTTGGAATTCTCGATTGTTCGGAATGGAAACGTTCCAAATCTCAACCTTGCGGCAGGTTCTGGCACAGATTCCCTGGATGGAGCGGCTCTTTCCAGTATTCGACTCTCCAGCCCTTTTCCTCCCTTGCCTCCGGAATTTCCAGGACAGGACATCCGTCTCCGGTTTATATATCTGTACAATATGCGCGTAGAATACTGATTTGGATCATGGCTATTTCGCGCCAGCGGCTCCTAGGGACCATTGCGTTGTTGATATTGCTCTTCTTGTTCGTATGGCGGAAATTTCTCCGAATGACCGTTGGGTAACATGGCATTCAGGAACACCTTGCTTGCGATTATAGGCCCTACAGCCAGTGGGAAGTCTCATCTTGCAATCCATCTTGCCAAGCGATTTGGCGGCGAGGTTATCAATTGTGACTCGCTCCAGATGTACCGGTATTTTGATATTGGCTCCGGGAAACTGTCTCCACCCGAGCAACAGGGAGTTGGCCATCATTTGATGGATGTTCTAGATCCCGCAGAACAATTTTCCGCTGGAGAATATGCGCGACGGGCTACGAATGCAATTTCGTCATTGGATTCCGTTGGCAAGCTGCCGATCATCGTGGGAGGCACGGGTTTTTACCTTCGCGCCCTGATCGACGGCTTGTTCTCGGGACCTTCCAGAAATCCGGCATTACGCGAGCGCTTGCAGTTACGTGCCTCTAAAAAAGGCCGAACCTATCTCCACAAACTTTTACTGCGTCTCGATCCAGAGGCGGCGGGCCGGATTCATCCGCATGATGCTCCAAAGATCATCCGGGCTATTGAAGTCTCGCTCGAAACCAAACATCCTATTTCCGAACTTTTCCGGCAAGGCAGAAATGCGATCGAGGGGCACCAAATTGTAAAGCTGGGACTGAATCCTACGCGTACCGCTCTTTACGAAACGATTAATCGGCGGACCCTGGACATGTTCGAAACAGGCTTGGTCGAGGAGGTGGCTGGAATTCTGGCCAAAGGAGTCCTGAAAACGGCTCCCCCTTTTCAGGCTCTCGGGTACCGAGAGGCGATTGCCTTTCTTGAAGGGAGGACCAACCTGGAACAGGCCGTTCGCTTGGCTCAAACAAGGACTCGTCAATATGCGAAGAGGCAGATGACCTGGTTTCGCAAGGATTCCGGTGTTCAGTGGTTTTCCGGCTTCGGCACCAACAATGAAATCCAAGAGCAAGCCAGTAATTTCGTCTTGTCCCAACTCCCAGGTTTGTCCGCTCGACAACTAAGATAATACTTCAGAATATTTTGTCGCGACTCCTACAGGTGTTAATCCGAAATGCATCTGCTGGAGCAAGACCGATCTCTTACAAACTCTTTTATCAGCTTTATCACCTTTGAATGTTGGTCTATGCGTTTTGCTGACGTCTCGAAAGTTCATGTGTCAATCTCCAAAACTCAAAGGAATCGACGTCCCTTAGATGCAGTGTCATTAGAGCGCATTGCCGGAGAATAACTTCCGGTATTTGAATCTTGCTAAGCAAACCGCGCGCCAGTAATTCTCGATACCTCTTGCTGCTTGTCTTTGGAAGCTCATAACCGGATGCAAAATGTGGCCCCGATCTTCCTCTCACAGAGCGTTTTATACCTGCTTTTCCTGCATTTCTTGCTATTTCGTAATTGTGTGATTCGCCTTCGCTTTTCCTTTTCCTGGAGACCCGTCTAAGGATTCTGCTCGGAGTACCGAGTAGCTTGACTTGACGCATTCTCGAATTTGCTTACTTTCTTAAGCTAGATAGTTGGCCGGACACTTCAAAAGGAGGATCGATGATTATCCGAACGGTTGCATTTTTGATGTTGATGACGACATTGGCATACGGAAAGCCCCATATGTCAAATGGATTGCTAAACTCTCAGACCCCTATTTTTGTTGCCTATGATTCAAGTATCGGACCGGTCCCGAATGCTCCGGCTCCAGTATTTCTAACCGATGGCGGAGATCCGCCGCCTGACCCGTTTGCTCCAACGCCCATCTCCATCGCAGAAGGATCAGGGAACGCTCCTGGCTCATACGCTTCAGCCCCTATCGCTGTTGCTGACGGCTCCGATCCCCCGCCCGATCCGTTTGCCCCGGCGCCTGCCATCAGTCTTACCATTTAAGCAAGATTAAGAAAGAAAAAGAGGAAGATCGCAAAACCGATCTTCCTCTTTTGTGTTAGCATTGGTTTTTTAGGAAGAAGGCTCCGATGCTCACACAAATTCTATGGTGGTCCGGCAATGTGTATCTCCCATTCCTTCTAGCCCGGGCTATTACCAAACGGTTTTTCACAAAATACTTGATTTTTTACGTCTATCTAAGCCACGTCTTGGTGCTAATGCTCCTCCGCTTCTTTTTCTACCGCGTAGGACCTAGTGCCTACCGAACTTTCTACTGGAACACGGAATTTGTCAGCGTCGCAATCGGTTATTGCGTGATTTGGGAGATATATCAGCAAGCGTTGGCGCCCTATCCCGGTACGCTCCAGTTGGCGCGGGGTGTGGTTCTTTCCATTTTCATTTTGGTTGTGACAAAGACTCTTATCAACAGCTTAACAGGCCCAATCTGGGGACCGGTTCAAACCGTGGTTGAGCTGGAACGGAATCTCCGGGGGGTTCAAGCGGTCCTGCTGATTGTCGTCGTGAGTGTAATGACCTATTACATGATTCCAATTGGCCGGAACCTTCGAGGCATCATTTTGGGATATGGCTTTTTTATCGGAACCGGTGTGATCAACTTGGCATTCCGATCTCAAATTGGCGATGCCTTCCAGTCTTGGTGGCGATATTTGCAACCAACGGCATGGCTGATTACTCTGATCATCTGGTCTGCCACGCTCTGGTCGTATCACCCCAATCCAACACCCGATGTAGACATCGAAATCGAGCATGACTATGAATGGCTTTCCGCTAGAACCGCACAGGTTGTTGCAAGGGCCAGAGGCCACGTTATAAGGGGAGTTCGATAATGGGCGAGTTTCTATTCTTTCTTCTAATCGGTCTGGGATCTCTGAGCCTGGTCCTCCTTTGGGCAGGGAGATCGGCTGGACCATCTATTGACGGGAGAAGGCTGTCGGAAGTACGCGAGGCATTCACTGTTATAGAGCTGGAGCTTCCGTCCGGTGCTCTCGGAGAAAGAATCTTTGCATCTCACGATTGGGATTTCATCTCCGCCAACGCTTCTCGCGAGATCCAGCGCACGTTTCTTCAAGAACGGAAATCGCTCGCAATGTCTTGGCTGCGCCAGACACGAACAAACGTCGGTCGAGTAATGGAATTTCACAGGAAAGCCGTGCGAGGTTGTGTTCGCCTCAACCCGTCGCTAGAGTTGCGGCTGGCTTTGAATTACATTGTGTTTCTTCTGACCTATGAAGTCCTCTGCGCACTCATTTTATTGCGGGGCCCCTTCTGGGTTCGTGAATTGGTTCGCTATACAAGCGGTATCGCGGATCAAATGTCCTACCTGTCGGGACACATACTAGTTGGCATGGACCCGACAGTGCTCGGCCGAATCAAGAGCCGTTGGTATAACAATCCGGTGGCTAGCTAATCGAGTAAACAATGAGCAATTCAGTTCAAAGGATGAGCGTGGAAGCGGCAATGCAGGATCTCGAGAGCCGTACTCTCGCAGAGATGTCCGGTTCCATTGCTCAGCTCATTTACATTGCCTCCACGAGGGATTACAACACCGGTCAATACAACCATGACGGATTGACTTTCTGTTTCACAGAAGAAGTGGCGCGCACGGCTCTGGCGGCACACCACAAGAAAATCTTTCGGGAACTGGTATTCGCTCCCTTGGAAGATATCGTTCAGCAATTGGATCGCTACATGGAAACGTCGGGGGCGCTGCGAGCCGATTTCCTCGAACTTTGGAAGAAGATCGAACCATATCGGGTAACGGTTCCCGCCGATTCCGATCCCATAGCTATGGAGTTGTTTGCGTCCAACGTCAAGGTTGCTTTGGCAATTTTGCAGACTCGCCAGGAGATGGTTCCGCATAGTTGACAATGCGCATGGCTACCGCCGTTACGCGGCCAACGATTTCCGCCTCCGCCGGGTAGGCAAACTGGCGAACGCCGCATTGGGACAGCGGGTGCGGAACCAACGTAAGCTGCCCCCCCTGCAATTCGCACCAGGAACAGGCATACCCGTTTCTAAGCTCAACAAAGTAGATGGGCCGCTCAAATTCCGTTCTCCAGGAAAACTTCTGGATTTTCTTCTGCCGATCGTCGATTTGAACGAATGTGCCGGGCCGTAGCATGGGATACAGAGTGTAATCTTCCAAGCCAATATACCCATAGCTGGTATGCCGGAAGTCCAACTGCTGGATCATTGAAATAGGCACCTCTCCCCAGATCTCAACCATCCGCGACAACAGGTTTGTCCGTTCCGGTTTGAACCCCGGATCGAAGCGAACGGGAAAACTGACGGATCGATCATTGTCATACACCTCTACATTCGCCACGTGTGTCCGCGCGAGAGGCGTAGACAATTGGTGTTTCGTGATCTTGTCCAAATCAACTCCGTAAAACAGCAGCAGATCCGTGAACTTGATTCTGTAGACGATGCTCAGGCTGTAAAGCTTGTAAATACTCGGTATCGAAATCTTGTTCTCGATTTGAGTAAGCCAAGCATTCGAAACATAGAACTCCTCGTTGTTTTCCGACTCGGCGATCTTGCGGCTGTGGATTTCAACTTCCCGGGTTGTCACTCCCAGTCGATTTCGCAATTCTTTTAGTTGCTCGCCAGCTCGCAATTGATCCTCCCAAAGTTTTGTTGCCGATCGCGTATTCTAGCCAAGAACCGCTTGACTCTCTACCATCCTAAGCGATTCGATCGATCTTATTCCAGCACAATTTCCGCCGTGGTCCCAGTCGGATTCAATCCGAAAACGGGATGCAGGGGACTTGCCAGTACGCAACGCAAAACGAGCATGCAGTCCAGAGACTCCTCCGGGTATCGAACAATTACTGTGTCCTAACTTTCCCATCAATAAGGACTTCGAAGCCCCCACGGAGCTCCGATCTTCTTCAAAACTATATATGAACCTTTCCGATACGACCAATAATTCCCGGTTTCGAAGGAGGGAATGCCGGAAATCCTGGTGAGCCGGGCGGGACTCGGACCCGCGACCCTCTGCTTAAAAGGCAGATGCTCTGCCAACTGAGCTACCGGCCCCACAACGCATCGTAACATCTGAGCCTCCTAATCTCAATGAGCATTCGTTTCGATCCAAGATTGCCTGGAAAACTCTTCCTGTCAAAACCTGTTGGATTCTGTGTTGATGTAATGAGAAGGCGTGAAGAAAAACTGCCTGGGATCATGACGCACGGGAACGTCGCCCATTGTACCAACTCGATGAAAGCAATGAAATGAGAATGCTTGGGATGAATCGATTTTTGCCCTATTTCCCACAATAGTGGTGATTTGCCGCGCAGTTACTTGCCACCGGAGGCCCGGACTCCCCGCAGTTGGAAATTTGCCGATATCCTAATGAAGTTCCCCGGAATTCGCGAGTCTTAAGGACGTCGACAATTCAAGGTGAATGTACGAGATACTTTAATTACCAAATATTTGCGTAATATGAGGGAATTCATCTTTACAGATGCAGAGGCGTTGAATTGGCGAGGAGGGCTTCGTGCCTGTTTACGCTAAATGATTACCAACTTCTCCGGCGGCAGTATTGGAGGCCAAAACACGCCAAGCGGAAGGTATAATATTAGCGAAGACGCTTATGCGTTCAGGGCGCCGGGGTCCAGCAAAGAATCATCCCGGCCGGTGCCAGGATCATTTCCTCTGTGTCGGGAATCCTTTGTCAGATCGAATTTCTTAATACGATAGCGTAAAGTGTCTCTACTGATCCCGAGCAGGCGCGCGGCCTGCGTCTGATTCCCGCCGGCCTGTTTCAAGGCAATTTCAATGAGTTCTCTTTCGATTCCTTCCAGTGAAGTTCCCTCTTCGGGAATCTCTAGAGGGGGCAAATAACGACCGTTACCCACAGGCCGCCACGGCTTCCATGCTAGAGTTTGGGGGCTGGGCATAATGGTCCTCCTCGAAATTCAGAATCATGTTCTGAGAGCCATGGGTTGTTTGGGCAAGTTTGATGGTTGCATGCTGCTACCAGACCATCCGACTGTCGGTCTCCCTCAAGCCGGTCAAGATACGGCACGACCGAGCGTCCTCAGATAGCAGCAAGCACGTCGGCAGCCATCGTCAATTTCGAAAGTTCCCTGCTAAATTATTGAAATACTGATGGAAATGGGACTTAACCCAACTGCCGTTCTAAATGAGATGAATGATTGGGTTTATTTCCCCAAGCACTGCGCCATTTGGCTCAAGTTATCTGGAATCTTTTCATTTCTGAGCATGTTCTTGATCGATGCCGGGGTCCCTGGAACGATTGTGCCAAACTGCGCGCCTTGGTGGAGGCGGCCAACCAGGTGGCCGCCATCGGGTGGTGCTGACCGATGGTGAGTTTGACAGTGAACGCAACCTTACTTATATTCGCCAGCAGCTCGGCGCTCGCAGCATTATTCTGGCGAAGCGCGAGAAGAAGACTTGGCGCGTCCACGGCGGGCGCGCCGAAATGCGGCATGCGTTTCCTCGGCGGCAATATGCTCGGCGAGCCTTGGTCGAAACTTTATTCTCTATAGTGAAATGCAAACTCTCCCCCGACCACGGGACGAAGTTTCTTTATGCAACTGCGCCAAGCCTTGTTACTGGGCTTGGCCTATAACCTCTAGCGGCTCGAGCCGTCCGTAGAAAAGAAGAAGGATGTCAACAGAGCCAGACCGCTTCAAGTTGTGGGCCGCACCTAGCACGATACGCTGGAAACGAGAAGCCCATGTTCCGACGACGGCACGTCTCCGGCATCTAAAGCCGGATTCAGGGCGTTGGACGCTTTGGACCGCAGGGCGGCGAAACAAGCTTTCACTGTCACTAACAGCCTCGATCACGCTCATCTGTGGTAAAATAAATTTATGAAAATTGAAATGACCAAGACTGAACTTGCAATTGTGATCGAACTGCTGAAGACAGAGATGTCCCGCCCTGACGGTGGCTTTAAGAATGTCTCCGGTTCTGTTTTAGAGAGCCTCCAGCCTCAATTCGATACCCCGATCGTCGGCTGATTCCGCACCTCGGCACGACTAAAATAGTGCCCTAACGAAAAATCGAGGTTTTTCACACACAATCTGTGGGGGCCGAACAATCACCGGATGACGGTCAACCCCTTGCGGGGTTGGTCTGCTTCGTTGGTGCATGCTCTCCGTAGGTTGCAACCTACGGCTATTCACGGGTCGGCCCTGCCGGGCCTCGCTCGTCCGGCGACAAACCCACTGCACGGAAGCCGTGGCGTGGCTATGGGCTACCGCCTACCGGGGTGAGCCGGGGCATCAATACCACTGAGCCCGGACCTTCGCCACGAACTGATCTAACGCCTTTTTGACCGCTTGGTATTTATCCACTTTGTTGCCGCCGGATTCAAAGAACCCTGCTGCAATGACGGCAGCAACTTTGTCTGGCCATTCGTTCCCTTCCTTCAGCTCGGTCTCAGCAATGATGTCATTATTTCCATACCTGTTCCTCCACCCGAACCGGCCCATAGGTGCCATCCAGTAGAAGTCAGAATTCTTCTCCAACGACTCCCGCAAACTTGCCAGCGTTGTTCCTACATCGACGTGAACCAGGGAGAACAAATATTCAAACCAATCGAAGGTGTTCTCGTATCGACTGTCATCCGGGATATATTCTCGAAGAGGCTCGCGCAACATTTTGAAGAGGTGGTTGCTCATTGGCGTTTTGTGGCGCTCATAACCAGGGAGCTTCCTCTGTAAATTGATATCGAGAATATCGTCACTATTTATGGCGCTGGCGACAGGTTGCTCTGAGTCTCGTAGCTCTGTGCGAACCTTACCGTAAAAAAGCTTAGCAGGCGATAATTCGCGTTAGCGATTGCGGCTAGCCCCATAGCGTAAAGCATGACTAGTGCTGGATAACGTCTGAGCGTCGAAGCGACGACAGATCCACGTTCGGGTCCGTGGGAATCCGCAATCCTCTTGAATGCCGCGAGAATAAAAGCATCGTGCTTGGCTCCCGCCCAAAATGATCCGCACATTAGCAATGGCAAAAGAATGTGGAGATCGCTCTCATAGGTCCCCATGCGTGTGAGAATCCCCTCAGATGTGTCTACCTCGCTATGAGGTGAGAAACGATTGCTAAAAACCGCTTTGAACACCCGCTCGGTCTCAGCCGCCAACAAATCACGAAGGTTAATCAGCTGGGAGTCATCCACCAAAAACTTCTTCATGCGCGCAACCGCCACTTTGGGCGAAAGCACATCGGAGGCCGCCATTGATTCAAGTGCCAAGACGTTATCGAGAACCTCTTTCAAGAACTGATCCGCGCTGGTTATCTCAAGGACAATTGCGTTCCTCAGCGCAACAAGGTTCTGCGCACCAGAGGATACCTTTCCGCGAGAAGCCCAATACGTAGAGAACCGCCGATTCGGGCAGCGCTCGATTGCAGCGCGGAGAGCCGTATCCCACTCACCCGACCAGCCACACACGAGCAACCCATACTCGTCAAATACCCTGTCAAGCAGCCGATTCATCGGCTCTTCATAGTTTGCCAGTTCATCAGGCGAATTCTTGATCCTGGTGTCGAGGTAATCCCCATTAACCTTTACGACGGTGCACCGCGAATGTGCTAGCGGGAGCGCACCGTTTGCAGCATCAGCGGTGCTAATTACGGAGGGTTGAATTCCGCTGTCTGCTAGCGCTTGCTCTAAGAGTCTGTCGAAGTTAGTCGTGAGAATGACCCGGATGTAACCCTTTGAAACGAGTTGCGCAGCCGACCGATGAGCAGCCGTAGGTACCTTCAGGCCGTTCTCTCGTTCGTCCTCAGATGGTTCGAAGTAACTCCGCAAAAGTTGCATGCGTTCGGCGGACGATTTGGCGACGTCGCTCAGGAGCTCCGAGTAGTTCGGTGCCTTGCCGAAGGTGTTGCGATACCAGCCTTCCTCGTCAGGGTCACATTCCTGGCCTCGGAGATGAGCCACTTTTCTTATCAGGTCGAGCACGATTTCCCAGCCAGTGGGAACACCGGCCGATTGGGAAATCCCAGATCCGAAGAGGAGCGCATATACGCCCGGATTGCTGTGGATGGATAATGCCAGGCTCAGTTGCGGTTCAATCATCCTGTGCAAGTTTATCACGAGTTTGTCGGCTTATCGGACGCTAGCCCACTACGCCCTCGCCAGCTTTACCTTGACACCAACCGCGGATTCGCGTAGAAATTCACTAAACCATCCATAGGAGGCGGGCATGAGTTCCAAGCAAACAGGTCGCCGGAGATTCCTGAAAGATAGCGCGTTGCTGGCTGGGTTGGCGGTGGGAGCGGTGCAGTCGGCGGGGACGCAGACGCCGGGGGGGGCGGGAAATCGGAAGCAAGCGCCGAGCCTAAATTCTTGAAGTCGGGGACATCCGTCCACTGGGAGAAATTTCTCAGGACGATAACATCGTACGCAAGCCGTACAACGGGGACCCGGGCGCCAAACAGTGAGCGGCCACTCCGCCCCCTGACTCAGGCGCGGGAAAGATGTTTAGCGACCATTCTCCTCCAGCCGTACGAGCATACAGCTGCGGTGGGCATGGACGGGTTTGCGGTGCACTGAAATGGGACAACGCTGGCATCGAAAATAAAAAGGTTGTCGACGTCGTGGGATTCCAAATCTGAGTTCACCACGGAATTGTCGCGACTGGCACCGGCGCGGCATGTGCCGTGATTGTGATTGGTGGAGAGGATTTCGGGAAGCCGATCCAGCCCCGCCACTTTCTTGGGCTTCATATAGTCCAGGAGTTTGCGGGCGACCTCCTGGCCCTCTCTTAACGTCTCCAGAATATCCGGATGGTTTTTCTCCAGTAATTCCCGGCGGACACCGCCCCGTTCTCCCTCTCCTCTTGGTCCGCCAAACGTGCTGGCGCCCTCCGGGGTAATCTCACCCCGAAGCGCATTCTTGGCCACCTCCGCCCGGATGTGTCCCACATGCGTCAATGCACTCTTCATGTATTGCTTATGTTCGCGTCCGAAATCGGGAGCCACCGGCAGGAGCGCAAAATCCTCCGGAAAGGCTCGCGTTCCTTCTCTTGTGCCCAGGCCTTCGCCGATGATGAGCAGGTTCCGCCCCGTCGAGTCGGTTTTTGCAATGTAATAAGTATTATGAACGCCGATATTTTCATCGATGATTTGCCGATCAAATAAGACGTCCACTCCCGTGGAATTGACGGACGACACCTGATTCGCCCCGACGTTTCGATTCTCCACCAACAATTCACCCGCAACCTTTTCGCGCGGCCCGTAGCCGGAGCGGTATAACAATCTGGGCGTACCGTTATAGCCGCAGGCCGCGATCACTTTATCCGCATTCGCCCGGCGCAAGGTTCCCCCCTGGCGGTATGCAACTCCGGTTGCCACCGGCCTGGCGCCTTTCTTCTCAATCAGGATTTTATCCACCGGAGCCTCGCCGATGATCTCGACTCCCTCTCTCTCGGCGATTGGGACATAGGTAACGAGCGGGGTGCTCTTCGCGTCGTAACGGCACATGCGGCCGTTGCAATCGCCGCAGCGCGGGCAGTTCAACTTGGCTTGGCCGCCTTGTCGCACCGGATATTTCAAGGCCATCGCGGCATCACGAAACAGAAGCTGCCCTGGCGAGTGAACCTCGACCGGTTCTGGATAGGGGTGCCACATTTCATTCACTTCCATCAGAGGCGCCGTAAACTTCTCCCAGGTCCAATCCACGCCTGTTTCCGCCTGCCAATGGTCGAAATCGATTTGCGTCGGAGGGAAGGCGATCATACCCGCCCATTGCGTCGCTCCTCCCACCATACCCAGCGTTCCCCACGGCAGCGTATAACGGCGAGTGAGTTCGTTCGGCATTCCGTCGAAGGAAGCGCGCCGGCTAGGAATTCCGTAACCGCGGTTCGGATCGCCTTTGTGATAGGGCCCCCATTCGAACAACGCCACTTTCAATTTTTCGCCCGTGCGAGGGTTGACTCCAAATTGGGCGATGCGGGCTGCGGCGATGCAGCCTCCCACGCCTGCGCCGACCACGATCACGTCATATCGATCTCTTACTTCCGTTTGCATCGCATCCTCGTTGGACCTGAGTTTATAGCAAACCCGGGTGGTTATGAGTTACGTCTTACATAGACAAAATGCCCTCGGAGCAAAAGTTTCAAACTTTCACATCCAGAAAACCATCAATTGTCCAGTCTTTTCTCGCCCTAGCCTTTCTTGGGTTTTTCCGGCTGGTAATCGAACGGGCTCCAGCCTTCGTGCCAGTGGATTTTCTTCATCATGTTCCGCCGCCGCTCTTCCTCTTCCCACGTCAGCGGCCCGAAGAAGCCCGTCTGATCCCATCCCGTTACCAATTGCTTGGTGTTCGGGTTGGTGA
>Ga0080064_1004077_pt1 | contig 19520 bp, 23 predicted proteins | sample Subgrocontami54m_FD_69260 | JGI IMG/M metagenome (GOLD analysis project Ga0080064, IMG submission 69260) | Subsurface groundwater microbial communities from S. Glens Falls, New York, USA - GMW46 contaminated, 5.4 m (SPADES assembly) (version 2) ...
AAGCGGAGTTCGCCGCCCTGCAGCTGACCCCGCACCAGTTCCATGGGGAATGGAACTACACCATCGCGCCATCTCCCACAACCCTTTCTACCGCCAATGTTATTTCTTGACGTGCTCTTAGGTCCCACGCGAGAGCTGTCGCGCGCACATGGCATGCTGAGCGCGGCGATTCTGAATGGATTTTGATCGGGTCAGGTTACGAGCGCGCTGGCTCGGTCGCTGGCCGTTGATCCCGAGGACATCGACACGTACTGCGCAAAGCTCCGGCGGCGGGCGGAGCTGCGCCTGCCCGTCCTCTGGGCGATGGGAAAGCCGTGGGTTGGATGCGCTAGGGCTTGGAGTAGGGATCCGGACTCGTTTGGGATTGGGCCGCCGCGGCGGCGCGGGCGGCTTCGCGGCGGCGGGCCGTCTCGAACTCCGCGATCATTTTTCGGCGTGTTTCTTCCCGGGCGTGGAGAAATGCCTCGCGGCCAGCGTCGAGCCGCTGCCTGAATTCAGAGCGGGTACGCTCGAGAAGCCGAGGCCCCTCCTCGGGCGCCTCGGGGATGTGCGTCAGGAGGACCTCACGGTTCTCGCGCCCGGTGCGAGGGGTTGTGAGCAGTGCGACTCCAGCGCCCGCGAGGGCACCCACGATGAGTCCAGGAACGAACCCCATCAGCCTTCCCTCTTGCTTTCGTTCTTGCGTTCATCCGGTTCGCGGCGGCCGTCATCACGAGGCTTGGGGCTGAAGACGGCCTTGGCGAAGCGCGAAGCGCCGCTCACCGCGCTGTAGAGCTCGATGACGGGAAGAACGACGCGGTCGCTCACGTAGACGGCGGTCGTCTTGGCCTCCTGTACGGTATCAACGGCGGTGTCCGCGCCATCCTTGACGGTGCCAAGGATTCCATTTGCGGACCCGACGAGCGTATCCATGTGGCGCCGGACGATGCCGACGAGCTTCCAGAGATTCCAGACTAACACCAGGACCAAAATACCGATGACGATGGTCTCCACCGCGAGGAGGATGATCGCCAGGTCGCGGATGAGACGCAGAATTTCCACGTTGCCTCCGACCATACGTTGTCTTCAACCTAACAGAAACGAAAGACCCGAGCAATCCCCAGCGCTGCCCATGTGATAGCGGTCGTGGAGATCAGGTTGGTGTCCCCGATCGCGAGCACGGCGGGCGGTATCATTGTGCCGGCCAGGCCGCCCAGGAGGCCGGCGACCAGTCCAATCACCATTTGCCGGGGCAAATGGCCCAGGCGCTGGCCGAGCAGCAGGTGAAAGATCGCGCCGTGCAGGAGACCAAGCAGCGCTGCCAGCACAACCCACGGCGGAATGTAGACGATAAGCGTCGGCTGCACGCGTCCCTCTGCGCAACGGCGCCCGACGAATGGTCACCTGCGCACGGCGCGTCCGTCAAGGTAGCAACTTGGACGAACGAGGGGTCCCGCGTTTGCTAACCGTCGCTGCCCCCCCTCCCTGGCTGCTCGCGCCGCGCATTGGGGAGGATGAGCAGCGTTCGCTTGGCGCGGATTCGCTCTTGCTGGCCCAGCTCCTCTGGAACCGTGGCATCCGGAGCGCGGAGGAAGCCCACGCGTTCCTGCATCCGCTGCTGGGCGAGCCGTTCGGCGATCCACACCTGATGCTCGGACTCTCATCCGCCACGGACCGGCTCCTGAGCGCAATCCGAGGCGGCGAGCGCATCGCCGTCTATGGCGACTACGACGTGGACGGCGTCGCCGGAGCCGCGCTGCTGACGACTGCTTTGCGCGGGCTCGGTGCCGACGTCTTCGTGCACCTGCCCGATCGGGCGCGAGACGGGTATGGGGTTCACCCGGACGCCGTGCGCAAGCTCGTCGGCGATGGGGCGCGCGTGATGGTGACCGTGGACTGTGGCATCAGCGCAAATCAGGAAGTCCACCTTGCGCGCTCACTCGGGCTGGACGTCATCGTCACGGATCATCACACGCTCCCCGCGGGGTTGCCATCCGCGTTCGCCGTCTTGAATCCACGGCAGGACCGCTGCCAGTACCCGTGCAAGGATCTTGCGGGTGGCGGGGTGGCGTATCAGCTCGCGCGGGCCCTGCTGCGGACGATGCTCGACCCGGCAGAGGCCGAGCACCGAGCGCGTGATCTTGCGATGTACGCGGCGCTCAGCACCGTGGCGGATATCATGCCGATCACGGGCGAAAATCGCAGCATCGTCGCCCAGGGCGTTGCCAGCCTTCGATCGGGGGGCTCGATCGGCATGCGTGCCCTGGTCGAAGCGTCGGGCCGGGAGCTTGCAGCCGTTTCGGCGACGGACCTCGCTTTCCGCATCATTCCGCGGCTCAATGCGGCCGGGCGCATGGGGAACGCCCGCGATGCGCTCGATCTCTTGCTGGCGACGGACCCGGCCGAAGCGCAGATGCTCGCGCTGCGTCTCGAGGAGGCGAACCTGGCGCGCCGAGCCCGAGTCGACGAGCTCCTGGCCGAGCTCGAAGGACCCGCCGCGGCCGGTGCGGAGCGGGGCGCCATCGTGCTCCATGGCGCGTATCCAATCGGGGTTGCTGGATTGCTCGCGACGCGCTTCGCGGAGCGGCACGGCGTGCCGTGCGTCATCATCGAGCGCGGCGCCCCGACGAGCCGCGGCTCGGTCCGAGGCGTCGTTGGTATCGACCTCATCGGCGTGCTCGAGGGCTGCTCCGAGCACTTGGTGCAGTTCGGCGGGCATGAGCGGGCGGCCGGCTTCACCGTGCCTTCAAATGAAATCGAGCTCTTCCAGACCGCCTTCGAGCAGGGCGTCCGCGATGTGGGTGTTGCGCCGTGCCTCCCAGCGGTTCCCGTGGATGCAGTATTGAAGCTGGCGTCTGTGGGGACACGACTCGCCGACCTGGTCGAGCGCTTCGATCCGTGTGGGCCGGGCAATCTGCGTCCAATGTTCCTGAGCCGCGGGTTGCACGTGCGCAACGTGGCGAAGCTCAAGGGCGGGCACCTGCGACTGGAGCTCGCGCAAGAGTGGACCGTGCGGCGCGCCGTTGCGTTTCGGCCGGCGTTCGCTGCACCAACCCCCGGTGCGCGGGTGGACGTTGTCTACGAGGTAGAGCGCAGTACCTGGAATGGCGTTGAGCGGGTGGACATGTTGGTTCGAGACGTCCGGGAGTCCACGCCGGGACGCATGGCGCCCGCCGCCGTATAATCCCGAGCACTACCCACCGCTGCCGATCGTGGTTGAAGATCGCGCTGGTCGCGTTCGTCCGCAACCGCGACCCAAAAACACGTCGCGCGATCAAACACGTCACTGAAACGGAGCGAATGCGATGCGAGACAATCAGGTCGCGCTTGCCGCGCGCAAGCGGACGCAATTTGGTAAGAAGGTGCGCTTCCTGCGCCGCGAAGGCTGGCTGCCCGCGAACATCTTTGGTCCAGGCGCGCCATCGATCGCCATTGAGATTCCGACGCGTGAGATGGAACACATCCTGACCCACGTGCCGCGGAGCACGCTGTTCTCCCTGAAGGTGGATGAGGACGTCGAGACGACCGTGCTCGTGCACGGGGTCGACCGCAAGCCCACGACCAGCGAGCTCTACCACATCGATTTTTATCGGGTATCGATGACGCACACGTTGAAGACGGAGGTTCCGCTGGTCTTCGACGGCGAAGCTCCCGCGGTTCACAACGCGGATGCAGTCATCATCCAGGCGATGAGCTCGCTGGCCGTTGAGTGTCTCCCCGGGGACATTCCCTCTCAGATCCTCGTACCCCTCGAGCGGCTCGTGGCGATCGACGATTCGATTCGGGTCGGCGATCTTGACCTGCCGCGTGGTGTCCGGGCGCTCGTGGACGACAACGAGCTCGTGGCGCGTGCGCTGGCTCCGAAGGTGTCCGAGGCCGAGGCTGGCGAGGAGGCCGCGGCTGAGTCCGCGGAAGGCGCCCCAGAGTCAGCAGAGGCGGCTGCGGAGACCGCCGCGGAAGGCGAACCCGAAGCCTCGTAATCGACAGAACGAATGCAACGAGAAGGCCCCCGCGCCGATTGACGGCGTGGGGGCCTTCTCATGTGAGTCTCGTGGTAGCGCGTGCGGGATTCGAACCCGCGATCTCCGCCTTGAGAGGGCTGAGGAGGGGCTCGGCCGAGGTCGAATCGAGGCCGTTCCCGTTCGTAGAAGGTGCGCTTCGGAACGGTGCTGTTCGGTCCTGTTCACTGCGGATTCCTGTACGCATTCCTGTATTCGGCGCAGGGCGGGGATCAGTGAATTTCGTGCCCTGCAAAAGGCGGGGCTCAGACGGGCGTTCTGCGGCCGGGACCTGGCGGAGTACTGCCGTGAGCGACTTTGGTCAGTCGCGGTAGGCGCGCCCGCGAGGGAGCACGCGAAGCACGTGCACGGTCGCCGTCGCTGGGCTCACGGCCAGAAACACGCGCCAATCGCCCACGCGGAGCGCCAGCTCGCCCGGGCGCGTTTGGACTCGGCGCAGATCGCCATAGCCCGTTTCTGCGAAGCGCTCCACCCCGTCGACGATCCGTTCGCGCATCCGGCGGCCGAGGCGGTCGAGCTGGGTGAGCGCCCGCTCGGCCCAGTCAACGCGGGCGCTCACGCGGGGGGCAGGAGACGCCGCCGCGCCTCGGCGTGGGGGACGGTCCGGCCGGCTGCGATCTCGGCCCGGGCCTCATTGAGCGCGGCCTCATCAGCCTCGGACAGCGGCTCGTCGTCGAGCGGTGCGATCAGCAGAGCCCAGGCCACCCGGTCGCCGCTCAGCGCACGCAGGAGCAGATCGGCGTCATCCTCGGTCAGTGTCTCCACCATGGCGCGCAGCTGCTCTTTGCCGGTCATCGTGGCGCCGCCACTGGCTCCCCCACCAGCTCCGACGGCGCCACGCCCAGGGCCTCGGCGAGCTTGGGCACTGTACTTAGCCTGGCAGCACCGCCGATCTCGAGGCGCGCGAGCGCTGAGCGTGACATGCCTGCTTTTGCTGCCAGAGCCTCCTGCGACAGGAATTTCGATTCGCGTACGCGCTTCAGGTTCCGAAGGATTACCGGGGGCACCTACACCCTCCCTCGCTGGGCTAATTCTCCACACGCATTGTACGCCTACGCCACAGTAACTAGACAATAGCTGTATGGATATTGTATGTTTCCTGTGCTCTGTTTGTGGCGTTACCGTCCAGAAGAGCCAGCAATCACAGGGAGGCACCGGATGATCACCCTCGCACCGCCCGCCATACCCAAGATCGTCGAGCAGGTCACCGCGGCCCAGGAGCGGGCAGACGAGGCCTGGGACACGGCCCAGCGAGCCCTGGAGCGGCGCCGGGTCGATGGCCCAGACTTCGAGCTGGCCGTCGCCAGATATCTGTTGATGTGGGCGCGTAACGCCCAGCTGACCGTAGACCTGCACGTCGACGAGCTGCTCATCGCGATCGACGAGCTCGCCCCTTGTACCTGCAGCAGGACGCGGCGCCCGGGCTGTCACCTGCAGCTCGTCGACGCTGGTGATGACGATGGGGCGTGACGGGCAGCACCACCAGCACGCGCAGCAGCAGCTGATCGAAGAACCGGACGCGCTGTTCGGTCCCGCAAAACCCGAACCCCTCCGGACGTTTTCGGCTGCCGACATCCACCACATGCGGCAGCGTGACGGCCACGCCTCGCTGTGTACCCCGTACCCGCACTGGTACCTCCGCGACGTGCTCCCGTTCGCGGTCGATATCGAAACAATCCGCTGGATCGAAAGTCTCCAGCCTTTTGGCCCATTCGCCTACGACCCCCTCGCTCATGACCTAATCGACATCATGCTGGTGGCCGACATCCGCAAGGATAAAAGCCTCTGGGAGGCCGTCCAGCTCCTCGTGGCCGATGCGATCGCCGAGCACGAGCGGCGCCACCATGCAGCCTAGGCAGACAGCACGACAACGCCATCCAGATCTCGCGCTCAGCGTAGCTGCGCAGCGGGATCCCGTGCTCCGGCGAGCCGATGAGACGCTCGCGGAGCTGGCCCAGGTGGCCGGCCGCATCGCCCTGGCGGTGCTCGAGCTACGCGCTATGGCATCCGGATCGATCGTCGCCGCGCCCGCGGACCCGCTGCCCGACCTGATGTCGGTCTCGGACATCAGGAAGCGGATGGGTAAGTCCACCAAGGAGATCTACAAGGCCATCTGAGAGGAGCGGCTCCGGGCTGCGCGCTTCCCCGGCGAGACGCGGATCTTCGTGCGCCGCGCCGACTACCTCGCCTGGCTCGAGACCCTGGAGGATCTCTAGGACGAACACTCGCCGGACACAAGGAAACACCCGCGGTACCAGGCGGTACCGCGGGTGTTTCGGTTTAGCACTCAACCAAGCCAACTATAGCCAGTGCATGGGTTGGTCCTCCACCGTCAGGTCCTCAACGAGGCCTCGGGAGCCGGGGGCCTCCGTCGGTTGGGATCCAGCACCGCCGCGGGGGGCTCACGGACCGCGCCCATCGCGTGATAGCTCCTGGCGCACAGCAGACACTCGAGGTCGCGCGGCCGCTTCACGCCAGGTCCTCGCCCGCATCCTCCGGGGGCGGCTGCCAGCCGAGCGCGATCGCCATCTTCTGGCAGGCCGATCGGTAGGCGTCACAGACGTCCTGCTTCCGCCGTTGCGCGAGCTCCCAGGTCCGCCAATGGCCCGGGCCGTTAGCGCGGTTCCGGGCCATCTTTGTGGGCGTCGACCAGGGCGAAGAATACCACGGGGCCGCCCATTCCCGCCGCATTCCTGTATTGGCCCTAAATCGACGGCCGGTTAATCTCCCCAGCGGGCAAAGCAAAACCCCTCTTTTGTGCCTGGAAAGAGGGGTTTTGGCTTGGTAGCGCGTGCGGGATTCGAACCCGCGATCTCCGCCTTGAGAGGGCGGCGTCCTGGGCCGCTAGACGAACGCGCCAGGGTCGCTTTGACGCCGAAATCCTCGGGGGAACGGCGCATTTTGGATACCTGCCACACCTGCGGCCATTGGGAAAGTGGGCGTCTGATTGTACCGCATCGACGAGGCGACGCGCTCCGGTAGAGCCCTACGGCATTACCGGGTGGGCTTCCAGAGCGCGCGGCCGCGCCATAGCGAATGTGACCGTAGCTGGGCTCGGACGGGAGCCCTCAGCCCGTGGAAGGACCGTCCCAGCTCGACGGCATGATCGGGGTATTCCCGATGATCTCCTCGGGCTGCGGCGCAGGCGTGGTGTGCTCCACTTCCTGGAGGTGGCTTCCGGTCGGCGGCGTGCTCCCGCTTTCAATTGCAAGACGCTCGAGATCCTCGAGCTGGGCGGTCGCCCGGAGGCAGACTCGATCCGGATTCTCAATGTCGAGAAATTCGGCCGGCACGCGAAGCAGGTAGTCCGCGCGTCCGGGCCGAATATGGATCTCCGTGAGCTGCTGCGTGCGGGGGTCAATCACGACCCGCTCGACGGACCCGAGCACGGTGTCGTCGTGGCCGTCGTGGACGACCATCGAACCCGGCTTGATCGCCTGGGTGCTCGCGTCGTCATACCGCTCGATGGGCTGCTGCATGTGTCACCCCCTTCCCTCTGGTATAGCAAATCGAGTCTTGAAGCGTGCACAACTCGCCTGTAGGCCGACATAACCATGAGTCCGATCCCCGGTGGGGGCGCGTGTGGGGAGGGCGGCGTGGACGATTCATAGAGTCGTCGTATTCAGGTAGCCTTTAGCTAATAGCTGTTGGCCCTTAATTGGAAACGACCCGGTTCGCAAGCAATAGCCCGACGAAGGGGAAACGTGCAGTCGACAGAGCGCGTCCAGATCGCAAATGCCGATCTGCTCATCGCGGGCCGCTATCGCCTCCGCGAGGGGATCGGGACCGGGGGGACGGCCGAGGTGTACGCGGCGGACGATCTGCAGACGGGCCAGGTCGTGGCGGTGAAGCTCTTGCGGACGGAAGCGGCTGCAGATCCGGACTACGTGGATCGCTTCAAGCGGGAAGCCCAGGCGGCCATGGCGCTCGATCATCCCCGGATCGTGCGGGCATTCGATTGGGGCACGACCGACTCCACCTACTACCTGGCCATGGATTACGTCGCCGGGTCGACGTTGCAGCAGCTCATCGCCGAGCGGGCTCCTCTCCGGGAGGACGCTGCGCTTCGCCTCGTCGCCGAGGTGGCAGACGCGCTCGCGCATGCGCATGGGCACGGCGTCATCCATCGGGATGTGAAGCCTCAGAATATCCTTCTCGACCATGAGGGTCACGTCAGGCTGACGGATTTCGGCACCGCGCGGATCATCGGGGTCCAGCGGGCTCAGACGACCGGCTTTGTGCTCGGGACCGTGCAGTACCTGTCGCCTGAACAGGCGCGGGGCGAGCGCGTCGACCAGCGGAGCGATATCTACAGTCTCGGCGTGGTGCTCTACGAGCTACTGACCGGCCGGCTCCCGTTCGATGGCGACACGGCGTTGAGTGTGGCGCTCAAACAAGCCAACGAACCGGTTCCCAGCCCGCGGATCTGGAATCCCCGGTTGTCCGCCACGGCGGAGACCATCACATTTCGCGCCCTCGCCCGGGATGCCGATCGGCGGTTCCAGACCGCTGGCGAGCTTGCAATGGCACTGCGCGGCGCGCAAGGAGCTGGATCTAGCGGCGGAATCGCCGCCGGGCCAACGGGCGTGGTAGCCGGGTCTATGCCAGATGGCGTACCGCGTGCCTGCGCCGTCCCACAGCCAGAAGCGGCGCCTCCGTCGGCCGGGGGGCGATCGCAGACGCGCATCGGTCCGAGGCGTCCAGCCCTTGCGATGCACGTGCCTCGCTTCGGCCTAGTTGCCGTGCTCGTCCTTGCCGCGATCCTGGTCGGCCTTGGTGCCAAGTTATTCGCTGGCGCGCAACAGGCGGCCGCACAGGTCGCGGTGCCAGGGCTGATTGGACTGGTTCCAGAGGAGGCGGCAAGCCTTCTTGCCAACATGGGCCTCGAGCTTGTGGTGAGTGAGCCGGCATTCAGCGATACCATTCCCGCTGGTGCAATCTGGACCCAGTCACCAGGGACTGGCGAGCGCCTCACCAGAGGTTCGACCATTCAGGTTCAGCTCTCGCTGGGCGAGGCACCGGTCGTGGTTCCAGACCTTCACGGTCGGCAGGGCAGCGAGATTCGGGATGTCCTCTGGCAAGCCCGGCTGCAGCTCGGCGCAACGCGAATCGTGGCTTCCAATAGCCTGACGGCGGGCCGGGTCCTCGATCAAGTGCCGGAACCGGGGGCCGAAGTCCCCCCCAATACTGCCGTGGACCTCGTGCTCAGCTCTGGGCAGCCAAACGCCGGGTCCGCTGTCCCAGCGCGCCCACCGATCGCGGTGCCGGCTCAGCCAGGGCCAGCCGCTCCCCCCGCGGCGGTCAACCGAGCGCCGGTCCCTGCGGGTAATTCAAACAGCGCAGCGGATAAAAGGCGGGACGAGCAGAAGGAGCCAGGGCGTGGAAACCGTGGGCGGAACTGAGACAGATCGGAGCCCGTGGGTGGACAAGCTTCGGTCGCTGGACGGAGCGCTGCTGGTCGCCTAGTTCGCTCGGGCGTCCACCGAAATTAGCTGGGCTTCGTCGGCGTGCTCGTCCTCGTCCTCGTCCTCCTCGTGATCAGGAGACCCGTTGCCGGCCGTCGCGAACATAGGTGTTGCCGTGCGCTGGCGGTAGCGATTCAGTAGTTCGAGCAAGCCGAGGAGGAACTCGCGCTCCGGCTCCTCGATCGGATCGGTCGAGTGAGGCGGCAGCGGCGCGGTCGGATCGATAGGGGCCTGTTCGAAGAACGCGTGGGCCGGAACGCCGAGCGCTTCCGCGAGCATCGGGATCTCGTCAGCTTTGATCTCCGTTGCGCCCTTGATCCGGTAATGTACCCAGACTCGATGCTTGCCGAGCCGCCGCGCCAGCTCGCTCTGGGTCCAGCCGCGCTGGCGGAGCAGCTCGCGGAGCCGGTCCCGGACCAGCCGACTATCCGTCGTGCCCGCAGGCGCGTCCGCGGTCGACTCGAAGAACGCGCGTGCCGAGACGCCGAGCGCGGAAGCTAGCCGGGGGATGTCGTCGCCTTTGACCTCCGTCGATCCGCGCACCCTGCTATTGACCCACGTCGGGTCCTCGCCCACGCGACGCGCAATCTCGGCTTTTGTCATCCCCGACTCCCGCACTAACTGGGAAAGCTGTTCGCGGATCCCCACAACTCCTCCTCACCAAGAGTGGGCACACGGCCCTACACGTGCCCGGCGACGCTGCCGGTGCCGTGGGTCGCAATTGCTTGCGTAGCATGTCACTACTGGGCATTTGTGTCAAGTCCGGAACGGATCGTAACGCTCTTCATGTGTGCACGTTAGGCACAATCTCTGCAACAGCGAGCGGTGTCCACGCCCAGCGGCTCGGCGGACGCGCCGGTGCCCCAAGACCCGTCAGCCGGTTGGAAAACTTCCCGGCGGCCGGGCGCCGAGCCGGGCGCTCCCCCTGGTCGTGACGACGATCGGATCGGACCAGGAGGCGACGTACTGCCGCCCCTCGGCGTCAGCCCGGAGAGCAATGCCGAGGCTACAGACCCATCCAATCTCAATGGGCTGATCGTTCAGCTTGCCAGTCGAGGTTCCGCTGAGCGCGGGCAGATCGGCGCCAAGGCCCGACCCCTGGAGCGTGAGCCAGGCGCTGGCACTCTTCAGCGGCCCGTGGGGGGCGACGAGGCGTGAGGTGCGCGTGCGAAGCTCGCGCTCTAGCGCACGGAGCGCCGTGCCTGGCTGGACGGCGGCGATCGTGTGCTCCCACAACTCGCCAACGATCGCGTAGAGGGCTGGCAGCACGGGGCCAGTCGGGCCGATCGCGCGCGCGTGAATGGCCCGTGTCGCATAGCCGGCGACAACCGCCTCGAGCTCACACGCCACGATGTGCCCGGACGGGAGCACCCCATGCGCCGGGCGAGCAAGCGCGCGGGGGCGCGCTGCGCTCGCCCAGCGGTTGTGCGTTGACAGCTCGCTTCCCAGCCGACACAGCTCGCCCACACCCGCTGCCCATAGCTCATGCGCGGTAAGCCCGGGTCGAGCAACACGGTCGATTTGGGCATAGGCCGCATCCAGCAAGCTCGCGGCATGAGCGAGCACCCCGATCTCCTCTTCGCTCTTGATCGCGCGGAGCGACCGAAGCGATTGACCTAGGTCCACAAGCTCGATTCCTGGCATCGCCTCTCGGAGCCCAGCGACGAACCCCGCGGGAACGGAAGCCCAGTCGTCGTCCCCGGCAAGCCCCGCGATGGCAATGCGCCGGTTTGGAACGCGCAAGGTCCGAAGCACCTCGATCACGGTGCCGCCAGGACTGACCGCGACTTCGATCGCGTTCGCAATCCAGGCGCTCGGAGAGGATTCAAAGTGGCCAGGGCGGGCGATCAACTGGGGTACCCCAGCGCGAGGGAAAACCATCCACTGCGGTGCGTCCGCCCACGCTGGCGCATGGCTCAGGTATCGAAGATCCGCACGCGTCGCGCTCGGCCCAGCGATGACGAGCGCATCCGCTTGCTCGCGCTCGAGCAACCCCCGGACCGCGTTCCAGCGCCGATCGCGCTCGGCAGTCGAGAGGGGTGGGGCCTCGCTGGGCGTAATCGCGCGAGCGGCAGCCGCGGGATCCATTAGACCTTCCGCTCGAACGACCGGCTGTTTGTGCAAATGCACAATTGAATCGGGATCCTTTCAGTGCACGGTAGCCATACGCTCGGGTTTCCCACGATCGTACGATTCGGCCCGAGAGGTGGCGGAAAAGAGGCCGACTACGGCGAGCCACCGGGAAGGGAGTCGAGGGGTGCCAAAACCGTTGCGCATCATACTCGTGATGATGGGGGTCTTGGGTGTCGTCCTCGCAATCGCCGCGGGAGCTGTCGCCCAGACGGCGTCAACTGTTCCTGCTCCTCCGGCCGCGGTATCGAGTGCGCCGGCGGCCGCGACCACGACGACGAGTGCACCGAAGATTGATTCGGGCGATACTGCCTGGCTTCTCACGTCCGCGGCGCTCGTGCTGCTGATGACGCCAGGCCTGGCTTTCTTCTATGGCGGCCTCGTCCGCAGGAAGAACGCGCTCGCCACGATCATGCAGAGCTTCATCATTATCGGCGTGATCACCGTCCAGTGGGTTCTCTGGGGTTATAGCATCGCCTTTGGCCCTGACCTTGGCGGTGGCTTCCTGGGCGGGCTCTCTTGGTTCGCACTCAACGGTGTCGGTACGGATCCGAACCCGGCCTACGCAGCGACGGTTCCCCATCAGGCGTTCATGATCTTCCAGATGATGTTCGCCGTCATCACCCCCGCGCTTATCACCGGCGCGTTTGCCGAGCGGATGAGCTTCAAGGCGTTTCTTTTCTTCACGTTGATCTGGGCGACCGTGGTGTACGACCCGATCGCGCACTGGGTCTGGAGCTGCACCGGTGAGTTGAATGCAGCGGGCGCTTGCGTCGGCCAACCCGGCGTTCTCCGTGGCTTCGGTGCCCTTGACTTCGCGGGTGGTACCGTCGTGCACATCAGCTCGGGCATCTCGGCGCTCGTCGCGGCGATCGTTCTCGGCCGCCGGATCGGCTTCGGTGAGGAGCCGCTGGAGCCGCACGATGCGACGATGGTGGTGCTCGGTGCCTCGCTGCTCTGGTTTGGCTGGTTCGGCTTCAACGCGGGCAGCGCGCTGGCGTCGGGTGCGCTTGCGACGAGCGCGTTTGTCGCAACCCACGTGGCCACAGCAATGGCAGCCATCACCTGGATGACGATGAGCTGGATTCAGAAGGGCAATCCGAGCGTTCTCGGCGCGGCTGCGGGCGCGGTTGCTGGCCTGGTGGCGATCACCCCCGCCTCGGGTTTCGTCACCCCCTCGAGCGCGATCCTGATCGGTCTGGGCGCAGGCGTGTTCTGCTACCTCGCGGTGACGTGGATCAAGGAGCATCTGGGCGTCGACGATGCGTTGGACGTCTGGGGCGTGCACGGCGTTGGCGGGACCTGGGGCGCGCTCGCGACGGGTCTCTTCGCCACGGTCGCGGTGAACAGCGCTGGCGCGGATGGCCTCTTCTACGGCAACCCGGCGCAGTTCGGGATCCAGGCGATCACGGTCCTGGTCTCGTGGATCTGGTCTGCCGCGATGACCTTCGTGATCCTGAAGGTGCTTGATGCGACGATTGGCCTGCGGGTCCGCGAAGAGGACGAGTTGGCCGGTCTAGATGCCTCGGTCCATGGCGAGGCGGCCTACGCGGTCGAGATCTAACGAACCTCGGTGACGCAGCAAAGGGGAGGGCCCACGGGCTCTCCCCTTGTCCGTTCCACGCTGCGCATGAGCGATCCGAATCTTGTACACGCTACACAAAAAAGGCCCCCTGCAATTCGTGCGGAACCACCCTACGAATGGGCAGGCCGCCGGGGCTAAAACTACGCAGATCCCAGTGGAAGAGGAGAAACAACCATGGAAATCGATGGAATCTTGGCACTCATTTCCTTCGCAGCGCTCGTGATCGTTTGGGGCTTTGCTCCGTCTTCCGGTAAGGAAGCTCCGGTTGCTGCCCCGGCCCCGCAGAAGGTCCTCGCGTAAGACACACCCTGTTCGCTTCGCCTCCCAAGCCAGCGAAGCCAGCAACACCAGCGGCCTGTGAGCAATGTTTCAAACTCACAGGCCGCTGTTGCGTTGTGAGCCGGCTGCCCTTGACGATGCAACGCGCTTTCGTGTTCCATTGGGTGCCGGGACGCGTAATTCGCCCGTCCCGCTGCGCGGACGCCGTCGGACGGCTGCCTCCAGCAGCGGCCCAATCCGACGGCAAGGAAGAGGAGGGCGAGGCTCATGGCGACGCTCACGCTTAGCTTCATCACCGGGAAGAATGAGCGCGTTGAGCCGCTCATCTCTGGCGAGGTGAAGCCGGAGGGGATCGAGCTGATCCCCACGTACTCCGACCCCAGCGAGACCTTCTGGCGCCAGCTCAATTTCCAGGAATTCGAGATCGCCGAGATGTCCCTCTCGTCGTATCTCATCGCCAAGTCCCATGGCTCTGACATGGTGGCGATTCCTGTCTTTCCCTCCCGCCGCTTCATGCACATGGAGCACTCGTATCACGTGGACTCTGGCATCAAGGAGCCGTCGGACATCAAGGGCAAGCGGGTCGGTGTCGGCGAGTACCAGCAGACCGCGTCCCTCTGGTTCCGCGGCGTGATCGAGCACGACTTCGGCGTCTCGCAGTACGACATCGATTGGTTCATGGAGCGGACCGAGGAGCTCAGCCACGGCGGCGCGACCGGCTTTGCGCCGCCGAAGAACATCAAATTCAACCGGGTGCCGAAGGACAAGAGCCTCGCATCGATGCTCGTCAATCACGAGCTGGACCTCGCGACGATCGGGCGGGCATTTTCTCGGGAGTCGAACCTTATCGACCGCTCGACCCAGATTCGGGCGCGTGACGGCGATTGGAGCAAGGTCAAGCCGCTCTTCCCTAACTACATCGAGGAGGGCACGCGGTACTTCAAAGCCCATGGCTACGTGCCCGCCAACCATGCCTACGCGATCCGAGGGGACATCAATCAGAAGTACCCGTGGGTCGCGTTCAACCTCTACAAGGCGTTCCTGGCTTCGAAGGAGAAGTGGGAAGAGCGCTTTGCCGAGAGCATTCCCTCAGGACTCGTCTTCGGCCGGGAGTACCTCAAGAAGACCCGCGAAATCTTCGGCAACGACGTGTACCCCTATGGGATCAAGGACAACCGCGACATGATTCAGACGATCATCGACTTCTCGCACGAGCAGGGCCTGACCCCGAAGAAGTTCAAGATCGAAGAGCTCTTCGCACCGAGCACGCTCGACCTTTAGCCAGCGAACCAAGCAGAAGGGGCCCCCCGCCAATTTGGCAGGGGCCCCTTCTGCTGACTCGTGCGCTGGTTAGGTTAGACGGCGACGGCAGTGGTGCAGAACGGCGAGAGTGCATTCATCTGGCACGTCACTCCATGCTTGTTGCACTCTTCCTCGAAGATCATGTGGATGCGAGGATTCTCATCCTCGTACTCGACCTGACCGCCGCCTTCCTTCTCACTCACGTCCGACACCCGGCGTACCTTGCCGTACTGGGTGGCCTGGTCCGCTCGGAGCGCGATGTAGCGGGCCGGCGTCGGGCCAGTATTGAAATGCTGGTGGTAGAAGCCTCGCGGGGAGACGATCAGCGTGTTAGCCTTCCAGTCGATGCGGCGGAAGTCCTTGTCGCCCGGCTCCCATACCAGCGTGAAGCCCACGCCGTCGATGATGAGCAGATGGGCTCCTCCGCCCGGATCCCGGCCCTTCACGTCAGGGTCAACGTGGCCCTTCTTATAGGTTCCGATCGGGAACTGGGAGATGTGGCCGTTGAGGACCGAGTCCACCATGCGCAGCATGACGTTCAGTCCGCCCGCGCCCCGCTCCTTCCATTCCTGGAGCGTAAGCGTCTTGGCATCAGGGATGAAGTTCGTCTCCCAGACCCGGCCCGGGTGGAGCTTGCCCTCACCGCTGAAGTAAGACTCGTCGCCCGAGTAGCGGTCGTCGAAGACGTAGGGGTTATTCCAGAGGAAGCGATCGCTCTTGAAAATCGACATCATGAACGGCGCGTTGTTGTGACTGATGAAGCGCGCCGGCTCATCGCCACTGTTGAAGTGCTGGTACCAGGCGTTGAGCGGGATGCCGATGAGGCTGCCGGGCCCCCACTCGAACATCCGCTTGGGGTGGCCCTCGTTCCAGACCGTGGTTACGCCGCGGCCGCTGAGGACGTAGATCATCTCCTCGAACATGTGCCGCGTTGGCTTGAGCTCGCCCCGGGCCGGGATCTCGCAGAGGTAGTGGCCCGTGTCATGCCCCGGCTTCGTGCCCAGCGAGATAAATGCGCCGGCGCCGCCGAGGCGAGGCCAGGGGGCAAGCTCCGCGGTCGTGCACTCCGGCACGCTGAACCCACGATGGATTGGGATGCCCTCACGCTCCTGCCACTCGTAGTAAGGATGTGACGTGGTGGGTTGGGTCAATGGACGAATCCTTTCTGGCGTCGAGGCGGGCCGGGGTGTCTGACCCATCCACCGCGCATCGTGCTCCCCGCTGGGTCACAGGCTTCGAGTCTTTCATATGCCAAATGGCGCGCAAAGTCAACCGGCCTCGTGTATAGAGGGGTCCAACGCTGTTAATCGTCGACTGCGCTCTTGACCGGGCCGGTCCCGCCAGCGATGAATACGGTCTTAATGTTGAGAAACTCGTGGATGCCGAAGTCGCTGAGCTCCCGGCCGTAGCCGCTCCGCTTGATGCCGCCGAAGGGCAGGCGTGGATCCGACGCGACCATCGCGTTCACGAAGACCGAGCCCGCCTCGATTCGCCGAGCCAGGCGGTCGCCGCGCGCTAGATCGCGCGTCCAGAGGCTTGCTCCCAGCCCAAAGCTCGTATCGTTCGCGAGGCGAATCGCCTCGTCCTCATCCGCAGCGCGCACGACAGCAGCGACTGGGCCAAAGGTCTCTTCACGCCACACGGGCATCCTGTCGCTCACCCCACTGATCACGGTCGGCGCATAGAAGTTGCCGGGGCCGTCGAGCCGCTTGCCGCCATTGCGGACCTCGCCACCCTGATCGAGCGAGGCGCGGACCTGCGTCTCGAGGGCATCGACCAGGTCCTCGCGCGCGAGCGGCCCGACCTGGGTCGTGCGCTCCAGCGGGTCGCCAACCTGGAGCCGCTCGACCGCCGCGACGAAGCGTTGCTCGAATTCGTCGGCAACGCTTTGCTCGACGATGAAGCGTTTGGCCGCGATACAACTCTGCCCTGCGTTCTGGAAGCGCGCCAGGACTCCGACCTCGGCGGCGGCCTGTAGGTCAGCATCCGCCAGGACCACAAACGGATCCGAGCCGCCGAGCTCCAGCACGGTTTTCTTGAGATAGCGACCGGCCAATTCGGCAACTTTGCTGCCCGTGGCATCGCTCCCGGTCAGCGTCACGGCCCGCACCCGGTCATCGGCGATGACCGACTCAACGGCACTTGCCGGGATCAGCAGCGTTCGGAAGACGCCCTCGGGAAAGCCGGACTCCTGGAAGATCTCCTCGATCGCCAGTGCGCACTGGGGCACGTTGGACGCGTGTTTGAGGACGGCGACGTTGCCCGCGGCGAGGGCTGGGGCGGCGAAGCGGATCACCTGCCAGAAGGGGAAGTTCCACGGCATGACGGCGAGAATCGGGCCAAGCGGCTCAAACGCCACCAGGCTGTGCTGCGCGTTCGTCGCCACCTCGCGGTCGGCGAGGAATGCACCGGCATTGTCGGCATAGAACTCGCAGTTCCAGGCGCATTTCTCGACCTCAGCCTCGGCCTGCGTGATCGGCTTTCCCATTTCGACGCTGATGAGGCGGCCGAAGCGCGACTTGTGCTCACGCAGGTACGCGGCCGCGCGGCGGAGAAGGTCGGCGCGCTCCTGGAGTGGGCGGGCGCGCCAATCGGGGAACGCCTTCGCAGCGGCGGCCAGCGAACGCTCGACCTCCGCGGAGGTGTGCTCTTCAAACGTGGCGACGGTCTCGCCAGTCGCCGGATTGATCGATTGCATCGCCATGGCTTCCCCCCAACGATGAGCGCAAGAGTCTCCTCAATACTACGCCCGCTTATCCCATGCGGACTTGTGCAAGCGAGGCCTAGGCGGCGTGCCCTCGCATCGGCAGGGTGCCGCTCAGGAACGTTGCCAGGACCTGGTCGAACTCGGCGGGCTGCTCCCACATCAGCACGTGCCCCGCGTGCTTGATGACCACGAGCTCCGCACCAGGGATCGCCGCGGCCACGCGCTCGCCGAGGGCCACCGGCACCATCGGGTCGCGTTCGCCCCATATGGCAAGCGTGGGCGCCGCGATGCGCTCGAGGTATTGCACGATGTCGGCGGCGACGAGCTGGCGCGCGGCGCGGATGAGGGTCATGGGACCGGCGCGGATCGAGTCCATCGCGAGAACCAGGAGGAACGCGAGCGGGACGCGGGGCAGGGCTCGGGCAAGGCGCCTCCCGTGCCCGACGAACCCCCACTCGAATGGGATGACGGTAGCGCTCACCAGGACGAGGCGGTCCACGCGCTCCGGATGCTTGAGCGCCAGGTCCGCGCAGACCAGGCCACCCATCGAGTGGCCGACGAAGTGCGCGCGTTGGAGCCCGACTTCGTCCATCCACTGCACGAGCCGGGCGGATGCCTCCTCCAGGATGAATCGCCCGGAGCGGCGACTCTGGCCGAAGCCGATGAGATCGATCGTGTAGACCCGAAACTGTCTGGCGAGGACCGGAACGTTCTTGCGCCACCAGCGAGACGAACCGGAGAGGCCATGGATCAGCACGACGGGCTCACCGCTGCCAGCCACGCTCGAGTGCACGCCGGAGCGCAGCGATACACCGAGAGGAGCACTCTCAATCAGGTCGGGCATGATTGTGAGGATAAGCGACGAGCGGTACCAGTTGGCGCCGGTTTGCAAGTGGTCCGGTTGACGCTCGCCGGGGCGCCGCTTACCATCCATTCAATACATCATCGAGACGTACATCATCGAGACGTGCGGAGGGACGCCATGTTGACCGCCGAGGAGAACGAGCGACTGACCCGCGTCGGACCCGGTACACCCGCGGGTGAGCTCTTCCGTCGCTACTGGCTCCCGATCGCCGCAGTCCAGGAGGTCAGCGACGTGCAGCCGACCAGGTTCGTGCGGGTGCTCGGCGAGGACCTCGTCCTATTCAGAGACAAGAGCGGCAACGTCGGCCTCATCCAGGATCACTGTGCGCACCGCGGCGCCTCACTGCTCTACGGCCGAGTCGAGGAGCGGGGCATCTCCTGTGCCTACCACGGCTGGCTGTATGACACGAAGGGTGATTGCCTCGAGTGCCCGGCCGAGCCGGCGGGCAGCAAGTTTCATCTGACGGTCAAGGTACGCGCCTATCCCGTCCGGACGTTCGTAGGGCTCTACTGGGCCTATCTGGGCCCATTGCCCGCGCCCGAGATTCCGCGCTACGACCTCTGGGCGCGTCGTGACGGCACGCATCGGCTCTTCGTCCAGCCGGTGCTCGATTGCAACTGGCTCCAGCCCATGGAGAACTCGGTGGATCCGTCGCACTCGCGGATCCTGCACGCGGACGTCACCGAGCGTCGCGCGGGGCGGGAGCTTCGCGATACGACGCGCGGCTTGACGGATGAGGTCTCCGCGTTCGAGTTCTACGAGCTGCCGTTCGGCATCATGAAGAAGCGGATGTCGCGCAACGGGCATCTGGACGAGCACCCGATCATCTTTCCGAACATCCTGCGCCACGGCAACGACACGCAGATTCGGGTGCCGATCGACGACAACCACACCTGGGTTGTCTTCGTGAACTTCGAGCCCTCCGAGGATGGCAGCGAGGTGCAGGAGCCGAGTGAGCTTGCCGTCGAGTATCTCGGCCCATACAAAGTTCCGGCTGGCGGAGCGCACCCCGCGGCGCGCTACACGATGGACGACGTGCAGCCTCAGGATCACATGGCGTGGGAGACGCAGGGGCCGATCGCAAATCGTGCGATCGAGCGGCTTGCCACGTCCGATCGCGGCGTCGAGCTGCTGCGCCCGGTTCTCGCGCGCGAGATCGCGAAGGGGGAGCGCGGCGGGGGGCGGAGCG
>Ga0080064_1004080_pt1 | contig 19494 bp, 16 predicted proteins | sample Subgrocontami54m_FD_69260 | JGI IMG/M metagenome (GOLD analysis project Ga0080064, IMG submission 69260) | Subsurface groundwater microbial communities from S. Glens Falls, New York, USA - GMW46 contaminated, 5.4 m (SPADES assembly) (version 2) ...
CCACCACCTCGAAATAGCGCCTGGCCGCCGCTGCAACCTGGTTGAGGTTGCGGGCCACGTTGGCGACGTTCATAACCGGCAGGAACGCGGCGAACGAGAGCACGAGGATCATCGGAAGCTGATAGCGCTCCATCGCACCCTGCCCAACCAGGCTGGCGCCCGTCAGCAGCACCGCGAAGGATCCCATCGCAACGAGCGTCTCGGTGATCCCTCCGAGAATGCCGACGAAGTTGCTGTAGCGTTCTTGCGCGTCGCCCAGCCGAACGCTTCGCTCCTCGATCTCGGCTGCGCGCGAAGGACCACGGCCGAACGCCACAACTTCGCGCATTCCCTGGATGCTATCGACGAGGTGCGCGTTCACCAGCCCATGCAGGCCGCGTACCTGGGTCGCCATCGGATCGGCCCAGCTTCGTCCGAGCACCGGCAGCGCACCGACAACCAGGATGAAGGGAAGCAAAACCAACGCCAGCGGCGGCGCCACGAAGAAAAGCACGATGAGCAATGTGGTCGGCACGACGAGCATGACCATCGCCGGCACGAGCGTATGGGCGAAGAACGCCTCGATCGTCTCGATGTCCGACGTGGCCATCGACACCACATCGCCGCCGCGCCGCTTCAGCGTGTAGGCGGGCGCGAGTGGCTCCAGCGCGTTGTACGAGCTGCTGCGGAGCCACGAAAGCATGCCGTACGCGAGGTTGTGGGCGAGCCACATGTCGAGCCAGGTGAAGACGGCCTTGGCGATGACGAACACGCCGAGTCCGATGAGATACGAGCGAGGATCGAGCGGATGGTCGCCACGAACGCCAGTCGCGACGTGGGCCACCAGGAGCGCGCCGGTCACGCCCAGACAGATGGCTGCTACCTGGTTGAGCAGCGCGGCGATCAGATTCAGGATGACGCCCCGCCACCAGGGCCGCACCATGAGCGTGAGGCGCCAGAAGGTCGGGACGCGCGCGCCGGCGGCCTGCGCCCCAGCGATGGAGCCGTGTGCAGTCGCGGTTGCAGCGCTCATCAGTTGCCTCCAGTCAGCAGCGGCTCGGCCAACGCCGGCTCAGGCTCGGCGATCTGCTGCGCGGCGACCAGGCGGGAATACGCACCACCTGCCGCAAGGAGCTCCTCGTGGCGCCCGCTCTCCACTGCCCCGCCGTCCTCCAGGACGACGATGCGATCGGCGTCCGACACGGTCGAGAGGCGGTGCGCGACGACGATCGTCGTGCGATTTCGCGCCAGGACGCGAATGGCCTCCTGGATCAGCTCCTCGTTCTCCGCGTCGACGCTGCTCGTCGGTTCATCCAGGAGCAAGATGGGCGAATCTTTGAGGAGCGCTCGCGCGATCGCGATGCGCTGCCGCTCGCCGCCCGACAGTCGCAGGCCGCGATCGCCGACGATTGTGTCGTAGCCGTTCGGGAGCCGGGTGATGAAATCGTGCGCGTTGGCAGCTCGGGCGGCGGCCTCGAGGGTTGCCATGTCGGCATCAGGCCGCGCCATGCGCAGGTTCTCCGCCACCGTGCCGTGGAACAGGTAGGTGTCCTGGCTCACCGTCGCGAAGAGCGATCGGAGCTGCGCGAGCGGCAGCTCACGAGCGTCGATGCCGTCCACGAGCACCCGGCCCTCGGTCGGATCGAAGTAGCGGAGCAGGAGGTTGAAGACGGTCGTTTTGCCCGCGCCCGAGGCGCCGACCAAGGCGACGGTTTCGCCAGGCGCAACGTCCAGGTCCAGCGCGCGGAGCGCAGGACGCTGGCCGCCGTCATAGCCAAACGTCACGTGCTCGAGTTTGATGGACGGGTTGACCAACTCGGCTTGAATCGGCTGCGAAGGGTCGACGACCTCCGGCTTGTCCTCCAAGAGGCCGAAGATGCCGTGGGCGGCGGAGATGCCGTTGAGCCCCTCGTGGTGGAGTCGACCCAGCTCCCGCGCTGGGCGGAACACCTCATTACCGAGCAGCATCATGACGGCGAGCGTGGCTACGCTGATGTGCCCGTCGGCCGCGCGGAGCGCACCGACGGCGAGCGCGGTTGCCGCCCCGCCGGCCACGGCGAGGTCCATGAAGCCGGTGCTCCAGAGGTTGATCGCGAGCACCTTCATCGTGGCCTGGTAGAGGCTGTGGGAGGTCTCCTCGATCTCGCGGCCGCGCGCTTTCCCGCGGGCGAACGCCTTGAGCGTCGGCAGCCCCTGCAGGCTGTCCAGCACGAGCGCCGCGAACTTCGCGTACGCGGCCCAGTGCCAGCTTCCATTCTTGTGGGTCGCCTTCCGGAAGACATAGGGGCCAATCAAGGCGAGGGGCAAGAAGAAGCCAATGACGAGCGCCAGCGGCGGATCCAGGGTCCAGAGGTAGATCACGATGCCGACCGGCGCAGCACAGGTGATGACGAGCTGGGGCAGGTAGCGCCCGTAGTACGTCTCGAGCGACTCCACGCCGTCCACGGCGCTGGCGACGAGCTCGCCCGTCCGATGCCGCTCGAGGTAGCCTGGCCCAAGCACGAGCAGGTGCCGGTAGATGCGAGCCCGCAGCGCCTGCTTCACCTTCGCGGCGGTGCGCTCCCCCATCGTCTCGCGGAGGTGCAGCAAGACCCCGCGCAGCAGCGCTGCGACCGCCGCGCCCGCGATGAGGAAGGTGAAGTCCGAGAACGACGCCCCGGTGAACGCGGCACCGATCGCGCGGCCCGTGAAGACGAACGACGCAAGGCCCGTCGTCAGGGCGAGAAGCCCCACGGCGACGAGCGCCGCGATGCGCAACCGCACCCCGACCGTGAGGTCCAACAGGTTCCGACTCAAGTGCATGAAACGCCTCCGTGCAGCGGCAGCGGACGCGGTGGGACCTGGTCCCACGCATCCGCCTCTCTGGGCGCAGCATACGCACGGCACCCCCAACCGTCAAGCAGTGAACTGCCCAAAGGTGGCACGACCGCCCGCGTTCAAAGCGTGGTACCCTGATCGGCGCACAAACCAACACGGGATCCTATTCCGCAATCGGACATCTACGTGACTGATCGCCCATCACGCCTTGCCTCCCGCCGGCCCCCACCTCCGCCTCGGCGGCGATGGACCATTCGGCATTCGCTCTTTCTTGGCCTTGCCGCACTCCTCGCGATCGTCGTGATCGCGATCGTGCTGGCACGGCGCCCCCCTTCGCCTCCGAGTGGCGTCCAGAGCTACGAGGTCCCGTCGGCCCAGCACGTTGCGGGTCCCGTGCAGTACCCGCAGAGTCCGCCGGTTGGCGGCGATCACGCGTCAGAGTGGCAGAATTGCGGCTTCTACTCGAGCCCGGTACCGAAGGAGACGGCAGTGCACTCCATGGAGCACGGGGCCGTCTGGATCGCGTATCGCCCAGACCTTCAGCCGGATCAGGTGAACCGGATCCGGCAGATCACCGCGGCGCAGAGCTACGTCCTCGCCAGCCCGTACCCCGACCTTCCCGCGCCTGTCGTCGTCTCGGCGTGGGGGCGCCAGCTCGCCCTTGACTCCGCCGAAGACCCGCGATTGGAACAGTTCATCGCCGCATTCAAGCAAGGGCCAAGCACGCCGGAGCGTGGGGCGCCGTGTGGTGGGGGTGTTGGGACTCCCCGCTGACCCTCAACGCCCTTGCGCGGCAGGGGCTGGGGTATGCTTCTTCAAAAACGCGCCGAAGGTCGAGGCGATGTCGCCGTCGTGGTGGTCCCAGTTCGCAACAACCTCGTTCACGTCTTCGGGCTCGAGGATGTGCAGCTCGGCGTTCGGGATGAGCTGACTCACCGTCTCGCCGGTCTTCCGTCCGTGCGTGCGGTCGTTCCCTGGGACGACGCATGTGGGGACGGCGATCGAGCGAAGCGCCTCCTCGGTCGCGCCGATCACCGGGAGGTCGATGCTGTCCAGAAACGAGTCCCGCCAGCGGCCAAAGATCGTGGCGAACTCGTTGGGGTCCAGGTTCATGATGGTCGCGCGATTCGTCGAGCGGGCCTCGATGCGCTCCTTGAAATAGGGCGTCTCGGCGATCGCGGCCATGCCGCCGCGGCGCGCGATGTCGACGTACTGGCCGTAGTACTCCTCGGCCAGCCGGGTCGCGGCGAAGGGGCCACCAGTCACGCGCCAGAGCAGCAGGCCGCGAGTTGCCTCGGGATGTCGCAATGCGAAGAGGAGCGCGGTGCGGCAGCCAGATGAGCTGCCGCCAACGAAAGCGGGCAGACCGCCAAGCTGCCGGAGAAGCTCGTGCAGGTCGTCGGCCCAGGCCTCGTACTCGGACTGCTCCCCAGTGATCGCCACGTCCGAGGTGCCGCAATTGCGGCGGTCGTGGACCAGCACGCGAAAGCCCTGCGCCGCGATCCGCTCGCCGATCCCCTGCACGCCGCTCATGTCCCGATGGCCGCCGGGAGAGAGCGCGACCCAGGGCCCATTTGTGCCCAGAACCTCATAGTGGATGTGTACGCCGCGCGCGAGCGCTTCCGGCATCGCCTTCCTCCTGATCGCCGCCTCACGGCCGCCCCGACTGGGACCATTGAACCGCGCGTTGCGATCGATGTCCACCACCGGTCGCCGCCAAGGGCCGGTTGCGACGTGTCACCAACCGAGAGATGGCATACCATGAGCGAAACACCGGTCCAGGCAAGCCGACGCGGAGGACGAACGCGGTGCTGACGAAAGCAGAGAACGAGCTCCTCACCAAAACCGGACCAGGGACGCCCGCAGGCGACCTCTTACGCCGCTTCTGGCAGCCCGTCGCCCTGTCCGAAGAATTGCCCCTTGGTGGCGCGCCACTGCCGATTCGAGTCATGAGCGAAGACCTCGTGCTCTTCCGCGACAATAGCGGCCAGCCCGGCCTGCTCGGCATCCACTGCGCCCACCGCGGGGCCGACCTCAGCTATGGGCGGATTGAGGACGGCGGCCTCCGCTGCATTTATCACGGCTGGCTGTACGATCGCGCGGGTGGCTGCCTGGAGCAGCCGGGCGAGCCTGCTGGCTCGACGTTCCACGAGCGCATTCGCCAGACCGCCTACCCCTGCCAGGAAGTGGCGGGATACGTCTTTTCCTACATGGGCCCCGGCGAGCCGCCGCTCCTGCCGAACTACGAATTCCTGAGCGCGTCGGCGGAGCGCCACTACACGGCGAAGCGGATGAACGAGTGCAACTTCTTGCAGGCGCTCGAGGGGACGTACGACCCCCAGCACCTCGGCTTCCTCCACTTGATCTTCACCGCCAAGGACGATCCGGTTCAGGGCTATCTCGCTACGGATCAGGCGCCGACGATCGAGGTTGAGGAGACCGAAAATGGTGTCTGCGCGATGCGGCGGCTCCGGATCTCGGAGAGCGAGTATTACGTCAAGTCCAACAAGTACGTCCTGCCGAACACGAGCGTCGCCGCGGCGACCGCGAGCGGTTACACGTTCCACTGGTACGTACCGATCGACGACGAGCGCTGCTACATCTACGACGCGGTCTTCAGTCGCGACGTTCCGCTGAATCGGGATCGGTTGCAGGGATCACGCTCCGAGCGCGACCAGAACTACCGGCTGCTGCGGAACCGCGACAATCGCTACCTGCAGGACCGCGCGGAGATGAAGACCACGACGTTCAGCGGGCTAGGACTGAGCTTCAACGCCCAGGACGCCTGCGTGATCGAAGGCGCCGGCACGATTCAGGACCGGACCCAGGAGCACCTCGGCTACACAGACAAGGGGATCATCGCCGCGCGAAAGGTGTATCTGAAGGCGATCCGCGACGTGCAGGAGGGCGCCGACCCAGCGACGATCGTCCGCGATCCGGCACGCAACCGACTGCAGAACACGACCGTCGTGGACGGCGTCATCCCCGCCGTGCCCGAATGGCGGGAACGCCTCCAGGAGCGCGAGCACGCCATGGCGGACCTGCACCGCTAAACGGCGCCCGCATCACGCGATAGCACAGATGCGGTAGGCTCGCCACAGCGCACAACCAACTCCGCGGAGGCGGAGCCTACGACATTGCGATTCCGTAGAAGCGCGCGGCGTTGTCGACGAGCAGTTTGCGTTTCTGGACCGCGCTTAAGTCGGCACGCTCTTCGATCTCCGCGATCGTCCCTTCCCGTGCCTCGCCGTGCGGCATGTCAACCGAGATCATGATCCGGTCCTCGCCGACAAACTCCAGGACCTGCGCCAGATGCTGCTCCTCCGCCTCCGTGGTGAAGTAGATCGCGTTCTCGCGCAGGTACTCGCTGGCGCGTCGCTCCGGGAGCCGCCGCCCCTTGCCCGCCTCCGAGTTGAAGTAGTGATCCATTCGTTGCACCAGGTACGGCACCCACTCGCAGCCCGCCTCGAGGAACCCGAGTTTGAGCCGGGGGAACCGGTCCAGAATGCCGCCGCCCGTGAAGGCGAAAAATGCCATCAGGACTGGCAGGGTGAAGCCGAGGACGTGGGCGCCATAGCTCGTATCGAACGCGTTCGTGATGCCCGGATGCGACCAGCCGCAGTGGATGCACAGCGGGATCCCAGCCCGCTCGGCCTTGGCCCAGATGGGATCGAGCGCCGGGTCGTCGAGCAGCCGTTCCCCGATCGTGCACGTCATCACCGCCAGGGCCGATGCGCCCAGCGCTTGCGCGCGCTGGACCTCTGCAACGCCTTCCTCGATTGCGCGGAGTGGCACCAGACCAGCCCATTTCAGCCGCTCCGGGTGCTGACCGCACTGGGCGGCCATATAGCTGTTGTAGCTGTGCATCAGCGCCGCCTCGAAGGCAGCGTCCTCCGTCAGCGGCTCCAGAAACACGCTTGGATAGATCACCTGCGCGGCAACACCAGCCTCATCCAGGTCGCGCACCCGGGCGGCCGGCTCGGTGAGCGTCTGGCTGGCGAGCGAGAAGGGCTTGCGCGTTGCCCGCTCCATCGTCACCGGCGTGGCATAGAACGTGGCGCCACGACCGACCGGATGCGGAAATACCCGACCGTCCACGTACCAGAACGAGTTGACGCCAAACAGGTCCGCGCGATTCTCCCCGGTGATCGCGAAGGGTTTGCGCTGCTCGAATCGCGGGTCCAGATCCTCCCACGCCTCGGCAGGCTCCTCGACGTGCGAGTCCGCGTCAATGACCTGCATCCGTCCGCCTCCTGCGCCATTCATCCGCGCGCCGCGGCCCGGCCGTCTCGCATGGACACGCCAAGTTTAGGCGGACCATCAGGGCCAGTCAACGAGCCACCGCCGCGGCCTGCTATCCTCCCCTGGAAACCGCACCGGCGCTGGGAGGGAAGCCAGGAGCATGTGGTCAGTCAGGTGAAATCGGAACCGACGGTGACTGCACGCCCAGCCGGCCGCCGTTCAGGGCTTGGCGCGCTCGTCTTCGTCCTGTTCGCCGGGCTCATGGTCAGCGCCCCGGGGTTGGCGCCAAAGGCCGCCATGGCGATCACCGACGCACAACCTGCGGCACCCCGCCGCGTCATCGCCATCGACCCCGGCCACGGCGGCTACGAGTCCGGTTCGGTCTATCAGAGCGGCGGCGTCGTTCAGTTGCTGGAAAAGAACGTCAACCTGGCGATCGCCCTCTTCCTCGCCGATGAGCTGCGCGACGTCGGCTATGAGCCGGTGTTGACTCGATCGACCGACTCTCAGGTCAATGTGCCGGCCGCCGATCGCAACGGCGACGGCCGCGTCGACAACGACGACGATCTCCAGGCGCGCGTAGACATCGCGAACGAGGCCGGGGCGAGCCTGTTGATCTCGATCCACAACAACGGCTCCACGAATCCGCGGACGCGTGGAACGAGCACCTGGTTCGCCGACTCGCATCCCCAAGGGGCGCGGGGGCGGGTGTTTGGCCAGCTCGTTCAGGCGGAGCTCCTCGCGGGCTTGCGCGACGCCGGCTACGCCGATCCGATCGACCAGGGCGCGAACGACGACACGCCCCTCCAGAAGCCCTACGGCCATCTGTTCCTGGTCGGACCGCAGACGCCGCGCGTCGCACGCGTCTCAGCGATGCCTGGCATCGTCGGCGAGTCGCTCTACGTTTCGAGCGATGTCGAGTCGCAGCTGCTTGCGTCGGAGCCCATCCAGCGCGCCATCGCGGCCGCCTATCGGCGCGGTGTCGAGGCATACTTCGCCCGCTTCCCCGACTAGCGAGACCATTTGCCCGCTGGCCCCGCGATCAGTATGCTCGCGATACGACGTGCTCGCGCGACCAGAAGGGGGCAACGAATGAGCCAGCCGACGACCGTGCCCGTGACCGACCAGGTGCTGATCTCCGCGGACTCCCACGTTACCGAACCGACGACCCTCTGGGAGGACCGGCTGCCCGCGCAGTTCATGGAGCGCTCCATGCGCTCCGCGCTTAACGCTCGGCACGACCAACTGCATCCTCGGACTACACGTCCGGGCGGCACGGATCCCGTCGCGCGCCTCCGGGACATGGCAGTGGACGGCGTGGTCGCCGAGGTGCTCTACCCGACGCGGGCCACCGAGATCTACCGCAAGACGGATCACGATCTCCAGGAAGCCGCCTCTGCGGTCTACAACGACTGGATGATCGAGTTCTGTAGCGCCGCGCCCGATCGGCTCTGGGGCCAGGCGATCATCAGCCTCTGGGACATCGAGCACGCGGTGCGCGAGTTGGAGCGCTGTCGCAAGGCGGGGCTGGCTGGCGCGACGATCTGGCTCATCCCGCCAGCCGAGCTCCCCTTCAATAGCCCTCATTACGAGCGTTTCTGGGCCGCGGCCCAGTCGCTCCAAATGCCCGTCACGATGCACATCAACATGGGGTACGGCCACTACGTCAATCGCGCGCCCGAGGCGGATGGCACCATGGAGTCCCATCGCGGCAGTATGAACTTGAACAAGGCCGCCGCCATGAACGTCCTCCTGGACCTTATGGGCTACGGCGTCCTCGATCGCTACCCGCAGCTCAAGATCGTCCTGGCCGAGGTCGACGGCGGTTGGGTGCCCTTCTGGCTCCAGGAAGCGGAGCACTTCTTCCGTTTCAAGCGGCTCCCCCAACCGTTGGAGCTGACGCCGAGCGAGTACTTCGAGCGCCAGTGCGGCGTGACCTTCATGGACGACGAGGTTGCCGGCCACCTGCTGAGCCGCTGGTGCCAGAAGAGCCTGATGTGGTCGAGCGACTACCCGCACGCGAACGGCGTCTGGCCGAAGTCGCGTGAGGTTGTGTTCCGCACGCTCGGTCATCTGCCCGATAACGTCCAGTCGGACGTCGTCCGCGAAACCGCGGCGCGCATCTACAAGCGAGCCGTCCCACCGCTGCTCGAGGCGCCGGCGACCCCCCTCGATGCGAGCGAGTGGACCGAGCGGGCCCACATGCTGGCGAGCCACGATCGGTAGGTCTCCAGCGGATCGACGCTAACGCCTGCCTGCGAGCGCTCCGCTGAGCTGGTCCCCCAGCCGCGCCGCCGAGGCGGAGTCGAGCCGGAGGCGCTCGCGGGCCTGCGCGGTCACTTCCGACGTGTCAGGGGTCACCTTGGCCGCCAGGAAGGCGTCGGCCTCGGGAGTCAGGTCCCGCGGGGTGAGCTGGGCGATGCCATTCACGATGCGTGATTTCAGCAAGGCCTCCAGCGGTGCGATGTCCGCGTCCCAGCGGTCGCGTACGATCGGCCAGGTGCCGCGCCGGGAATGCCGCCCGCCCAGCAGGCTGACCAGCATGAGACTCATGTCCTGGGTTCGCACCAGACCGCTGAAGCACCCTTCAACCGTCCGCGTCACGATCGCTGGGTCCTCGAATGCCGTCAGCCCGTCGCGGAAGCGGCCCTCTTCCTGGGCGTCGCTCGCCGCAGCCTCCTTCATCCGCGCTACGCAGCGCTCATAGAGCGCGGCGTCGCCTTTGGTCGCGGCGACCCGCACGGCCGCGCCGGCGACGTCTGGATCCAGGCGTGGGCCACCGGCCAGGTAGGCGTCGACCCGGCGCCGCGCTTCGTCCTGCACCTCCGGCACCGCGGCGATGCGGCCCAGCACGACGATCAGCGTGGAGCGCAGCTCACGGTCCTCGCTGCTCTCGCCCGGCTTCGGGTCCCACCCGAGCTGCTCGAACCGTGGCCCGAAGAGGTCACGGACAACACGCTGGAAAGCGGGGCGCTGCTCGTCATCCACTGCATGGGTAGAGAGCCAGCCGATCGGACCAGCCATCGCATCGAGCACCGCACGGTCTGCTTCGCCCCGCAGGCCGTCTAAGATCGCGAAGAGCTGGCTGAGGTCTGCCTTGCCAGCCCGAGTCAGCGCCCACTGATTGTCGATGAGCATCAACCGCTCGCCGGCGTCGAGCTGGCGGGCAGCCCCCGCCAGCAGCCCGAGCGAGCGGTCGTCCAGCGCATACCTGTAGAAGCCGCGCGCGCCGGCGTTCGGGTGGTACCACTGCGCTCCGGGCAGCTTCACGGTCGCGCGCTCGCCATCCATGAGCAGCCGCTCTTCCCGCACACCCTGCGTGGTGCCGTACTTCACGACGATCGGGACCAGCCAGCGTTGGCTCGTCGGCGAGACCGATGGGTCTGCGAAGAAGCGCTGCTGCCGAAGCCCGACTTCGAGCCCATCACCCGCGTCCCGGACCGTGCTCGTCACGAGGGGGTGACCCGGCTCGCGGATCCAGCCGTTTGCGATGGCGGACACGTCGCGGCCGGACGTTTCGTCGAGCGCGCGCCAGAAGTCATCGGCAGTGGCGTTCGCCTCGGCGTGCCGGCGCAGGTAGATGCGCACGCCTTCGCGGAAGGCGTCCTCGCCGATGAAGCTCTCGATCATGCGCAGGACGGCCTGCCCCTTGAGATAGGTGATCGCATCGAACCGCTGGGCGGCTTCTTCGGCGTTGCGGACCTCCATCGAAATGGGGTGGGTCGACACGAGCTGATCGAGGTTGTAGGCGGGTGTTGCCTCCGCGGCCATGTCGCGGAGGTAGCCCCACTCTGGATTGAGCGCATCGGTCGCCTTTTCACCGACGAATGACGCGAACGACTCATTCAGCCAGAGATCGTTCCACCAGGCCATGGTGACGAGATCACCCCACCACATGTGGGTCAGCTCGTGCGAGACGACGCTGTAGATGCGTTTGAAGGCGGATGTGGAGGCTGTGGCCGCGTCCGCGGCGAGGAGCTGGGTGCGGTACGTGATCGCACCCGGGTTCTCCATGGCGCCGGCCTCGAAGTCGGGGATCCCGATGGCGTCAAGCTTCTGGTACGGATAGGGGATCGCCGTGTAGTCCTCGAGCCATTGCACCGAGCGGACGTGGCTGTCGCGCGCATAGGTGCCCTTGTCCACGAGCCCAGGTGGCAACCAGACTCGCACGGGTAGACCGGTGGCCGTGCGCACTTCTTCGGTGCTGGCATAGGGCCCTACCGTGAAGGCGACGAGATAGGTCGAGATCTTTGGCATCTCGGCGAAGCGGGTGAGCTGGCGGCCATCGGGAAGCAACTCGGTGTGCTCGATCGGCGCGTTCGCGATCGCCTGCAGCTTCGGATCGTGGACGAGCTCGAGCGTGAAGCGAGCCTTGAATTCAGGCTCGTCAAAGGACGGGAACGCCCGCCGCGCATCGGTCGCCTCGAATTGGGTCGCGGCGTAGCGCTCGCCGCCATGAGTTGACCGATAGAGTCCGCGCAGCGCCTCGCGGATGATGCCACGCCATTCGATCTCCAGGGCGTGGTCGCCGGCTGGGATCTGGTCGGCGAACCGGAGGGTGGCGGTCTCGGACTCCTCGTCGTAATCCACGCCCTCGTGGGACTTGTGATCCAAGCGAGCGCTCGTGATCTCCAGCTCGACGGCGTGGAGCGTGATCTCCCGCGTGGGGCGATCCAGATGGAGCTGAATCGTTTCCCTGCCCTGGGAAGTCCAGTTCTCAAGGTTGAGCTCGAAGTGCAGCAGATAGTGGGTCGGCCGGACGTCTTTTGCCAGCCGGAAGTCCTTCTTGCTCGTCGCGGCCATTCCACTCTCCATATCGGGCTTTCCAACGATTATGCCGTGCTGCGGGTGTTCCGCCGTCGGCACGCAGCTCGATCCGCCGCTATGATGAGCTCGACAGCCTAACGGCAGAACAAGGGGGCTCTCATGGCAGACGGCGTCGGTGTCAACGTCGAGGCGATGACCCACTGGGCGATCCCGGTAAACGACCTCGAGGTGTCACGCGAGTTCTATACCCAGATCCTCAATATGGAGGACGGCGGTCCCGTCGGGGATCGCATGCACTGCGTGCGCTTCGCGGGCATGTAGCAGCGCACTAGGGGCGGGGCTTGCCCCGACCGCCACACGTCGCGCAAGGCGTTCGCCGGGCGGGCGGGGCGGGCCCCGCCCCTACTGCCTATTCTTGCATCCCAATAGCCGTGTTCGCGGTAGTAGACCCAGTGGCGCGCCGGGCGTTCCCGATGGCTACATCGCCGCGACGATGCCGCAGGCGAAGCGGGCACCCGCATCGCCGGTGTCAAGGGTTGCCTGGTCCGGCGTCACGCCGTAGCGGGCGGGAATGTTTCCGAAGTTGTCCGGATCGGCGTGGATGATGACGGCGCGGCCGCCGTCCGCCAGCAGGTCCGCGATGCTGAACCGATCGGTCAACACGCGAGACGAAGCTGTGCCGTCGGCGAGGACCTGGAGGCTCGGCATATCACCCACGTGGTCGGCGTGGGTCGCCGCCATCGGATTCAAGTGCCCACCGGCGCTTGCGAACGCCGTCGCGGCGTCGCAATTCCCAACGCTGTGAACGTGGAAGCCGTGGAACCCCGGAGCCAGCCCCCACACGTCAGCCCGGACTCGAATTCCGGCGTCTTCCTGCTCAAAGGTGACAGTTCCGACTTGCTCTCCCGCCTGGTTCCACATGATCGCTGTCGCCTCGCGCCCGCGGCTCTGCTCCTGCATGGCCGCGGTGCTTGCCTTCGTGCCGCCGATGAGAACGCCTAGGCCAACTGCCAGTACGATTACGCCCGCCAGGACGCCACGAAAACGCTCCACGCGTCGACCTCCTCGTCGATTTCAGGAATCACCCAGGCCAGCATGTTCGCTTGTTTGCACGGTACTGCGATCATTCTCAGGCGCAACACGGCCCGGTCGCCACCGATTGGCGGCGCCGGGCCGCTGAGTTCACGCTATTGATACAGGATTGCCGGCTCAGGCTCCGGTCGACGCCGAATACTGGCCAGTAATCGGCTGATGGCCGCCGTGCTGGAGGTACGGCTGCTCGCGGAGCAGGTTCAGCGACTCCATCACCGGAATGTCGTTCGTCGAGAACATGACGGCCTCATCACTCGTCGACCGGTTGTGGTGCTCGTGCCAGGCGTATGGCGGGACCGCCAGGAAGTCGCCCTCCTCCCAGTCGATCTGGACGCCGTCGACGATCGTCGAGCCGCTTCCCCGGAACATGTGATACAGCGACACGTTCGAGTGCCTGTGGGCAAGGGTCTTCACGCCGGGCCGCAACATCTGGATCCAGCAGCCGATCGTCGGGAGCACGTGGCCGCCCGTCGTCGGATGCGTGTACTCGAACGCCACATCGTCGAACGGGCTCTGGTCCGACTGCGCCAGCTCGTGGAGTGCGCGCTCGGTCTGCTCCCATGGGAAGCTGAGCAGGGGCGAGATCGGCCCCTCGGTCTTGTCCCAGACCGGCTTGAGGTGGCCGCGGCCGTAGCGATGGAGCGAGTCGTCGATCGGCTTCGTGGCCGGGAAGAGCTGGTCGGGATAGTCCTCGTACAGGCCGTGGCGCAGCATACTTACCAGCGGCACATCCAGGCTGTCCATCCAAATCATGGGGGCGTCGCCCTGGTTGACGTGACCGTGCCAGGTCCATCCGGGCGTCAGAATTAGGTCGCCCGGAGTCATCGTGCAGCCCTCGGCGTCGATGAAGGTGATAGCGCCCTTGCCCTTGATGACGAAGCGAATCGCCGCCATGGTGTGGCGGTGGGACGGCGCCGTCTCGCCGGGGAGGACGACCTGCACCGCACCGGAGATCGTGTGGGTGGCGGCGTGCATCGGGTTCACGCTCGGGTTGTCCAGCGTGAGCACGCGGCGCTGGTCCTCATGGCTCGGCTTCACGAGCTCCATCGCCCGATAGAGGAACGGCTCGACGTCCTGCCAGCGCCACAGGTGTGGCTGGTAGAGCGCCTTGACCTCGTCGGCGGTCGGAGTCGGCGGGCCATGGCGGCGCCAGAGCGCGTCGAACGACTTCGCGCTGATATCACGGTAAAAGGCTTCCATGGGGCTTTCGGCTGGGCTTTGCTCAACGGCCATGTGGAGTCTTCCCTTCTCTAGCTGGCGACATATCTAGCTGGCGACGATCGTTCGCTTCATGAAATGGCGAGCTGGGCCGTTCGAAGCCGCGGGATGACCTCCGTCCCGAAAAGCTCCAGGGAGCGCTGGGCGACATCTAACGGGATGTTGCCGAACTGGAACATGCAGTGCGCCTCGTCGCAGCCGATCGCGCCACCGATACGCCGCAGCAGGGCCGCGCATTCCTCCGGATCGCCCGCGATGAGCCGCGCCTCGTCGACGACCTGATCGATCGAGACCTCTTCATTCGCGGGCGGCGGCCCATGGCGCGAGAGCGCCTGCGAGGCGCGATTCAAGCGCATGTGCTCCGCCAACCCAGCCTCCGCGATGCGCCGCGCCTCCTGCCGGCTCTCTGCCACGACCGTGTGGTAGTGGGTCGCGATCGTCGGCCGGTGCGCGTGGCCTGCAGCGGCCCAGGCGTTGCGATAGAGCTGCGTCAATTCAGCGAGCTTTTCGACGGGTCGAAGGTAGCCGATGGTCAGCAGCTTGTACCCCTGCGTGCCCGTCCACTCGAAGCTCGAGGGCGTGCGGGAGCAGGCGATCCAGATCGGCGGGTGGGGCCGCTGCTCGGGCAACGGCCACAGCTCGACGTTCGTGAAATGGTAGTAAGTCCCATCATGGTCGAACGGACGCGTCGTCCACGCCTTGCGGATCACCTCCAAGCTCTCGATGAGCCGGTCCTGCGCGTCCTGGTGCGGGATGTCCAAAACCTCGTAGTCGTGGGTGACGAAACCCCGGCCGATGCCGAACTCCACCCGTCCCTTCGAGAAGACGTCGACCATAGCGAGTTGCTCGGCAACTTCCAACGGATGGTGGAGCGGCAGCACGACCACCGACGTACCGAGCCGAAGCGTCGTCGTGCGTTGGGCAAGGGTTGAGAGCATGATCGGCAGCGATGGCATCATTCCCCCGTATTCATGGAAATGATGCTCGTTGACCCAGACCGAATCGAACCCGAGCCCCTCCGCCGCTGCAAGGTGATCAACGGTCGCCCGGAGGAACTCGCCGGGTGTCCCGCCGAACTCCTCGCGATAGCTCGGCATCGCGTATGCCGCGAATTGCATCGCTCACCTCCTGGCTAGCTGTTGCCCATCATACTAGGGCCGGAGACGACGGGCGAGGGAAATATCTCCCCCTTGCGGATGGTCCAGCGGGCCGCGATGCGGCGATCCGCGAGCAGCTCGCCACCCGTCGAGTCGCGGAGCGGTGTGGGCTCGTGTCGAATCTCCAGGACCGCCAGGTCCGCCTCCCGTCCCACCGCGATCGTCCCGATCCGATCATCCCACCCGATTGCGCGTGCGGGGTTGATCGTGCACGCCGCCACAATCTGATCGAGGGGCATGCCGAGGGCCAGGAACTTGCTCATCGTCGTGGGGAGGTCGATGACCGGCGGCATGTTGGGCACCGTGTGCAGGTCGGTGCTGATGATGTCCGGCGGCAGACCATCACCCATGGCATCGCGGACGAGGCCGAACTCCAGGTGGCGGCCGGCGTGGCCGACGTCGAACAGGACGCCGCGATCGTGCGCGGGGCGCACGGCGTCGCGGAGGCGTCCGCCCTCGTCGACGATGCTAGGCCGCAGCGGCGTGTAGCAGTGGGTGACCACATCGCCCGGCCGCAGGGTCTCGACGATCTCCTCGAGTGAGATCGCTGTGTCCCCGATGTGGACCATGACCGGCGCGTGCGCGGCGTCGCCAGCCTGCACCGCGAGCCTTAGCGCCTCCCGCCCGTTGTCGGCGACGCCGGACCGGTGGAGCCGGACCTTGATGCCCGCCGCCACGTCCGGATACTCGCCCACCGTGCGCGCCGCGCCCTCCGCGTCGGCGTAGCGCAGGTCCTCGAGCTCTCCCGTGGTTCGCAGCACGCCATGCTGGGCGAGGCAGACGAAGCCGAGCATCCTCGTGCGCGCCGGCTCCGCAATGAAGCGGGCGTACCCGGGGAAGTTCACCGCCCCGGCCGAGCCAGCGTCGACCGCCGTCGTCACGCCGCTGGCGAGACAGACCGGATCGGCGTTGAAGCCGTACGGATTCACGCCCCAATAGGCGTGGACATGGAAGTCGATCAGGCCGGGAGTCACAAGGCAGCCGGTCGCGTCGATGACCCGAATCGCGCTCTCGGCCTGCAGGTCCGGGGCGAGCGCGGCGATGTGCCCCGCGGCGACCGCCACATCGAGAAGCGCATTACGCCCCGAGGCCGGATCCAAGACGGTCCCGCCCTTGAGCAACAGATCGTAGGGGTCGCCCATAGCCCCGACTCCCGACCGCAGCATTGGCAGTAATCTGGCACCGAGCTGACGGTCAGCGCCGGACGTCTGGTTACGCTACCATGAAGCACCTTACTCCCAGGGAGGTCGGCTGTGCTGTATGAGCTGCGCAAATATGAGGTCATGCCGGGCAAGATGCCCGCGCTATTGGATCGCTTTGGCAACTTCACCGTGCAGCGGTGGGCGGGACACGGCTTTCACCTCGCCGGCTTCTGGACGCCAGGCTTCGGCGCGCCGAACAACCAGCTCTTCTACATCTGGGCCTGGGAGAGCGTCGCGGAACGCGACCAAAAGCTCCCCGTCTGGCAGAAGGACCCGGATCGCATCAAGAAGTGGGAGGAAACCGAGAAGGACGGCCCTCTGATCCGCCGCGTGAGCAACATGTTGACCCAGCCGACGAGCTTCTGCCAGCTCGAACAGGGAAACCCGCTGGGTGATGCTTCAGGTCGCAAGCCCTACATCTTCGAGCTCCGCGAGTATGACGCGGTGCCGGGCAAGCACGCGGCGCTCGTCAAACGCTTCGGCGACTTCACCCAGCATTGCTTCAAGAAGCACGGCTTCCGCCAGGTGGGCTATTGGACGCCGCTCTTCGGCGGCAACAACAACCTGCTCACCTACATGCTGGCCTGGGAGAGCTTCGAGGAGCGCGAGCACGCCTTCGCGCAGTTCCGCGCCGACCCGGAGCGGCAGCGCGCCTTCGCCGAAAGTGAGAAGGACGGCGTACTCGTCGAACGGGTGATGAATCAGATGCTGGAGCCAGCCGCCTTCTCGCCACTGAAGTAGGCGCGCAGGCGCGGGCTCCCTCAGAGTGCGTAAAAGCGGCGGGCGTTCTCGCTGTTGATCTTTTCCGCCACGGCCGGGCTGAAGTCTCCCCGCTCGGCCATTTTCTGCAAGGCCTGGTGCGCTCGCATCTCGGCCGACTGGTCGACGTGGCTGTAGTCCGTGCCGAGCATGAGGTAGTCTTCTCCGCCGTAGGTCAACAGGTACGGAATGTCGTCCTCGGTGTCGCACGTCACGTAGAACCGATTGTGGGCGAGAAAGCCCGTCTTGAACTCGTAGCCGGCGCTGGTGGCCTTGCCGCGAATCCCGATGTCCTTGAGCAGATAGGGAATCCAGGACGCGCCCGCCTCGATGAACCCGAACCGGAGCCGCGGGAACATGTCGGGCACCTTCGCGGATGCGAGCGCCTTGAATGCCGCCAGCACGCTCGACACCGACGGAGTCGGATCGTTCGTCGTGTTGGACAGATTCGAATCGCCCGTGCCCTGGTGGATGCAGATCGCGAGGTCCTGCCGCTCGGCTTCCGCGTAGAAGGGATAGAGATACGGGTCTGCGGCGGAGCGGTTGCCCGTTTCGATGCCCTTCATCTGGACGCCGCACGCACCGTGGTCCTTCGCGAACTTCAGCTCTTCGACCGTGGCTGGAATGTCCAGCAGCGGCGCCTGCATGACCCAGCGGAGCCGGCCGTGGGACGTGCCGGTCCGATCCGCGATCCAGCGGTTGTACGACTTGTAGAGTGCGACCTGGACCTCGGACCGATCGGTCACGGCGTGCAGAAACGTTGTCGGGTAAAGCGCCTGCGTCTCGATGCCGAGCTCGTCCATGTGCCGCAGGCGGGCCTCGATGTCGACCAGTTCGCGTGTTTCGCGCGTGGTCTCCGTGGCCTGGTCGCTCCGAAAGCGGTGCAGGCGCGCGTTGCCGCTGATGAGCCACAGCTTGTGGCGCCGGCCGTCGGACGGCCCCTTCGGCTCGCTGGCCTCCAGCTCGAAGCTGATCGGCTTGAAGGCCCGATCGTTCTCAGCGAGGTACTCCCAGGTAGCCTCGCACTCGTCGATGTGCGCATCCGCGTCAATCGCCCGCATGGTTCCCCTCCCACTCTGGACCGTGCCCCGAGTCTATTCTGCGCTCCTTTCGCGCGCAACATTTCGGGACGATATAGTCGTCGCAATTCACGGGCGGAGGGCGTTGGCCATGGGATCGGTCGAGAATCCGACTGAGGAAAAACGACTCTGGTTCACTGTCGTCACTACCGCCTTCTGGCTAGTAACATGGGTAGGCCTTTTCGTGGCATCGTCTGTTCGGGGGCACAATGGATCCACCAGTTCAGCAAACGACCATCGGCGCTCAGATCCGCGCCTTGGCGCTTGAGCTCCTCGCCCAACACCCTGAAGGTATTCGCTACAGCCAACTCGGCAAACAAATTGCTACGATAGGGCCGTTCAACGCGAATACCGTCTCGGGATCCATCTTTAACCTCGATAAGACATCGTCCGGAAAAGTTTACAAGCCATCGAAAGGTCTCTTCAGACTCACCGAGTTTCAAGACACCGAAACAGATACTGACCAGCTCAAACCTGAATTACTCCCAGAACCGCCCCCAAAGATTTGGGAGAAAGACTTCTACGCCGCTTTTGCGGAATGGCTCGTGAACGACCTGGAAGAGTGTACAAAGGCGATCGGGCTCGGCGGCAATCTTTTCAAGGACAAATGGGGGACACCAGACGTCATCGGCAAACGGGAATCGAAACGGAGCGACATCCTCCAGGCCCCCACGGAGATCGTTTCTGCTGAGATCAAGACCGAGGTCCTCCAGTTAGTGACGGCGTTCGGCCAAGCTTGTGCCTATTGCCTCTTCAGCCACAAGTCGTACTTGGTCGTACCTGCGTCTTCACCTCCAGACGAGCTGGGGCGATTGGATTCGCTCTGCCAAGTGTTTGGCATCGGATTGATCCTCTTCAACCCGACTTCGCCAGCGAACCCGAATTTCGACATCCGGGTGCGTGCCCGCAAGCAGGACCCAGATATGTTCTATACGAACAAGTATTTGAAGCTGGTCGAGAAGGAGCTGTTCTAGCGAGTGAACCGCCCCGGGTTTTGTAGAGACTCCGGTTTTTGTGTGTCGCGCACGGAAAAGTTGGCGCGGAGCTGTTGTACGGCAAGCCCGCCGCCGATTGCGAGGCTTGCGGGGCCGGGCGCCTCGCGGATGGACGAGGATCGGTCTTGTCGAGTAGCGCGGTGGCACCTCCATTCATGACATGGGGAGCAGATCGGCGAGCGCCACG
>Ga0080064_1004083_pt1 | contig 19489 bp, 21 predicted proteins | sample Subgrocontami54m_FD_69260 | JGI IMG/M metagenome (GOLD analysis project Ga0080064, IMG submission 69260) | Subsurface groundwater microbial communities from S. Glens Falls, New York, USA - GMW46 contaminated, 5.4 m (SPADES assembly) (version 2) ...
CCGAGAAGGCCGAACGAGAAGCTGCCGACGAGCGACGCGCGAAGAAGACGAAAGGCAAAGTCGTTCCACCTGCCGGCGCCGACATGAAGCCGGAATCGGTGAAGCCAGTCGGATCGGGGCAGACATCCCTTGGGCTGTTTGACCGAGCCGATGGCGAACCGGAGGAGAATTCGCCGGCGAGTGCCGGTGTTGCCGTGGAACAAGGCCAAGTCACTGCCGAAGCGAACGATTATCCGGACTGACAACCCATCGCCACCGCCGCAGAAACAGCCCAGACCAAGAAAAAGAGAGGACGTGCGATATGGCCCTTACCGTCACGAAGATGACCAGAGTTTTCCAATTCAATGGGATCCGCTTGCCTGATCCCAACCCTGAGATGAACGTCGACAACGTGAAAGCACTGTACAGTGCCCAATACCCCGAACTGACCACGGCTGTCGTCAACGGTCCTGAAGCTGTCGGCGACAAGATGCGCTATACGTTCGATCGAGCGATCGGCAGCAAAGGTTGATGCCTCGCCGCGCGAAATCCCCATCGGGTGAAGTCCTGCGCGAGATCGAACGACTCGCGCAGGGCACGCACCCGAAACAGCAGACTCCTTTGATGAGGTTTACCCAATGTCCGGACTGGCAGAGTGCGGCGGTCTCAATTGTTCAGGCTCTCGATGCCTCCCTACATCGTCGCCGGCGCGGGGCTCCGATCTCGCCGCCACCCGGATGGCTGCCTCCGACCGCTTGATGCCCAAGGGATCGGGAATGACCATACCTCGGCTTGACGGTGTTCCGCGGGAACATCAGTTGTGGCAAGGTGAGCAGACCACGGCGCGAATAGCCGCGGCATTCCTGAAAGCGGGCTTGGCGTCGGAAGAGGACTGGTACCGAGCACAGCGCAACCCCTTCGATTTCGTGAAAATGACCTTGAGTCGTTGGGTCGCTGCACACTGGGCCACCGAGATTCAGCAGGAATTCAGGCTCGACCTTATGCTCTCGACGAGCTTGGACCGTTACTTCGCCAACCAGGAACCGAGTGCCACATCGGAGTTGTATCTCACGATGGAGCCGGAATCGGCTGGCTACGTTGTTCTGGGCCCGACCCTGCGGCTGCTCGAAACAATACACCCGCGGTTGCCGGTCACGTTTGCGCACACCCTCCTCGGCTCGCTGAATCGCTGGATTCGGGTGTACGACTGGCGCGATGCGCTGGAACGTGTGGACAGGCTCCGGGAGTGGTACGAAGTGGACCCACCGGAAACCGCTGGGGAGGTGCAACTGCCGGACATCGAACCGAGCATCCCGCATTGCATGAAACGGCGCCAGCTCTCTCCGAAGACGCTGGAACGCATCTGCCTTACGATCAAGGACACAACTGCAAGGCATTTGGTGGAGTACCTCCTCGATATCGAGCGGGCCGCCACTCGCGTCGTTCGCCCTGTCATCGATGAGGACACCGGCGCCATGCTGGCCGATTGCGGAGAAGCGCTCCCGGCCCTGCTGGCGGTCTTCGAGAAACACGACGCAATCGAGGGGCAGTTTGATGAGGAGTCGCAAGGGATGCTCGAAGTCACACCTGAACCGAATATGATCATCCGTCTAAACGGAAAAGACGTGGAGAGTGTTCGGCATGCGTTCGATAGGCTGGCAGCCTGCTGCGAGACACTGGCCTGCGCGAGACGGTTGATGAAGATCATGCCGGGCAACGAGCGCCCGAATTGAGGACGGCGTATGAACATCTACGTGGACGTTGGGGGAAGCGAGGCGCTCACGTTGAGAGGGGCTCTCCTCGTGTACCAGGGCAAGAGCCGCAGTTTCGTAGCGTGGCACGAGGCGAGGAACTCGGACCAAGGCGCTCCGTTTCTCGGTGAGGCCCAGCAGTTGACAACGGAATTCGTGCACGGTCTGGCTCAAGGCTTAGGGTCACGCATTCCCGTGGAGATCCTCCCGGAGAACGTGCTTGTCCGCACGGCGGAAGCCGTCGTGTGGTGGACGCCGGCGGCGCACCGAACGATGTTCTTCCATTCGACCGCCGTGGACACTCGGACTTTGAACGGCAAGCGGTTCCCGCATCCGCCACTCGTGTGGTGCGTCAGCGGCCGGGAACTGTGGGTGCGCGCGATGCCGGAGAATGCGCGCCCCAATCCTACGACGAAGCTGCGGGTGGCGCCGTACTTCAACGTAAGCGGCGAGGATGGTCTGACCTGCCAAGGAACGATGCGATCGCCGGAAGATACCGGAGTCGCGACGATTCCACTTTGGGAGCGAGCGTTCTTTCAAAGTGAATTCACGCATCAAACCGGCACCCGGCGGCTCACCGTCCATCCTGGCGGATTCTTGGGACTGTGGGCGAGCCTGTCGGGAAGCCGAAAACCGTTTCCGGTGGAGCACTTGGCTCCGGCGAACCAGACACTCTTGGAGTTCGTAACGCGTGAATCACGGTAGGAGGATAACGATGCACACGCTCACCGCCGAACTCTTGCGGCGCGAGGTCCGAGTTCTAGTGGTCGGCTGCGGCGGCAATGGCACTGCGGTCGCTGCCGGATTGCCGTACCTGCATCAGGCGATGCTTGTGGCTGGACACCCCGGGGGCTTGCGGGTAACGTTGATGGATGGGGACATCATTTCGCCGGCCAACTGCGTGCGCCAGCCCTTTTCCTCTAGCGAAATCGGCCTTGCGAAAGCAGTTGTCATGATTAGCCGCCTGAATCTCTTCTGGGGGCTCAGTTGGACGGCCAGTCCCGAGTTTCTTTTAGAGCAGAGCAAGATTGGCGATTTCGACGTCGTGATTGGTTGCGTGGATACGCGGGCGGCACGGATAATGATTGGCAAGCACGTCCAGGGATGGCGGAGCCGCGTCGGCTACTGGCTCGATCTAGGCAACTCGGCCGACAGCGGGCAGTTCGTGCTTGGCCAGCCGTTGAACGGTCGGAACCGGTGCTCGATAGATCGTCTGCGCACTGCTCCTGAGATCTTCCCTGAGCTCTCCGACGAGTCGCTCGACGCAACGGACGGGCCAAGTTGCAGCGCCGCCGAGGCACTCGAACGACAGGAACCGTTTGTTAATCAGACGCTGGCCCAACACGCACTCGCATTGCTTACCCGGCTATTTCGATATGGCCGCATCGATCACCATGGCGCATTCGTCAACGTCGCACAGAATCGCGTCCAGCCTCTGGCGATCAGCCCGGAAGAGTGGAAGAAGATGAGCCGACGGGGACGCCGGTTTCTGCGGAATACATCTGCGTAACTTGAATCCAGGCCTGCGGGATCATCCTGCCTACCATCCCCAAGACGGGATCATTACGGCAGCGGGAGGCCCGGCCATTTACCCCTTGGTGGTTGGGAACAGCGTTTCTGGGAGCAGCGTTAAAAGGCACGGGAGTACGTTTCTCACCGCGGTCTTTTATACGGTCGGGCTAAACCGGGCAGACCGTTCTGCAAATTGCCTCCTCCAAGACAGCCTCTCTCCCTCGCCAGCCCCCCGCGTTCTCCCATCGTTTAACTGTTAAACACCGCACAAATCCTGGCGGTTCCAGGCCGTGTCGGGAAGAGGGGTTGAAGAGGATGTGTTGGGTGCAGGGGAGCGCGATCTGACGATGGATGGGGATGATCCATGCTTCGGCACTCGCGAAAAATGACCCACCCCTGCTCACCAAAAGTTGACCACTTCTGCCCCACGCCGGCGGATGGATTTCAGAAGCCGCCCCTGGCGGCGTCCGTCACGCATTGCGACGCCTTTCACGATGTGCTGAAAGCAAACTCAACACTTGCACGCCTTAGGCGTGGATGATGACGTCGTGTCCACTCTCCGCGCCACGCGGCAAAGCGTGTTTTCAGTGTGGTCAACTCTATCTGAGCAGAAGTGGTCAACTTCTCGTGAGCGCCGAGGATCCATGAGATTGGGGGGTGTCGTTGCCAGTGGTGCGATCCAGGGGATGTGTTCTGGCCACTTCTGGATGTGGACCGGAATCTGGTCTGTACGCCTCAACCAAGGTAAGCGCCTTCTCTGCGGAGGATCGGTTGGAGCTTGAGAGGAGGTTCGGGCGCATCTTCACGCACAACACGTTGCCATGGTCTTCGAGCATCCGCAACAGGAAGCCGACTTCCTCGTTGATCGTCTTCGGCGGCCCTCAGGGGCGCTTCCCGAAAAAAGAGACGGTCAGAGCCATCGCTCCCATCGCTCTTTGACAATCGCTCTTTGACAGGAGTTTCCTCAGATTTCGGTGAGCGAGTCGCTCAACAGTGAAGAAACAGCGCGGTAGTATCCGTGAGAAGTGGCCGATGTAGTTTTCACACTCAGCGGGGACCAAAGCCCCGGAGACGTCGCCTGCGGCCCTGGGCAGTACGAGGGCGAGGAATGCGCATCGCTTGTCGCCTTAACTGCTTTTCAACAACATGCCCGAGGCTGACGGCACGCTCTGAGCAGAACAAAAGCGAGCGCGACACTGAGAAACCGGCGGCCAGCGGGCCGAAGAAAGAGAAGGGCGGGGAAAAAGCGAGGAAACTTCTGCTCTTTGTAGGCAGCCAGTGCTTTGCCGGATTCGCCGTTGTATTGCAGCAGCAGGTCACGCAGGTGGCGCGCTCCGGCGTCCAAGTTCTGTTCCGGGTTGCGCGGGTCGGCATCTCTGCTTCTGATCGGTGCCGCCTGGATCCTCCGTCTTAACCAGTTTTGACTTGAATCCGGCGCCAGCATCAGGGCAGGCGCGTTCAGTGCCCGGTCGCAAACTCACGAGACAGCTTTCTGCGCCGCCGTTTCGGGTTGCGAAGCCGTGGTCACTTCGGCGACGACCACGCGATTCCGCCCTTCACCCTTGGCCCGATACAGAGCCAAATCGGCCGCCAGCATTAGTTCCACAAGGTCCGCTCCGTGATCGGGAAACACCGCCACACCACAGGAGATCGTCACACAGCCCAGCGTTTCACCCTTGTGGCGGACGTGAATATCTATGACCTCTGCTCGCAGCTGTTCCGCGCGGACCTGGATGGCCTCAAGGCCGACCCCTGGAACCAGGATCGCAAACTCCTCTCCGCCGTGGCGGCAGGCAATGTCACTCACGCGGGTCGCGCCCTGCAGCACCAGACTAACCTTTTTCAGCACCGTGTCGCCCGCCTCGTGACCGAGAAAGGAGTTTTTGAGCAATGTATGCCATCATGGTTGTCCTGCTGACTGCCGCCGTGGTGATTCTGTTCTGCTCGGCGTGCCGGAAGTTCTAGCCCGACTTTCGTAAAAATGAGTGGGTGCAGCAACGGCGACGGGCTTCCGTATCCCTGTTCAATTGAATAATGGTTTCGCTCAATCACAACGCAATTCTATTGCTAGATGAAAAAAATGATAATTCCGGCCACAATGGCTCTCGATATCCCACCGAACTGGCTTTTGGGAGCCTCCGTGCCAATAAGCCAACGATTCGCTTTGACCGCTGCTTGGCGCTACCGCCTGTCGCCCGTGCAGCGAAAACGCCACAATCTGGGCCTGCCGTGTGCCGGTCCCATTCAAACAAGACGCACTGATCGTGCCGATTCTTTCATCTAGTCAAAGAAGCGCGTCTGGACCAATGTTTACAGCCAGATTCCGAAGAAAATGGCCTTAGTTTTGCGAAAGTCTGGCTAGCTATCCATCCATACTTCTGTTCTATGAGAATTGACCTGTCCTGAGCTGTAAAATTTTGGATAGGAACTTCCGAGTATTCCTATATGCCTGCTACGATATGGGCCGCACTATTTGCCTATCTGATGACAGTTCTCAGCGTGCTCTTGCTTATGAGGCGCAGTGCAAACTGGCGGATCAGACTCCTCTGCGCGGCTATCGGTCTGATGCTCATTTCCCAATGCGTCACGCTGGTGGGTCAGCGGGATTTATGGATATCGCGGTCGGTGGCCGGTGCCGTGGAATCCATGCAGCTACTGATTGCAGTTTTGGCTCTCACGGCGGTTCATCTACTCAACAGGGAGAACCGGGATCGTCGCGCTACCGACTCTCGTCTGCGCGTGGTTGAATAGACGGATGAGATTCGGCCGCAAAACATCTGGTTGGAACATTGAGCCGCTAGGAGTCTGCCGGAGTGAAAATTGCCGATTTGAAGCTACAACATTTGTAGCATAAAATGTTTGGATCTGGAGCGCGGCGCGGCTATCCTATAGACATGAGCCAGCGCTTCCGAGTTTGCGATCTGAACCAGCCGTTCTTTGTTGCCGCCATCCCTGCAAGACTGGCTGCCGGAAAGACACTTGGCTCGATTCATCAGCGACGTCGTGGATGTATTGGACCTGTCGGCGATCTAGGCCGCCTATAACCGGAAGGATGGCCGGGGATTGGCCGCCTATCATCCGGTGGTGATGGTGCGGTTGCTGTTGTACGGCTACTGCCTGAGAATAGCGAGTTCGCGCCAGATCGAGCGCCGGACGCATGAGGATGTAGCCTTCCGGTACCTGGCTGCCGACCAGCACCAGGATCACGATACCATCGCCAGCTTTCGTCAAACGTACCTGCAAAATCTAGCGGGCTTGTTCCTGCAGGCATTACGGTTGTGCGAAAAGGCGGGGTTAGTGAAACTGGGGCACGTGGCCATCGACGGGACGAAGCTGCAGGCCAATGCCAACAAGCATAAGGCGATGAGTTACGAGCGGATGAACGAGAAAGAAAAGGCGCTGAAGGAGGAGGTGGAGAAACATCTGGAGGAAGCGGCACGGACCGACGCAAAGGAGGATGCCAAGTACGGCCAAGGGAAGCGCGGCGACGAGTTGCCGGCCGAGTTGGCGCGGCGCGAGAGCCGTCTAAAGAAAATCGCGGAGGCCAAGGCGGCGCTGGAGCAAGAAGCCCGAGAGCGCGCGGTGGCGGTGAGAGCGGCGGCCGAAGCGAGACTGGAAGAGCGGAGGAAACAAGAGGAGGAGCGGGGCAAGAAATTCGGCGGGCGTCCGCCGCAAGTGCCCGACCCGGAGCAAGCCAAGCCGGAGCCAAAGGCACAGCGAAACTTCACCGATCCGGATTCGCGGATCATGAAGGACGGGGCGACCAAGAGTTTCTTGCAGGGCTGCAACGCTCAGGCGGCGGTGGACGACACGGCACAAGTGATTGTGGGCTGCGCGATCACACAGGAAGCCAACGACAAACAGCAACTGGTGCCGATGTTACAGCAAGTGGAGCAGAACCTGGGGAGGAAACCGGAGAAGGCCACGGCCGATTCCGGCTATTTCAGCGAGGCTGCGGTAACGCATCCAAGCGTGGAAGGGGTGGAACTGCTGGTGCCGCCGAACCGGCAGAAACAGGAAGCGCTCACAGAGGGAGCGGGCGCAGTCCTCCAGGAACCGGCGCAGTTGGCGGAGGGACCGCCGGGCGCGGAAGTTTCGACCGATCGAGCGCCGGCTCAAGCGAGTGTGGCGGATGCTATGCGCCAGAAGTTGCGGAGTCCGGAAGGGCACGCGGTGTACAAGATGCGCAAGGCGGTGGTGGAACCGGTATTCGGGCAGATCAAGGAGTGCCGGGGATTCCGGCGCTTTCTATTCCGAGGTTTGAAAAAGGTCGAGACGGAGTGGCAGATTATCTGCCTGACGCACAACCTGTTGAAGCTGTTCCGGGCGGGAGTGTGCCCGCAAGAGGCGCAAGAGGCTTGAACACAAGAGGCTTGAACGCTTGCCTTCAAGGTTCTCTACGTGTACGATTATCTGATAGTTGTTCTGAGTGCGGTAAAACACGCCACCTTTGTGTAGGCGTCAAACCGGCTGACTTCAAGGTTAGGTTGCGCGATTGCACACAAAATGCGTAAAAAAACAAATGCCGTCGGGTTTGCCGGGCCGGATTCCATTACCCTTTTTTGCCGCCATCTGCGCTATTACCCTTGGAGGGACATCGCTCGGGCTGCGTAGGTAGGAAGTAGGGAAGTACCTAGGAGTCTGTCGGAATGAAACTGTTTTCCACCAAGAATCAATAACTTACAGACCATGCAAAGCCCGTAAGTTATTGATTCCACGTTCGATGATTTTTCATTCCGACAGACTCCTAGGACTCCTAGCGGGAGTGTTTCATTTCATGATACCGTTCAAGTAACATTCGAGTACCGTGCGTAGGTTTCTGTTCACCTCCTCTTGGGATGAGCCAGCCGTAGCGGCGGCCGACATCAGGTTCTGGAATAGGCGAGCCACAAAGCGCGCGTCCATGTCCGGCCGGACTTCACCGGCTTGCATCCCGCACTCAACCAAATTCTGTAGTATCTGTTCGATCGGCAGGCATGAGGCCTCATGGGGGCAAGGTGACAACCGCAGGCAGCAGGGATATCGTAGGGAGCCCGCCGGGCACGCCCCTATTTCATGAATCATCCGGGATACCGTCGGCACCAAGTGATTGCATGCCTCGCCGTTCCCCTCAGGCTCAGTCCCCAACTGGAGAATCAGCCGCTCTGAAACACGGGAAAGCACCGCGTGGATGAGAGAGTGTTGGGATCTGTAATGCGAGTAGATCGTTCCCTTGCCAAGTCCGACCACCGCAGCCAGTTCTTTGTTTGAAAAGCATTGACACCCTTCAGTGGCAAGCATTCCCTCAGCCGTCGACAGTAGCTCCTCTTCACGCAAACGCCTGAACTTACTTTTCAGATTTGGCATCGTGTTTGCCCTCGTATGAATTATGTCTTTCTTCATCACCGGCTGCGCTGGATCGATGCCGGCGATCTTCTGCCCAAACCTCTTCACTCGCATGGCCCAACAACTCCTGAAAAATTATAGACCATATTATGACTCTTTGGTCATTATTTGACGATATTATTGTTTTGCTTACACACTTGACACGCATGTCGAACCGGTCTATTTTGGACTATCATGTCACAATTAGACCAACAGTTCAAAAAATCCCATGATCCCGCCAAGCCGAGATTTCAGCAGCGTGTGCAAGCGCTCCGAAAGCGCGAAAGCATAGCAGCTTTGCTTGATCTATTTTCTGAAAAAGGGTCTTTTGAGTTCAGGGTCGAAGACGTGGCCAGTGTGCAAGGAATCGCTAAAGGCACCATTTACAACATGTTCCGATCCAAGGAGGAGCTTCTCCGCTCAGCACTTGAGGAACTACACTCGGCGGCACTCAGTGAATATGAACGCCGGGCTGTTGATCTCTCGAAGGAGGCGACGGCGGTGTCCAAGCTGATCCTCATGGCGGAAGTCCTTCTTGGGTTGGATGGAAGGTGTAAGTCCCTCTTTAATCAACTGCCTTGCTCTCTAGGGAATATGGGCCATGGACCGATGCACCACGAATTTGTGGAACTGATCGGCTTCCTGATCGAAGAAAGCTCCGCCCTTCCTGCCGATGGCATCCCCCGGACCGGCCTGGCGGAGCTCTTTATTGGGATTGTTGGCAGCCGGCCCATGCACGAGATGACTCGCCGGGTAGGAGCGCCGCAAACCTCTCAGACCGCAGTGAACCTCTTTCTGTACGGCATGTGCCCACCACAGCGCGGATGAACACCATTCTCCATCGGTTGATCAACATTGCCGGGACGGAGCACGCGGGAAGTGTAGTCCCCGAGACAGAAACGGTGTTTCGACTCTTACTGGATTCAGCACCCGATGCCATGGCCGTCTCCGATGAGGCGGGCCATATCATCCTGGCGAATCTTCAAATGTACAGAATGTTCGGTTTAACTACTCAGGGAGCCATCACCATGATGCCACCCAGAGGATTATACTCCCCCCGCCCCCCCCCGGCAAGTCAAGCGCAAAAAGTTTGTTTTTCTGCTGAACTCGGACTGCGGTCATACCGTCCTTGCACCACCATGACAGGCATCATGCTGGTACAAGGGCGGGAACTGAGCGCCAGGACATCGGGCAGATTCAAGGGCTCCTGGCCGAACATCCTGACTGGGGCAGAACCCGGCTTAGCGAAGAGCTTTGCCGCCGCTGGGACTGGCGCAACGCACGCGGCCGCATCTAAGGATATGGCCGCCCGAGTTGGAGAAGCGCATGTCTAATAATAGGGTTCATGACACGGTATGGTGTCAGCTTCACGAAACGATCTATATCTTGCACACAACCGGCGATCCTCTGGCGGGGCGCGTCGAACTCGTCTCCGCCGGCGTCTTCCGCCGGCTTGGCTATAAGGCTGACGAATTCACCAAAGACGCAGGACTTTGGTATCGCATCATGCATCCAGACGATGTGCCCAGAGTTGTCGAACAAACACAGGAAATCTTTCGCCTTCGTGAGCCGCGCACCAGGACATACCGGCTCCGGCATGCGGTCTCCGGGGAGTATCGCTGGATCGAAGATTCCGCCGTGCCGCTGAGCGATGAGCAAGGTGATCTCATCGGCATCGCCGGCGTCGCCAGGGATGTGACTGCTCTCAAGCAAACCGAACACGAACTGGAAGAGAGACGAATTCAGCTTGAGACGCTCATCGATGCATTGCCGGACGGGGTAGTTGTAGTCGACAACTCGGGCCTTATTCTGCAATCCAACGCGCAACTGGAACAAATGCTGGGGTGGAAATCCCAGGAACTCGTAGGTCAGACAGTCGAAGTACTGCTTCCCGAGCGCTTCCGCGGCGGGCACACGAGACTGCGATCCCAGTATGCCGAAGCACCGGGGATCCGGCCCGGCGGACTGCTGGCGTTGCACAGGGAGGGTAAGGAAGTACCGGTGGATATCATGCTCGGCTCCCTCCCCGGCGCGGCGGGAAACCATGTCCTGGTCACCGTCAGGGACATGACAGCGCATCGGAAGGCAGAACAGGGGTTGGCATACCTATCATCCATTGTGAAATCAGCAGATGACAGCATTGTGGGCACCGATCTGGATGGAGTGATCGAGAGCTGGAACCGCGGCGCCGAGGGACTCTTTGGTTACACCGAAGAGGAAGCACTTGGGAAGCACCTGGTTATTCTTTTTCCACCGGACCTCCAGAACGAATGCCTCGACAACCTCGAAAGAATCGGGCATCGCGAACAGCCGTCCCGTTATGAGTCGCGGCGCGAGAGAAAAGACGGCTCGAAGTTTGACGTATCAGTCATCGTCTCGCCAATAAAAGATAGTCACGGGAAGCTCCTGGGCATGTCCTCCATCTGCCGGGATATCACGGAACGCAAGAGAGTGGACGCCGCACTCCAGGTGGCAAAACGAGCTACCGACATGGCCAGCCAGTCGAAAAGTGATTTTCTGACCGCTATGAGTTATGAACTCCGCACACCACTGAACTGCATCATCAGCCTCACGGACGTGGTGCTCGAATCCGAGTTGACTCGGGAACAACGCGAACACCTCACCATCGTGAAAGACTGCGCCCACTCACAGCTAACCACCCTCAGTGATATCCTCGACATCGTAAACATCCAATCGGGGAAGTATGTTCTCCAGCCGAGGCAATTCTGGCTGCGGGAGTTCGTCGACACAACGATGAAAGAATTCGAGGCGGCCGCACAGGCCAAGAACCTCCAACTCACTTGGCACATCCAGCCCAACTTGCCCCCCGCACTTATGGGAGCCCTCATATGCCTACGCCAAATCCTCTCCAGACTTGTCGACAATGCAATCAAGTTCACCGCCGCGGGAGAAGTGACGGTCACCGTCGAAGCTCCACCCCAAGACCCCAGCATGTTGTCCTTCAGTGTGCGCGATACCGGGATTGCGGTCTCCGTGGATCAGCAGCAGGTCATCTTCGAGCCCTTTGCCCAGATGGATAATTCTCTTCGGCGCAAATTCGGCGGCACCGGACTCGGCTTGACCACCTGCGCGAAGCTAGCCGAAATCATGGGTGGGCGAATCTGGGTTGATAGCGATGGCCACACCGGAAGCACCTTCCACTTTACGGTCCGTTTGGAACCGGTGCATACAACGCCCGAGAACACGGCCACACAACCTGGAGTGCAACCAACGCCGTCTGAACGTCGCGCCCTCCGCCGGGCTGTAGATTATCCGGCGCAGATGAGGATACTGCGCCCATTCTCGCCACTCCCGTTAGGGGTCCGTATCCTTGACGTGTCCAAGGGTGGCCTGAAAGTGCGCGCCAGCCAAGCACTCGATCCGGGAGCGCTCGTCCAGATCAATCTCAAGCACATGGTTCTTGTCGCCGAAGTCCGTTACTGCATTCCAGCCGGAGACCAGTTCCACGTGGGAGTCGAATTCGTCCACAGTGATACGCCGCAAGCCCACGCCGCAAGCGGATAGCGTCTCCCGAGGCACACGGAAAGTGATTGGCCTTCCTACACTATAGGAAGCCACTTTTCAACCATGATTAAGGCGAAGGGTCGAATTGTACGGTTGGTCTGCGGATTGAAGGTTTTGAGGCGGGTTGGGGGAGTGGAAGGAGAATCGCAGTGGCGAGAAAGGCGTGAGGGACGGGGAAAGCGGGGTTAGCATGCTCGGCTCCCTCCCCGGCGCGGAGGGAAACCAGGTCCTGGCCACCGTCAGGGACATGACAGCGCATCGGAAGGCAGAACAGGGGTTGGCATACATATATTACTACTGAATTATAAACATGATATATTACCGAAAATGTTTTGACTAACTCCGCGAGCCAGCGCACAACAAAGACGCTTCGCTCGGGCTGCGTAGGCCATTATGCGTATCACAAATATATTTCATCAGAAAATATTGCTTAACATTTGCAATACACAGGGTTACCTTGGCTTGGCTACTAATTTGTGTTTGACAAGTGCTTCCCTTCCACCGGGGGCGGAAAAATCTTCCAAAGGGGCGGTAGCTTGCCCAGAGGAGCCTTCCAGTCAACCTCAAGGTGGCCCCATGCCGTGGTACGCAGTTCGCGTCAAGCCACGACAGGAAAAGCAGGTTGCCGTATCACTTAACGGCAAAGGGTACATTCAGTTTTGCCCTCTCTACCGAGTGGGCCGCACCTCGTCCGGCGGGCGCAAATCATACGCCGACCTTCCGCTATTCAATGGATACCTTTTTGTTCGCCTCGATATCCACCAGCGCCTGCCGGTCCTGCAAATTCCTGGGGTGATGCACTTCGTAGGCGCGGGCAAACAGTCGCTGCCGGTCGATGAAGACGAGATCAAGGCTCTCCAGGCTGTGGCCGCCTCCGGAGTGCCCGCTGTGCCTTGGCCGTTCATAAAAATCGGCCAGCGGGTAGTCATTGAAAAGGGCGCACTGAAAGGCGTAGAAGGGATCCTGACCCAGGCCAAGAACGCCTTCCGCATCGTTGTCTCTATCAGTCTGCTGCACCGTTCCGTTTCGGTCGAAATCGATCGGGACATCATCCGGCCCTTGCACTCTTCGATCAATGGTTCGGGCGCATTGAGACAGACCGCAGGACAATAGACCCTTCGATCCGAGTTGTACCGGCTGCCCGTTCGTAAACCAATACCAAACGCACCAGACGACAGCCTCTCGGCGTCACGAACGAGAGCGTGTCCTGCGTCTCAATCTCGGACGACAGGTTTTGCGTCTGTCCCAGAATCTTTGAGTTCTCCGCATCCGCTACCCGGAACGTCAGTCCTGTTCCGGGCCTTACTGCCAGCGTCTGGTAAGACACTGTCAACATATAGGTCCTTCCTTCCACGACCGGAAGAAACTGCGACACGGTCTCGCAGATTTCTGGCTGCTGGCCGGAGAATGTGACCCGCAATCCCGGAGCGTCCTCATGCCTGGCAACGCTGATTCCCTGCACCGCGGGTAAGCGCCAATCGAAGCCACGGGCGGACGGGGGGATGCTGAAGTTACCGTTTGTCAGAGAGACGCCCGTGGCCGGCGTCAGCGGTTGGAATGGGATTGCATGGGTTTCTGCAAGGGAATTCCAGATCTCGAGAGCGCCTGTAACTTCTCTTACATCCAGAAGCCGCTCGCATGCGGCCAGCAGAATAGGTCTGTCCTCCTCGCGACGGGATGCGAGCAGCCGGCGCGCGGCTGGAGCGATCGAGTCCACTCGATTGTTGTCAATAACGAAGGAGAGATAGCTTGCATGCAGATCCGGCCGGCTGAGGCCGAGTTGCTGCTCGATCGCCTTCCCGTCTTTGGTCACCATCCAACACAGGCGAAACAACGGGGACAGATCCGCGTAGGCCATGCCGTTTGCTCGCCGCGCCCAAAACCAGAATCTCTCCGTGTTTCCCCTGCGGAAATAGTAGTTCGCCAGCGTCCACCGCGGCAGATATTGCTTGTCCACTGCCGCTGCACGAAGCAGGGACCGCTCGGCTGCAGCCATCTCGCCATCGGCTTCCAATCGCAGTCCCAGCTCAATCCAGGAGCGCGCATCGCGCGGATTCACGGCTACCGCCCGCTCGAACCCGCGCGCCGATCTTACCGGATCATCATCGTAAACCAAAAGCGCGAGCCGTACCCAGTAAGGCGCCTGATCGGGTGTAAGCTCGACGGCTTTCCAGGTAGAAGCTCCAGTCCCCTGCCGAAACAACCAATCCGCGATGGCGACTCGCCCCGTCCAAACCGAAACGGCGGCGAGGCCCGCCACCAGGACAGCCGCCAAGAGGGTCCTGGCATGCATCAGCGCCCCAGTTGCCGAATCATCAGAGCAGTGCCTGAAGTAAGCACAGCGCGGCGGCCAAACTGCTTTGTCCACCAAACCACGTCCATGGAGTTGGCGGATCGTGGCGTCAATTGGACGTCCCCTTTGGCCCCGTCAGACGAAAACCATTGGAGAGTTGCCGAGTTGCCGAGGGTGTCTCTTCCCGTCGCCCGAAAAATCACTTCGGGTGATACCGCAAGATCAGAAACCCGGAACCGCGCCCGATACTGTCCAAGCAGGCTGTCACCGTTCTTCGTAATCACGAACTCCATGTACTCCGGCGGATAGAGCCCTGGAGACTCGCCACTTGTCTTCTCGGGTACGTAAAACCAATTCCCCACAAACGGCGATTTCATAGCCGAACGTTCCTGCTGCACCGCGCGGATCGCTTGCGCTTCCCGAGCTGGAACTTGCGGTGGTTCGGCCTGCGCCGCTGGCGGCTGCTCGGGGCGGGGAGGAACCTCTAGTTGGTCCCGGGAACCTGCCACAAGGCTGTTGTCATTTGTATCGATGCCAGACGGCTGTGGCGGCGTTTGGGCACGGAGGGGCACGCTCTCCTCCGACGGTGCTGCTGGGGTTTTCCTGGCCTTCGAGATTGTTCTTTCCGGAACTTCCGGAAGTATCGCAGCGGGGCCGGTAACGGTAACCTCGCTGGGCCGGCGCCGCGATTGCTGGACAACCTCAGGATCTTGTGGACGAGACAGTACAAGCCACAGCCCACAGCCGGCCAGGACTGTGCCGATCAGGATCCAAAACGAGTTGCGCACAACGAAATGGAGGAATCCGGCCTCCCCAATAGGCGCGAATCTGCCAGTGACCCGCGCTGGCCTGGCGGGATCTGGCGCCATCACCCGCATGGGGCCATGCAGGCTCAGATCGTACTCCTGGCGTCTGCTCGGATCCGTCAAGATCGCCAGCATCTCGTTCAACCGTTGCATCTGGCGGTCGGCTGAGATCTTCAGCACCTCATCGGTGTGGCCATCGGGATGTAACAGCCGCGCGAGCTTCCTGTACCCTTGTCGAATCTCCTCGACAGAAGTGTCCTCTCTCACTCCAAGCTCTTCGTAGTAGTTCACGACGCCGGCCCGTGTGTCATACGCATTGCTCCACAATACTGTCCTACATGAAATACCATTTTTTCATTGATGTCAACTACTTCCTGTGATAAGCTCAAAGGTATACACGAGCGAAGTGTATCGAACGGAGAGAGACATGATGCGCAATTCAGTTCAAGCCCTTCTTCTCATGGCTACGGTCACGTGTGCGGCTACCGGCGCCCCTGCGTCCATCGGCGTCGCTAAAGCCCCTGGGGAATTCCGGCTCGACGGTTTCGCGATCTACGGCAACGCTACGGTTTTCGAAGGCAGCAAGATCGAGACCGGAAACGTGCGAACCGAGATACGGTGGGCTGGCGGAACCAAGGTCACCATTGGCCCGGAGTCGAAAGTGACCGTGTATCGCGACCACACTGTGCTCGAAAGCGGTCTTGGCGTCATCACAAGTACGGGTGGGCATCGTTTTCAGGCTTCCTCTCTGGTGATTTCGCAGGCATCCGAAGGGGGAGTCGTCGAGATCGCGATGAATCGGCCCAGCGAAATCGTAGTTGCCGCGCGCATCGGCGCAGCGCAAGTGCGCACCGCCTCGGGTATTCTGGTGGCGCAGTTGCCCGCTGGAAGGGCGCTTGCCTTTGATCCCCAGGCCGGTGGCGCCTCGACCGTTAAGGTTACTGGCCCATTGGTTTTTCGCGATGGCCGGTATTTCCTGACGGATTGTACCACACGCGTGACAGCCGAACTCCGTGGAGACAACTTGGCCCAGTATGTGGGCAAGAAGCTGGAAGTGACTGGATCGCCGATTCCCGGCGTCACACCCTCCACAGGCGCATCACAGGTCGTCCAGGCCGTGACCATCCGGGCATTGGGTAAAGACGAAACTGGAGGCTGCGCGATTCCGATTCCGCCCGGTGGCGGCGGTGCCGGAGCGGGAGCTGCCGGTGCCGGCATCTCGGCCGGAGCGAAGGTTGCCATCATCGTAGGCGTTGGCGTTGGAGTGACGACCGCAGGGCTGTACAAGGCCGGCGTGTTCACCGAAGACAAGCCTGTCAGTGTTCGGTAGAGCCTGTTCGCCCGGCGGCGCACAGTATCGCCACGGCCCTCTAACCGTTGATCGGGTATAGCCTGAATGGGGATCGCGCTCGCAGCCACCTTCTTTTTTGGCATTCTGACCCTTTGGGTACCGGCATTCTGGCCGGTAACCGTCTTCCAGGTGGCCGTCTTCGCGCTCGCATCCGTCACTTTGCTACGGGAGCGCGGTAACTTCCCCCCGTTTTCATACCCCATCATCCCATTGGCTTTTGCTGCCCTTTGGGGAGTCTTCCAGTGGCTCGCCGGTCTCACCGTGTACCCTTTCGAAACCAAGATCGCCATTGCCGCCTGGACGACCTTACTAGCTGTTTTCCTTATCGGTTCTTTCCTCTTTCGCGATCCCTCGATACGCCACTGGTTCCGATTGGCCATGTTGTGGTTCGGCTTCCTTGTGGCGATTGTGGCGACCGTCCAGACCTTTACCGCCGACGGTGAGGTTTTCTGGATCTTTCCCACCGGCTACTCGAACGTCATGGGCCCGATTCTCTCGCGGAATCACTACGGGGCTTTCATCGAAGCCGTACTGCCGATCGCGATTTTCGAAGCGCTCCGCCGCGAGCGCGACTCCCTGCTTTACACCGTCATGGCCGCTGTGATGTATGCTTCCGTGATTGCCTCAGCCTCCCGTGCTGGTACGGTTCTTGTCACTGCGGAAGTCCTCGTGGTCATTGCGATCCTGTGGTTGCGCGGCCAGGCGACCGGCCGCGCCATCGGGCTTTCTCTCGCCAGGATGGTGGTCGCGATCGGTGTCTTTGTCGCGGTCGTCGGCTGGCAGGCCGTCTGGGACCGGTTCTGGGTGCCAGACCCCTACGCGGGACGCCGCGAGTTCGTTCTCTCCTCCCTCAGCATGATCGCGGACCGTCCCTGGTTTGGCTTCGGTTTGGGCGCCTGGCCAACCGTTTATCCCAGCTATGCCACCATCGACGTCGGCGCACTGGCCAATCGGGCACACTGCGACTGGGTCGAGTGGACCGCCGACGGAGGCGTCGCGTTCGGTCTCATGTTGGGCACGCTGTTCCTTTGGTGCTTGCGTCCCGCCTTCCGCTCTGTCTGGGGACTCGGCGTCATCGCCGTCTTTCTCCATGCCACGGTTGACTACCCTTTCTCCCGCCCCGCGCTGGCTTCGTGGCCCATCCTGATCATCGCCATGCTATCCTGCCGCGAACAACAGGCGGAGGAGCCGGTCGCGCCCGCATGATCGACATACACAGTCACGTCCTGTGGGGTCTCGACGACGGCGCCGTCACCATCGACGACAGCCTCTCAATGCTCCGCCTCGCGGCAGAGTCCGGCACCACCGATATCGTGGCCACGCCGCACTGCAACTCGCAGTTCGAATACATCCCGGACCGGATTGCCGAGCGTATCGCGGAACTGGCCGCGCGAACCGGCGGCAAGCCCGCGCTGCACCGCGGGTGCGATCTCCATCTGAGCTTCGATAACATAATCGAAGTGCTCGACCAGCCACAACGCTATTCGATCGACGGCCATCAATACCTCCTCGTCGAGTGTTCCGACTTCCAGATCGGACCATCCATCGACGCCGTGCTGCGACGGCTGCTGAAGGCGGACCTGATCCCGATCGTCACCCATCCCGAGCGCAACCCGGTGTTGCAGCGAAAGCCGGAGAGACTCGAGGCCTGGGTCGAAGAAGGCTGCCTGGTCCAGGTGACCGCGCTCTCGGTCCTCGGGGGCTTCGGAAGATCGGCTCGGCAGGCCGCGCACCGTCTCCTGTCCGCTGGCCTGGTTCACGTCATCGCCAGCGACGCGCATGACCCGGTTCATCGCCATCCCAAGCTCGACGAAGCCTTCACGGCCGTTTCCCGCGACTACGGCTCCGATGCGGCTGATTTATTGTTCACGGATAATCCTGGCCACATCGTTCGAGGAGAGTATCTCCCCTCCGGCAGGGTGACGGCCTGCCACCGCCCGAGAAAATGGTGGTACTTTTGGGAGCGGCCGGAAACATGACCTGCCCAGAATGCAAACAGGATCGCGCTCATCGCGCCCACCGCTCCGGACTGAAGGAGTGGCTAGCCGGAATATGGGGTCGTTCCCCTTACCGTTGCCGCGGGTGTGGTCATCGCTTTTCAGTGCCTCGGTACGCAGTGGAAAATGAAGCCAACCTCGGCAAAACTGATCGAAACATCGTTCAGATTCGCCGCATGGTTAGCCGGAAGCGGGGGAGGCGGGAGATCCTCCTCTACGGTGGCGCGGCGTTGACGTTTGTAATGTTCTTGTATTACTTGACTTGACCCAGGCAGGTGGCGGGGGAAGCGAAACACCGTACTCACAGGGCGTTTGGCTAGTTGTATGACATTAGTCTAACGTGATTCTTGTTGACATGCACCTGATTTCTGTGAACAATACTGAAAGCACTTGGAATTTGTTCACTGCATCATGGCAAAAGTGGCAAAAGCGCCTGAATGCAGTGAAGGGGCGGTAGTTGCCCAAAAGTGCAGCCGCAGCCCAACTCCTTCCCCCCTCGGAACCCAGCAGATCGCCGGATCGGCTGAAGCAAGAATCAATCCCATGGAAGTCATGAAGAAGCGGACCAGAATGATCAGTGTGCGGCTGACGGAAGAGGAATACCACACGCTGCGTGAGCTTTGCGAGGCGGCAGGTGCTCGCAGCGTTTCCGACTTGGCGCGCGAGTCAATGCTCGCGCTCGTCAACGGCGGGCGGGAGCGCAGCCCGAACGCCTCGAATTCCGCGCTCGAGTTAAAAGTCAAGGAAATGGACCGGCGTCTGGCGGCGCTTAACCAAACCGTGGTAAAGATCGGCCAAGTCTTTGGAGCGACGGCCAGAAGCGGTGTGGGAAGGTGAAAATCGATTTGCGAATCTTCCTCTGTGCCGCGGTCCTCGGCGGCGTTGCCGGTGCGCAGGAGCCGCAAAACAAC
>Ga0080064_1004086_pt1 | contig 19474 bp, 17 predicted proteins | sample Subgrocontami54m_FD_69260 | JGI IMG/M metagenome (GOLD analysis project Ga0080064, IMG submission 69260) | Subsurface groundwater microbial communities from S. Glens Falls, New York, USA - GMW46 contaminated, 5.4 m (SPADES assembly) (version 2) ...
CGCGGCCTGCCGCTACCTCCCACAGACAGTCCGGCCCCTCCCGACAGAAGCGCTGCCGCCACAAAGCCACCGTCTTCGCATTGATCGCCATGCTCTTGGCAATATCCTTGTCTTGTTGACTTTTCGCTGCCGCCAATATTATCCGGCACCGTTGCGCAACCTGTTGCGGCGTGCGGTGAGCGCTCACCCAGCGCTCCAACTCCCGATGATCGGATTCATTGATGGTTATCTGCATAGCGCGTCGTGCCATGAACATCATCTATCACACTTCACAACATAAATCCACTTATTTAAGAGACACTACACTAGTTGCAGGTTCCCACCGCTCGCCATACCTGCATCCTCTCCCTCGGCGATGAGCAAAAAATGGTAGAACCGAGTAGCCAACTTGTAGCAGTCGCTTCCCTAGGTGTCAATGGAAAATTGCAGCGGAATCAGAGAAGCGTAAAGAGTTGGAAAGACAAGTTCCGGCGTAAAAGATTAGGTCTCAGGGGAACTGCTGGAGGAAGCGGAGATCGTTGCCGTGGAAGAGGCGGATATCGTCGATGCCGTACTTGAGCATGGCGACGCGTGCCGGCCCCAGACCGAACGCGAAGCCAGAGTAGCGTGCCGGGTCGTACCCGACGCGCGCCAGGACATTCGGATGCACCATCCCCGCGCCCAGGATCTCCAGCCACCCGCTCTCCTTGCACAGCCGGCAGCCAGCGCCCTTGCAGCGGAAACAATCAATCGACATATCGACGCCCGGCTCGACGAAGGGAAAATAGTCGCACCGAAAGCGGATCTTCCGGTCTTTGCCAAACAGGCGCTGAACGAAGGTATACAATGTCCCCTTCAGATCGGCGAAGGTCACGTCCTCATCGACCGCCAGCCCTTCGATCTGGTGAAACTGACTCTCGTGGCTGGCGTCCACCGCTTCGTAGCGATAACACGTTCCGGGCACAACAACGCGGATCGGTGGCCTGGTCTGTTCCATGATGCGGATCTGCATCGGCGAGGTGTGCGTCCTGAGCAGCATCGGTTTACCGACCGAGGTGCTTGCCGGATCAATCCAGAAGGTGTCCCACATGTCCCGGGCTGGATGATCCTCTGGAATGTTCAGGGCCTCGAAGTTATAGTAGTCCCACTCAACATCAGGCCCCTCAATGACGGCGAAACCCATCTCCGCGAAGATCTGGCAGATCTCGCGCATGATCTGCGTCAGGGGATGCAGGCGACCCAACGTCGGCCGCCGCCCAGGAAGGCTGATGTCGATCTGGTCTGTTGCCAGCACCTCATCACTCGGGATCGATTCCAGAGCCGCCCGCTGGGCTGCAATACACGCTTCAATCGCTTGCTTAATCTGGTTGGCCAGGAGACCGATCGCTGGCCGCTCCTGAGGCGGCAGTGTAACCAATTGCCGAAGGATCGCCGTCAATCTGGCCTTGCGGCCGAGAAACTGTACGCGCGCCCGTTCGAGCTGGGCCGCGTCCGTGCTCTGCTGAATCTGATCGAGAGCCGCCGCTCTCAGATCCTCCAGCTCCTGCCGCAGCGCCTTCACCTCTCCTCCATAACACAAAGCCCCGACACGGGTCGGGGCATCCCTCAGGCCACAACTACACGATCCTTCGGCCCAATACTGTTCACTTTAGCCGTTCGTGGTGAGCGGTTCGACAGGCTCACCACAGGCTTGTCGAACCACAATTACCCTTCGACAAGCTCATGGCGAACGGTTGGGAGGGCCTAAGTGAACAGCATCGTCCTTAGGCCGCCACCTGCTCCCGCGCGGTCTCCGCCAATTTGTTGAACGTCGATGGATCATGGATGGCCAGATCGGCCAAGGCCTTCCTATCGACAGCCACGCCGGCCTTTTTGAGGCCACCCATCAGGACGCTGTACGACAGACCAGACAGGCGCGCCGCCGCATTGATCCGTATGATCCACAAGCTGCGGAAGTCCCGCTTGCGGGCTTTACGGTCACGATAGGCGTACTTCTTCGCCCGATCGACCGCCTCCTGCGCGCTCCTGTAGGCCTTACTCCTCTTTCCCCAGAATCCCTCCGCTTCCTTGAGGACCCTGTTCCTGCGTTGTCTCGTCTTGAATCCGCCTTTTGCGCGTGGCATCCTATTCTCCCCGCCTCCTTAATTAGCCCTGGTCTCCCGCCATTCACTTCGCCAGATATGGGATCAGGCGCCGCATCCTGGCAGTATCCGCCTTGGACACCAGACCCGGCTGCCGCAGATTTCGTTTCCGCTTCCTCGACTTACCGGTCAGCAAGTGGCTCTTCGCCGCTTTGTGGCGCCCAAGCTTATTCGTTCCAGTCACCCTGAACCGCTTGGCCGCTCCTTTGAGTGTCTTAATCTTCGGCACCGTCGCTCCTCTCTGTCAATGCTTGGGGGTGAGGATCATCACCATGTTCCGACCCTCCTGCCTGGGGCGCTGCTCGATCACGGCGATTTCCTTGAGCACCTCTGCGAAGCGGTCCAACTGCACCTTCCCGCGATCGGTATGAACCATCTCCCGCCCTCGGAACATCAGGGTCACCTTGGTCTTATTCCCCTCCTTCAAGAAGCGCTCGGCGTGCCTGGCCTTGAACTGAAAATCGTGATCCTCTGTCTTGGGCCGGAGTTTGATCTCTTTGATCTGGATGACCGTCTGCTTCTTCCTCGCCTCCCGCGTCTTCTTGCTCTGCTCGTACCGATACTTCCCATAGTTCATGATCCGGCAGACAGGCGGCTTAGCTTCCGGTGCCACTTCTACCAGGTCGAGCGCAAGCTTCTGGGCAGTCTCGATGGCCTCCTGAATCGGAAGGATGCCAAGTTGTGCCCCCTCCGCACTGATCACCCTCACCTCTTTGACCCGAATCCGATCATTCACCCGAACACTTCTACTGATGGACGTTCCCTCCTTCATGTTGAGCCAGCCCGGCAGCCTTCACGACTGGCTTGAGTTCCTCTTGGATCGCGGCCACGAATCCATCGACCAGCATAACGCCCAGATCTCGCCCGCCGTGCTTTCGCACCGAGACGGTGCCTAGTGTACTCTCTTTTTCTCCTACCACAAGAATATAGGGGATCTTCTGCACCTCGGCATCTCGAATCTTATAGCCGACCTTCTCCTTCCGCACGTCCACTTCCGCACGCACCCCCGCAACCCTTAACTGGTCGGATGCCTGCTGGGCATACGGGTGGAAGCGATCTGCCACCGGCACCAGCCGGACCTGCACCGGCGCAAGCCAGGTCGGGAAGGCTCCGGCATGGTGCTCGATCAACACCCCAAAAAATCGCTCCAACGATCCGAGAACCGCGCGATGGACCATGAAGGGCCGATGCGGCCGGTTATCCTCCCCAACATAGGTGATGTCGAAGCGTTCTGGCAGATTAAAGTCGAACTGAACCGTCGTGCACTGCCACGAGCGGCCCAGCGCATCTTTCACCCGCAGATCGATCTTCGGCCCATAGAAGGCACCGCCGCCCTCGTCGATCTGATACGAGAGCCCAGCCTGAAGGGCTGCCTGGCACAGCGCCTCGGTTGCGTCATTCCAGAGCTTCAGGTCCCCAATCGCCTTCTCCGGCCGGGTGGCAATGTAGGCGTCATACCGATCAAAACCAAAGGTACCGAGGAACGCGACACTGAAATTGACGGCGCGAGCCACCTCGTCTACCATCTGCGCCGGCGTGCAAAAGATGTGCGCGTCGTCTTGTGTAAACCCCCGAACGCGCAGGAGCCCATGCAACACGCCGACGCGCTCGAAGCGATAGACCGTTCCCAGCTCGGCGAACCGCACCGGCAGCTCTCGGTAACTCCTGACCTTGGACTGAAAGATCTTGATATGGAAGGGGCAGTTCATCGGCCTGACGTAATAGTCGTTCCCTTCCATCTCCATTCTCGGATACATGTACTCCTGGTAGAAGTCAAGATGGCCGCTGGTCTCCCACAACTTCGCCCGGCCGATGTGCGGCGTATAGACGAGATCGTAGCCGTTGTTGAGGTGCTCCTGACGCCACAGGTCCTCAATCAGCTTCCGGACCAACGCCCCCTTAGGATGCCACAGGATCAGCCCACCGCCAACCTCATCGTCCACGCTGAAGAGGTCCAGCTCACGGCCCAGACGTCGATGGTCCCGCCGTTTCGCCTCCTCCAGGAGAAACAGATGCGCCTCAAGCGCATCCTGGGTCGGAAAGGCGATCCCGTAGATTCTGGTCAGCATCGGTCGCCGCTCGTCGCCCCGCCAGTAAGCCCCTGCCAAATGGGTCAGTCGGAAGAAGCGGATCACCGAGGTATCCAGCACATGGGGGCCACGGCAGAGATCGATAAAATCCCCGGTGGTGTAGAAGCTGACCCGCTCTGCGGCGGGATCCACCTCATGCGCCAGTTCATCCTGCTCGACGGCTTTAGTGCAAGCCATCATCCGGCCTTGGATGGTCTCCAGGAGCTCCACCTTGTACGGCTGGTTCAGTATCGTCGCCTTCGCGATCGCCTCTTCCAGCGGAACCTCAAGTCTGGCGAACGGGAGTCGCTGCTCCGACAGCTCGCGCATCTTGGCCTCAATGACCGGCAGATCGTCCGGGGTGAGCGGACGAGGCGGCTCGATATCATAGTAGAAACCATCCTGGATCGCCGGACCGATGGCAAATTGTGAGCCGGGCAGAAGCTGCTGCACAGCGGCTGCCATCAGGTGGGCGGCGCTGTGCCTGAGCATCGAGAGCCCTTCTGGGGAGGTGGCGGTGATAAACTTCACCAGAGCCTCTTGCTCGATGAGACTACTCAGATCGACAAGACGCCCATTGACCATCGCCCCGATCGTCTCCTTCTTGGCTGCCGGATCCACGACCTCCAGCACACCCAGCACTGTCACACCGGAAGGGAATTCATACCGCCGTCCGTCGTCCAGGGTGACAACAATCGATTGTGTCTGGATCTCACTCACTCTGCGTGTCCGCTCTCAATGCAGAGAAAGGCGTCATGCCGTTGTGATGCCCTTCTCTGATCAGATGATTCTACCCGCGGCAACATCGGGTGTCATGCGCAATGGTAGGCACGGGCGGTCTTGAACCGCCGACCTCTTGCGTGTCAAGCAAGCGCTCTCCCCCTGAGCTACGTGCCTAGATATCCTCTCCGCCTTCGTAATCACCGCCGCATATCTTCAATCACTTGGGCCCATCCTGTCAAGGGAAAAGGCGATCTTTCCTCACCCACCATCGCCAAACGACCCTGCGCGCCGAGCCGCTACGAGAGCTTGATCCCGTACTTCTTCATGAGGCGATGAACCGTTTTCCGGTCCACGCACGCGGCCTTCGCGGCTTGCGAGATATTACCGTCATGCCGCTTGAGGAGCTGGATCAGATAGTCCCGCTCAAACGAACCGGCCCACACCTCTTTTGCCCGCTTGAGCGGCAGCTCATTCGGCGAGAGCGTCGAGACGGCTTCGGCCTTTACGCGGATGTGCTCCGGCAACTCTTGTGGCCGGACCAGCTCATGTTCGGCCAGGACCACCGCTCGCTCCATAACATTCTGCAGCTCGCGGACGTTCCCAGGCCAGTTGTGCGCCTCTAAGAGCCGCATCGCCTCTGACGTGATGCCCGTGACCTCCTTCCCGCTGCTAGCCGCGTATTTTGTGAGGTAGTGCTGCGCGATCAATTGGATATCTCCCGTGCGATCTCGCAGGGGCGGCAGCGGAAGTGAGATCACGTTCAGGCGATAGTAGAGGTCTTCCCGAAATCCACCCGTAGCGACTGCCTGGGCCAGGTCGTGGTTGGTGGCGGAGATGACGCGTACGTCCACCTCGATGATCCGGTTTGACCCGACCCGCCGTACCTGGCGTTCCTGCAGGACCCTCAGTAGCTTAGCCTGGAGATTCAGGCTGATGTCGCCCACCTCGTCCAGGATGATGGTCCCACCGCTTGCGAATTCAAACAGCCCGGGACGGGTAGCCTGCGCTCCCGTGAACGCGCCCTTCTCGTGCCCGAACAGCTCGCTCTCCAGCAGGTTCTCAGGAAGCGAGACGCAATCAACGGGGATGAAAGGGCCTGCCGCCCGGCGGCTGTTGGCATGGAGGCTCCTGGCGATCAGCTCCTTGCCGGTCCCGGTCTCACCGATGATCAGGATGTTGGCCTCGCTCTTCGCAACCTTCTTGATGGTCTCGAAGACCTGAAGCATCGGCAGGCTCCTGCCGATGATGTTGTCAAAGCGATGGGTCGCGGTAAGCTGCTCCAGAAGCCGTCGGTTCTCTTCCCGTAAACGACGCTGGCCCATCGCCCGCTCGACACACACCTGAAGTTGATCAGCCGAGAACGGCTTAGGCAGGTAATCGAACGCTCCCTCTTTGATCGCCTCTACGGCGGTCTCGATCGTGGCAAAAGAGGTGATCAGGATCACCGTGGCCTCGGCATCGATGGCCTGGATCGCCTGGAGGACGCCTAGGCCGTCAAGGCCCGGCATCCGAAGGTCGGTGAGGACCAGGTCCGGCCTCTCCCGCTCGTACAGTGTAGCTGCCTTGCCGCTATCGGCCTCAGTCACCACCTCGTAGCCAAAGCGGGTGAGAAGCCTGGCGCAATTCTCGATCATGTCCACTTCGTCATCGATCACGAGCACTCGACCTAGCTTCAGCATCCTGTCCTTTCCCTCATCCGTACACGTCCCCGCAGGCAACGTCATGATAAAGGTGGTCCCATTCCCTGTCTCGCTCTTGACATCCAATCTCCCCCCGTGCTCCTTGACGATCCCGTAGCTGATCGAGAGGCCCAACCCTGTGCCGGCCTTCTTCGTGGTGAAGAATGGGTCGACGACTCTACTTATGCCAGGTGGAGAATCGCCAGTATTCTAATCTCTTCGAAGGAGACTGGTCAACTTCCATGCTGCTCCCAAGAACAGCGATAGACATGACTGAGGCGCCGCGATGACCCGATCACCACGAGGTTGACGACGCGGTGACCGGCTCTCGGTGGGGGCTCACCCCCTCCCGCGCCCTCTACGGGCTCGCATCATGGACTCTACGAGACACCACTCCCCTCACCGCTGCTCATGTGCCTTGTCTCGCGCCTGGGCGCGCTCAGGTCACCTCCCGCAGTGCCCAGCAGTGCTGACGGATGCCGCGAAAGCGCCCGAGCGTGGCGGCATCGACCGCGAGCCGCAGCACGATCTGCCCGGCGTGACGGACGATGCGCCCGGCCACCTGGATGAGTCTCCACCGGACCGTCGCGATGGTGTGCGCGGCCCAGGCCGTGGGACAGGCGAGGCGCTTGAACCCGATGAACAGATTGTAGGCGAGTACGCCCAGCCGGAAGAAGACCGCGTGGGCCCAGACGTCCCCGCAGGGCATCCGCTCCAGCCCGAAGCCAGCCTTGAGCTCTTTGTGGACGTGCTCCGCCTGCCCGCGCTGGTTGTGCCAGTCGAGGACCGCGTGCGCGGTCTTCAGTTCGATGGGCCAGTTGCTCGCGACCGCATGGTAGATGTAGCCCGGCTGGTCCAAGAGGTCGGGTTGGCGTCGCCGCTCGCGCTTGACGATCAGGCGGAAGGCGTGCGTACTCTTGTTCATGGTATGGACCGTCTCGGCGACCTCGTAGCCACAGCCGGGGACGGGCTCCTGCCACGCCTCCTCGGGCAGCCTCTGGATGAGGCCCTTGACCGCGGCATCCTGATCGGCCGTGATCGCCCAGCGGACGCCGTCAGCCTCCAAGGCGTTGAGGAGTTCCGCCTGGTAGGAGGCACTGTCGGCGCGGTAGGCCCCGATCCGCTTGCCGTGCGGCATCCGGGCCTGGCACGCGCGGTAGAAGGGGAGGTGCCCTGCGCCGGGGGAGCTGTTGCCCTCGCGAAACTCGTCCACGAGGCAGACCGGCGTCTCGAAGAGGAAGCCGAGCAGCGGCATGGTCCCCTTTCACGCTTTGGTAGCTCCACTGGGCGTCGCGCTTCTCGGCCTCGATCAGGGTGGCGTCGACGTCGAGGGTGTAGGCGGTCACCGCATCCCGGCGGAGCAGGCGGGCGGTGAGGGCGTCCCGGACCTGGCCGAGGCCGACCAACCCAGCCTGACCCGTCTGGGGATCGCCCATCCGCCGGAGCCAGTCGCCCACCGTGTCAGGGTCGGGGAGGACGTCGTGGTCGAGCAGCGAGAGGAGGGCCTCTTCGCGTTCCAGCTCCCGGAGGTCTTCGAGGGTGCGGCCACCCGCTTGGAGCAGCAGGACGAGCGTGTCGACGAACACCGAGGGCGTGTAGCCCCGGTTGCTCCCGGGGCCGGGCAGATGTTGGTCGGCCAGGATCCGCAGCCCGAGCCCGTGGTTGTACTCGGCCAAGAGCGCCAAGCCGCCATGCGCGGTCAGCGTTTCGTCCGTCCGTTCGAGCTTGAAGGGCAACACCGTTTGTCGTATCATCGTCTCACCTTGTGGGTTAAAGAGGCTGTGATCGCTCACCCCCTTTATATCCGCTCCCAGAGCGGCCCACAAGGGTTTTCCTTTATTCTTATCGCTGTTCTAGGGTGGCTCTTCCCTCTCTAGCGAATCAGCTCCATCTCATCTGGCTGCTAGAAGAACAGGGACTCTTGCGCACTACGCGAGGCATTACAACCCCAGCCTGCTTCAGCCCTCCCCCGTCCCCCCGCCTGAGAAGTGGAACGAGAGTTGCTTCCCTACCCACGTACCCGGTGACAGGCACAGGGGGCAGGCGCTCGCCGAGGGGACACGGAGGATGACGCTGAAGCGCACGGTGCGGTTTGAACCACTGGGCATCACGATTGAGTGTGAGGCGACCGAGCCGATCCTGCACTACGCGTTGCGTCAGGGGCTCCGCCTCGTCGATGCCCGCTGTGCGGAGGGCGACTGTGGTGGGTGTAAGGCCCTGGTCCACAGTGGCCAGATCCACCGGGTCGAGCCGCCGACCCCGATCCTCTCGGCGACCGAGCTCGCCCAAGGCCACGTGCTGCTCTGCCGCACCCACGTCAAGAGCGATCTGGTGGTGGAGCTGCTCGCCGGCTCGCTCCTGGCGCCGCCGCTGCGTCCTGAGGGGCACGGGACCCGGCGCGCGGTCGCCGAGGCGCTCTTGGGGCCCTTCCTCGTCGCGGCCGCGGATCACCTGAGTGACGGCCTGCTGGTGCTGGACGACCAGGGACGGCTCCTGGTCCTCAATCGGGCCGCCGCCCACCTGCTGCGCGGCGACCCGTCGTCCCCCTCGGGGGAGACGTCCCCGGAGATCACCGCGGTCTGTCGCACCATCCTGGCGAGTGCGCTGCCGCACACGTACCAGGTCGCCTCGCCCAGCGGTCGCGTCCTGCCCGCGGTGGGCTTCCCGATTCTGCAGGGCCATCGCGCGGTGGCGGCGGCCCTCCTCTTTCCCGCCTCCCCGCTGTCCGACGCGCCGATCCTCCGCAAGCAGAAGTCGGTCGTGGTGGGGGCCAAGTATGCGTTCAGCGATCTGGTCGGGCACTCGCCCGCCTTCCGCACCGTCCTGAAGATCGGCCTGATTGCGGCGGGCAACAGCCTGCCGGTCTTGCTGTCGGGGGAATCCGGCACCGGGAAAGAGATGCTCGCCCACGCGATCCACGCCAGCTCCCCCCGTGCGCCGAAGCCGTTTATTGCGGTCAACTGCGGCGCGATCCCCCGGGAGTTGATCGAGTCGGAACTGTTCGGGTACGACGAAGGCACCTTCACCGGCGCGCGACGCGGCGGCAAGCAGGGCCGGTTCGAAGAAGCCCAGGGGGGGACGATCTTCCTCGATGAAGTGAGCGAGTGTTCCCCGAGCACGCAGATCGCGTTGCTGCGCGTGCTCCAAGAACAGGAGATCACCCGGCTCGGCAGCAGCAAGCGGATTCCGATCGATGTCCGCGTCATTGCCGCGACCAATAAAGACCTCCTCAAAGAGGTCGCCAAGGGCTCGATCCGGGAGGACCTGTACTATCGGCTCCACGTCCTCTCCATCCTCCTGCCGCCGCTGCGGGACCGACGCGAGGATATCCCGCTGCTGGCGGCCTCGTTCCTCGCCGATGTCGCCGCGGCGCTGCACTGTCCGGACCTCCACTTCAGTGAGGACGCCCTGCGCCACCTGGCGATGGCCCCGTACCCCTGGCCAGGGAACGTCCGGGAGCTGCGGAATGTGCTGCAGCAGGTGGGCGTCCTGCTGCAGCGCCCGGAAATCACGTGGGACGACTTTCCGGCGTCCATTCGGATGGTGCGCGGCGAGGTGCTGGCGGCCGACCGGCCCGAGGCGGCCGGGTGGCTGGCCCAGGCCGAACGCCAACTCATCCGCCAGATCGTCCAGCAGTGTGCGGGGAATCTGTCCCAGGCGGCGCACCAACTCGGCATCTCCCGGAGTACGTTGTACCGGAAGCTGGACCAGTTTGGGCTGAAACGACAGCTGTTGCTTGGGTCAGACTAGGACACGTGTTGTGCGACAGATGTCGCAGCATAGGACGGGGTAAGTCAAATTAACTATGATTCCTTTTGAGGTCTGCCGTTTCTCCCCTAAGTCATCATCCGAACTTCTTGATTTCACAAGTGAAGGCAAGTTGGATTCGGATCGTAACCACGTTTGGCATCATCCTTGCGTACTTACATCTTGGGACTTGAGCGGAGACAAGCGTTACTAGGTCTGGTTTGAACTGGGTCCGGGAATCAAATAAAGGCTTGACAGATATTCTGAGGGCGGTATACGATGAAATCTCTTAGAGTAGTATTTCCGAAAGAGCGATCTTCTTGGAGAAACAGCGCCCTGAATCTTAAAACCTGTTACGTGAGTGGCGACAAAGGAGGTGAGAATCGGCGCCAACAGAAAGCCTGAAGATGTGCGGTACCAAGGGCAGTACGGTCCACGTAATCTAAATTGATCAGAGCGTAAGGAGGAAGAATCGAATGGCACAGTATAAGACTGAAGCGGTATCGGGTAAAAGTGCCGAGTCAGCAGACAAGATGTTTGGCTGGGGCGTCTTCTGGAAATGCATGATACCTATCAGCATCTTCTACATCCTGATTCGGATCTATCAGCAGTACTTCTCGTGGTCGAAAGGCCTCGACTTCTTCTCTGAGGATTTCCGGGTCTACTGGTGGAACATGCTCATCGGCGAGCTGATCATCGAGGGGTCGGTGCTGGTCTTCACCTTGGGCTACATCTGGAAGACCCGCGACCGGAATCTGGATCGAATCACGCCGGAGGAGGAGCTTAGGCGGTTCTGGGGTCTCGGAATGTGGATCGTGACGTTCGCCTGGGCCGTCTATTGGGGAGCCAGCTTCTTTACCGAGCAGGACGGGACGTGGCACCAGACGGTGATCCGCGATACGGACTTTACGCCGAGCCACATCATCGAGTTCTATCTCAGCTACCCGATCTACATCATCATCGGGATTAACTCCTATATGTGGGCCAGGACTCGTATCCCCATGTTTGCGGCAGGTCACTCCTTGCCTTTCATGTTGACGGTCGGCGGCCCTGCGATGATCTTTGTGAATGTGGCGCTGAACGAGTGGGGCCACACCTTCTGGATCATGGAGGAGATATTTGTGGCACCGCTGCATTGGGGCTTTGTCACGCTCGGCTGGTGCCTTTTTGGGGTGTATGGCGTAGCGCTGACAATTACTCCGCGGATCTTTGAGCTGATCAAGATCACAAGCGGTGGTAAGTCGACCGCGTGACGAAACTCGCTGAGAATCGTTTTTTGGAGATCCTCGAAGTCCACAAGTCCAAATAGTGGAGGGGGGTGGCATTATGCCCCCCTCCCCTTGAGAGAGAGGGGAAGAGCTTATGGCGCTCTTAACACAACAGCAAGCCCTGAGCCTGGAACGGAAGTTCGATATTATTGTGATAATTGCTGCATTCACGGGTACGGTCGCGGGGTACCACATTCACCAGATGCTGACCGTCGGCGACTGGGATTTCTGGTTGGACTGGAAGGATCGGCGTTGGTGGGTCACGTTGACGCCGATCCTGTTGATCACCTTCCCCGCGGCAACGCAGTATTTTATGTGGGAGAAGATGCGTCTTCCGATCGGTGCCACCTTTTGCGTGATGACGCTTCACTTCGGTCAATGGATGAATCGGGTCTTCAACTTCTACATGTGGGCCTGGTTCCCGGTTAACTTTGTCACTCCGGGTCTGATGATACCCAGCGCGATCTTTCTGGACGTGACGCTGATGATGACAGGAAGCTACATGTTCACGGCGCTGTTCGGCGGCATGGGGTGGTCCCTGTTGTTCTATCCGGCGAACTGGACTTGGCTCGCCCCGTTCCACTTGGCTGTAAAGCATCCAAGCGGGCCGCTCATGTCGATCGCTGATCTGATGGGGATGGAGTATGTACGCTCCGCCACGCCCGAGTACATCAGGATCGTGGAGCGTGGGACGCTACGGACATTCGGAAGAGACGTCACGCCAGTCTCCTCCTTCTTCGCCGGGTTCATCAGCGGGATAATATACCTCTGGTGGGTTTGGATGGGGAAGGTGATCAGCAGGCCGGTATTCCTCTCGCGGACGTAGCTGTCATTGATGCAGGCTCGTGGTGGGTTCTCGAAGCAAGTCTGCAAGACAAGAGCAGGCTCCACGTGGCGCTGCAATGCGACATAAGTTGACTCTTACCCACGAACCTGGGAGGATAAAGATGAGGATCGGACGAGCGGCGCTGTCGGCGATCGTGATTGGAGCGATCGCCATGTCCGCGGGAACGGCATGGGCCCATGGCGAGCGGTCGCAGGAGCCGTTTATGCGGATGCGCACGATAACGTTTTACGATACTAACTGGTCGAAAACGCGGGTGAAGCCTGGCGAGACGCTGGATCTCACGGGGAAGTTCCATACGTTCAGTGAATGGCCGAGGGCCGTTAATCTCCCCGAGTCGATCTTTCTCCACTTCTCGGTACCAGGGCCATCAATGCTTAAGAAAGAGGCATGGATGAATGGCATGCCCGTTATCAACTCCACCAAGACTGTCCTTGGCGGAGACTATGATTATAAGATGGTCATTGCGGGGCGGGTCACCGGGACCTATCACGTTCACCCGATGGTGAATATTGAGGGTGGAGGGCCCCTGGTCGGCGGCGGCCAATTTGTCACTGTCGATGGCGATTGGACTGGCTTTCAAAACAACGTCGTGACCATCGATGGTACGACGGTGAACATGGAAAACCACGGGCTGGGGAGGATAATCGGCTGGTGGGGCCTGTGGTCCGTAATGGGTCTGTTCTGGCTGTTGTATTGGGTGAAGCGGCCGTTTCTGCGGCGTGTCTTCCAGGTGGGGGTTGTACCTGAGGAAGAGCTTGTGAGCGCAGGCGATAAGACGGTGGCAGTCGTTCTCATGGTCGCGACGGTCCTCATTGTGTCCATTGGCTACGTCACGACCAACAACGCCTTTCCCATCACGATTCCGCTGCAGACCGGTAGGATGGATACTCCTGAACTAGCGCCCACTACGGCGTTTACGCCGTACGCCAATGCCACCATAAAGGCTAGGCCGGTAAACGCGGTCTATACTGTGCCTGGGCGTTCTCTTGGGATGGCGATAGAGATCAAGAACGGTTCGAACAGGCCTCAGCAATTGGGGGGATTCATCACGGCCAACCTGCAGTTCAGGGAGCCCAGCCTCTTCCCAGACTCGAGGCTCAAGGTCAAGGTGGAGCCTTCCGGCCCCATCGCTCCTGGCCAGACAGTAATGCTAACGATTGATGCTACCGATGCGGAATGGGAGTACCAGAGGTTGGCCGAGCTGATCTATGACTCAGACAGCCGGTACGGCGGACTCCTTGAGTTCTTTGATGCGGACAAGAACCGGCAAATTGTCGAGGTTGGCGGTCCTGTGATCCCGTCCTTTGAGGGTGGCGCGACGTCCTCGTCACAGGCGGGTAAATGGCGGCCAACTACGCAGTATAAATAGCGGGAAGGAGAGACACAATCATGGAAGCAGCCGGGATGAACATAGCTCTGCTGATAATGTTGCTTGTTGTCCTTATGACTTTGGTGAACCAGGCATAAGCGGGTGCGTGAGGGTCCCATCCTTTGAGTTCCCAGATCGGGGATTTCAACGGGTGGGACCCACACCCTGTGAATCGACACCCCCCTCACCAGGTTGGTGGGGAGCTTGAGCAAGAAGGCCAGGAGAAGGAAGTAGGGTAGGGTAATGAAGGAGTTTGCGTCGATTGGGTTGGCAGTTCTGTTAGCGGCATCCGGACCCTCGCAGGCATGGGCCCACGGTGGCGGTGGCACGGGTGGGATCACAGAGGGTGATCTTTGCTCGAGGGAAAAGGGGCATCAGTTGGTTCACTTCAGTGCCTATCAGCATGTGACTGCGGGAGCGGCCTCTCAGCTTGCTCAGCTCAAGGAGCTCAAGGATGCGGATCTGAAGCGGTACGTTGATGCGCTGAAGGAGGAGTTTCAGCCCTACTGCCGAGATATCCCGAGTACGGGAAAGGTGACACTGACCTTTGATCTCATCAGCGATACGCTTCGAACGACTCCGGTGGCTGTCCGGGTCGTTGAGGTGACGAACAGCGGAGAGTCCGGAACAGTCCTGGATATCCCGCAGCAAGTCTATCCCTCAGGCGTGGTGAGAGCGGAGGCGGAGTTTCCGAAGGCCGGGAAATACCAGGCCATCGTCGAGGTTCAGGAGCACCATGCGGATCGATCCCTCCTCGTGGGTGCTGCGGAGGCGGCAAACCATAGTCACGATGGGGTCGTGGCGGTAGGTCAGAAGCACGCAACTGCGGGAGAGGAAGAGGCATACCATGCCTACGATTCGACCTTTAGCTTCCCCTTTACAGTCGGACTGAAGACAACCAGGGCTGTTGGTGGTGCTTCGTCCATGATGAGCAATCCAGCCATCTTGGTGATGACCATAGCAGGTATGGGTATCGGCACCGTGCTCTATGTAAGACGAAAGAAGAAAGCGGCCTGAGAAAAACTTATAAAACGGCCGGCAAAAAATTAACCCTCTCACGTTGAGATGAAAACACGTGAGAGGGTTAATTTTTTGCTGAAAAGTACTGAGTTGAGCGCTAGGCTATATCCGTCAGGCCGGTGGTAGGTGGTACCGGCGCCGACGGGGAGCCTGGCGCAGCAGCAGCTTCGGCGCCTGCGTCACCGCTGGTTGGCCGCGATGCCTCTAGCGACACCACCTTCCCCGCCATGACGTCGTCCAGTTCCTCCGCAAAGAGCGTTTCGCGCTCGATCAGGGCCTTCGCCACCCGCACGAGCTTCTCCCGGTTTGCCTCGATCGTCTGGCGAGCGTGCTGGTAGGCCTCGTCGAGGATGCGCCGGACCTCCTGGTCGATCTGGTAGGCGATCTCCTCACTATAGTTGCGACTATCGATCATATCGCGGCCGAGAAAGACCGGCCCACCCTGCCTGCCCAGCGTGACGGGACCGATCTTGTCCGACATACCGAAACTGGTCACCATCCGGCGGGCCATGCCCGTCGCCTGCTCAAAGTCGTTTGCGGCGCCGGTGCTGATCTCGCCGAAGATCAGATCCTCTGCGACCCGCCCCCCCATGGCGACACTGAGCTCCGCCTGCAGTTCGGACCGCGTGCGGGTGTAGCGGTCCTCCGGTGGGGCCCCCATGACATAGCCAAGCGCCATCCCGCGCGAGACGATCGTCACCTTGTGAGGCGGATCGGCATTCGGGAGGAGCTTGCGCAGGATGGCGTGCCCGGCCTCATGGTAGGCCACCATCTCGCGCTCCTTCGGTTTCAGGGCACGACTGCGCCGCAAGGGTCCCGCAATGACGCGTTCGACCGCCTCGTCAAAGTCGGTCATATTGACCAGAGTCTTGTTGCGCCTGGCGGCGAGGAGCGCGCCCTCGTTCACCACGCTGGCGAGATCCGCCCCGGAGAAGCCCGGCGTCTGTTTGGCGAGCACGTCGACGTTGACGTCCGGCGCCATCGGTATCTCGCGCATGTGCACCTGCAGAATGGCCTTGCGGCCCTTACTGTCCGGGTTGTCCACGATGATGCGCCGGTCAAACCGCCCGGGGCGCAGCAGCGCTGGATCGAGGATGTCGGGCCGGTTGGTGGCGGCGATCACGATGATCCCGCTATTGGCCTCAAAGCCGTCCATCGCGACCAGCAGTTGGTTCAACGTCTGCTCGCGCTCATCGTTCCCGCCGCCGAGGCCGGCCCCACGGGAGCGGCCCACCGCATCGATCTCGTCGATGAAGACCAGGCAGGGGGCGCTCTTCTTGGCCTGCTCGAACAGATCGCGGACGCGGCTGGCGCCCACCCCCACGAAGACCTCCACGAACTCGGAGCCGGAGAGCGAGAAGAACGGAACGCTGGCCTCCCCGGCGACCGCCTTAGCAAGAAGCGTCTTCCCGCAGCCTGGGGGCCCCACCAGTAACAGCCCCCTGGGGATCTTGGCGTGCAGCGCCTGAAACTTTTGGGGGTGCTTCAAGAACTCAATGACCTCCAGCAACTCCTCCTTCGGCTCTTCCTCCCCGGCCACGTCCGCGAATGTCACAGTGGGTTTGGTCGAGTCGTGCAGTTTAGCCTTGGATTTGCCGAACGACATCGGGCCGCCGCCCCCCCCCATCTGCGACCGGCGGCTCATCATCACAAACAGGCCGATAATCACGAGGAACGGCAAGAAGTTGAACAGGAGGCCGAGCCAGATAGAGCCGCCGGCTGGTGGCTCTATCGCAAAGCGAATATTCTTCTTCTTTAATAGTTCTTGCAGGGGGCCCGTCGCCTCCTTGCTGTAGATAGTCCGAAGGTGCTGCCCCTCCGTGACATGGGCGAAGATGGTATGGTTGTTTTCGTCGAAGATCACCGTTCCGGCGAGCTGCCCCGTTTCCACTAAATCCATGAAGTCACTGAAGATGACCTGGGTGGAGGCTTTCTTGGAACCCCAGAAGGGGAGGAAGGCTATGGCCGTGACCAAGAGGAGTAAGGCGAACACGCACGCAACCTTTACGTAACGCTTGTTCACGGCAATGACCTCCTTCGTGTCATCCCGACATAGCGAAGCCGGGCGTCAAGCATCCGGGGCGTTATGACGGAGAAATGATACATCCTTTGACTAGAGTATGTCATCCTATCTCTCACTCCACTGATCAACCCACCGGTGCCTTCTCATCGACATGTCCAAGTTCGTGGTAAGTCAGCACCCTGAGCAACTAGCTGCGCCCGAAACTAAACTAGACACAGTAAGGCTAAAGCAAGCCCATGAGTTTGTCAAGCCCAACTTCTAGAGTTTTAGAAGAGTCGAAGGGTGTGGGTCTTAGGAGGGGGCGTAGCGAAAAGGGCGACGCAAGCTGATTCGGAGGGGTAGGCCGTAGGAGTCCGTGATCTCATCTCAAGGGAGCGACGGAAGGGGATGGGTGTGAGAAGAAGCAGGGCATTAACTGGAGCGTTTGACGACCTCTATTGGTGATGGCTCCAAAGGTGCGACAATGGCTCTCTAGAGCTTGCCGAATTCTTTTAGAGTAGAGGCGACTACCAAGGTCTCAGAGGTAAGCAGATCTGAGCCAGCCATATGCTTCATGATCTTATTTGCCGCATCTATATCCTTGGCTTCCCATTCGAAAACCAGATCATATTGGCCGTAGGTGACATAAGCCGACTTCATCCCCTCGTAACAGGCAGCAGGAAGGCTGTTTTCCAGTCTGGACCATGCCCCTGGCCTTACCTTGGCTAACGTGAGAAACTTCATGAGTGGATACCCTTTCTTATTCGACTGAGGACGGTGAGGTTGTGGGTCTGGCGTCTTCTCTCGCGGACGCGATGCTCAGACCCTCCCCGATCTGGACGATCCGGTCTTGGAGGATCGAGTAGTGGCGGTACCTCCCAGGCATGTGCGAACTCACCGAGGCGATCGCCACGACCAGCAAAAAAAAGGGCAGACGATAATCCCAGGTATAGGGAACCGCCAGGAGAATCAGCAGCTTGACGAGCACCGCTGCCCCTTTGCCCATGAAGAGCCAGTGCGGTCCGATGGTGGAAATCTCCAGCGTCATCAGACCGACCCCGCTCGCAATTGTCAGGTACAGCGCAGGCAGCAAACGGTCGGCGTCGATCGCGAACGTATGCCCCCCCAGCAGGATGCCGAAGCTCACCAGATGCATGGTTCGTAGCAGAAGTGACAGGCCCCGCTTTCGCGAATAACCCTGCGTCATCTTCGCAGCGCCTGTCAGTTGGGTGTCGCACCTGGTGAACTCCGGCTGAGAGCCTGCCATCAATCTACCGACTAGAACTTAACCATCAACTCGGCGATCCCTGAATGTGCATTGCCGCCGGAGCTACTGCTCATCCCGACGATATTCTCGCTTTGGCGGAGGTCGGTGATAATGTAGTTACCCCGCAGCCAGACGCTGGGGTTGATATACCAGGTCAGACCGACAGTGCCAGACCGCATCTCCAGCGGCTGCTCATTGGCCACGGCAGGCGTAAATGCGCCTTTGTTGTCATCGACGCGCAGGTGCTCGTAGCGGCCCATGGCCAGCAGGCCATTGCGCTTGGTGCCGAAGAGCCAGTAGCCGATCGTCCCATAGCCACCCTGCATGATGAGGTGATCGAGATTGCTGCCGCCAGCACCCAACCCGTCACGCTCCTGGGAGGCGTAGTGGTACTCACCCTTGACTATAAATGGGTAGAAGTCGAACACGAGGTCGGCGCCGCCGGTGACTCGGTCGCCGTTGATCCGGAAGCCGTTCTGGGTCCCGCCGACGCCGTTGCCGGCCAGCTTGACGTTGGTCGGACCAACCGGGTTGAAGGTCTCAAAGCCGCCGACGACCGTGTTCACGCTGTTGACATCGGTCGCGCCATTACCCCTCACCACCCGGAAGGTGCGGTGATCGGCATTCAAGCCGATGGTGAGATTTCCGAAGGGCATCGGGGGTGAAACGGCCACTCGACCGGTGAACTCTTTATTCCCGTCGTTGTCGATGGCGCATTGATCGACCCGGCCGCAGCCGTTAAAGATTCCCACTCCATAGTAGAAGGGTAGCACGTTGGCGAGTTTCAGATTGCCCGAGAGCATGGCTCCAAGCTGCAAGTCCGGGGCCAGCGCCCTGACGGCGACCGCCCGCTCGGCGAAGTCCAGGTCATTAGAAGGAGTGGCCATCTCGAGGCTGTACATGTGTCTGAACTGCCCTACGGTCATCTTAGCCCAAGGGGCATAGGTGTAGCTGCCCCAGGCCGCTTCGAGCCGCGTGCCCTGGGAGCCGCTCACGAGCTCCGGCTCGATCCAGAAGTTATAGTCCTTGTAGAGCGTGCCGCTCAAGATGATCCGGGTACGGCGCAGCTTAAAGGTGCTCGGGTCGTGCCGAGCATTCCCTGCTGCCGTCAAATCCTGACCACCAACTATACCGGGGAAATCTTCATCACTTTTCGACCCTTCGACCTGCATCCAGGTCTGGACGTACCCGCTCAGGTTCAGTTGGAACTGGTCATCGGCTGACTTCAGGAAGAACCCTTTTCCGGGCTCATACCCGGTGAGCAGTGACGAGGCCGCGGCCGCGGCGGCCTTCTTCTCCACCTCCATTACGCGCCTGTCGATCTCTGTCTGTTGCGCGGTCCGGTCTTGCCGTAGCCGGTGCA
>Ga0080064_1004088_pt1 | contig 19454 bp, 16 predicted proteins | sample Subgrocontami54m_FD_69260 | JGI IMG/M metagenome (GOLD analysis project Ga0080064, IMG submission 69260) | Subsurface groundwater microbial communities from S. Glens Falls, New York, USA - GMW46 contaminated, 5.4 m (SPADES assembly) (version 2) ...
GGTCGGCGAACGTTGTTATCACGGGGCGATATTATCGTGGTTCGATAATAAACGCAAGAAAATGATCGCAATTGCTGGTCGACCGCAGGAAGTGATTTCCAGGCTAACGCTGATGCGCTTAAATGCTCAAGACTGGCGCACGCAGAACGAGTCGAACAGCGGCGCGATTGCACCCGATAGCGTCGCTGCGTCGAGGGACAGCGCCGTGCCCGCCGCGTTGAGTTTGCGGCTCGCGCAGCCCTGGGGGCGAAATTCCTGCAGCGCGTAGTGACGCACGCCGAGCTGCGCGAGTGAGCCGGCGAGCGCTGCGAGTTGCGCGGCCGGCAGCAGATCGGGATGGACGGTGGTGCGGAATTCGTACGCGACGCCGCTGGCGAGGATCAGCCGCGCGCTTGCCAGCGCCGGCGTACCGCTGTCCGCAACGCCAGTGGTGGCGGCGTAATCGGCAAACGGGGCCTTGATGTCCATCGCGACCCAGTCGAGCAGTGGCAGTAATTCCGCCAGCCGGCGCGGATAGGCGCCGGCGGTATGCAGGCCGGTCCTGAAACCGAGCGCCCTGACCGCGGCGAGCGCGTGCCTGATGCCGGCCTGCAGCGTCGGTTCACCGCCGCTGAAGACGACTGCATCGAGCAGACCGCGCCGCCGTTCGAGAAAAGCGCGCACGTCGTGCCACTTGAGTGATGTGGCCGCGCGCGGAGGAATCAGGTGCGGGTTGTGGCAATAGCCGCAGCGCCACGGGCAACCCTGGCAGAACACCACTGCCGCCAGCTGTTCGGGCCAGTCGGAGAGCGACAGCGGCGTAAAACCGCCGACGCGCAGCGCGCCGTCGATGCTATACGCCGAGTTGCGCTCGCGGCCTCCGAGAGGGTGACTCAAGTGTTTGCGGTGGTGGTGTCGGCCGCCTGCGCGCTTGCCCGCCCCAGGTGCTCCGCACCGCCGAGTCCAGCGCGTCCTTCCTCAAAGAACCGACGCTCATGAAACTCGCCTTTTTTGCCGGTGTTGAAGGATGAAACCGGGCGGTGATAGCCCATCACGCGCGTCCATACTTCGCACGGCTGGCGCTCCGAATCGGCAAGCACGATGCCGCAGGGCTCTAGGTTGGTTTGGGTCATGTCGTTCATGGGGGACCTCCTTATTGAGAATTACGTAACTGCGCGACACTTTTCCCTCATCCCCACCCTTCTCCCGGGGGGAGAAGGGAGCGTCGTGCTTCCCTCTCCCCTCGGGAGAGGGACCGAGGGTGAGGGAAGGTTCATGGGTAGGGACCGAGGGTGAGGGAAACATGTCGGAATCGTTATTCAGTGTCATGGGGTCTGGTAGTAATCAATAGTTTGTTTTCATGCGGCGAGTTGCCGCCGCTTTTTCGCCAGCAGTTCCTCGTCGCAACGCGGGCAGAACCGGTACTCGCCCGCGAGGTAACCGTGCTGCGGGCAGATCGAGAACGTCGGCGTGACCGTGACGTACGGGATGCCGAAGCGCTCGAGCGCGCGCTTGACCAGCGCTTTGCACGCGGCGATCGACGTGATGCGCTCGCTCATATAAAGATGCAGGACCGTGCCGCCGGTGTATTTTTTCTGCAGTTCCTCCTGCCGTTCGAGCGCCTCGAACGGATCGTCGGTGAAGCCGACCGGCAATTGCGAGGAATTGGTGTAATACGGCATCTCGGCGCTGCCGGCCTGGAGGATGTCCGGGTAGCGCTTGCGGTCTTCCTTGGCGAAGCGGTAGGTGGTGCCCTCCGCGGGTGTCGCCTCGAGGTTGAACATGTGCCCCGTCTCTTCCTGGAACGCGCGGATTTTCTCGCGCACGTGATCGAGCAGCCGACACGCCAGCGCGTGGCCCCATTTGCTCGTGATGTCGTGCTCATCGCGCGTGAAATTGCGGATCATCTCGTTGATGCCGTTGACGCCGACCGTCGAGAAATGATTGCGCAGCGTGCCGAGGTAGCGCTTAGTGTAGGGGAAAAGCCCGTTGTCCATGTGGCGCTGGATCACCTTGCGCTTGATCTCAAGGCTCGTTTTCGCGATCTCGAGCAGCGCGTCGATGCGCGCCAGCAGCGCCGGCTCATCGCCGCGGTGAATATGTCCGAGCCGCGCGCAGTTGAGCGTGACAACACCGAGCGACCCGGTCTGCTCCGCCGAGCCGAACAGCCCGTTGCCGCGTTTCAGCAGCTCGCGCAGATCGAGCTGCAGCCGGCAGCACATCGAGCGCACCATGTTGGGTTTCAGGTCCGAGTTGATGAAGTTCTGGAAGTAGGGCAGCCCGTATTTCGCCGTCATCTCGAACAGCAGCCCGGCCATCGGGGTGTCCCACTCGAATTCCGGCGTCATGTTGTAGGTCGGGATCGGGAACGTGAACACGCGCCCTTTCGCGTCGCCCGCCATCATCACCTCGATGTAGGCGCGGTTGATCATCTCCATCTCGGGCGCGAGCTCGCCGTAGGTGAACGGCATCTCCTCGCCGCCCACCACCGGGATTTGTTCGCGCAGGTCCTCCGGGCACACCCAGTCGAAGGTCAGGTTGGTGAACGGCGTCTGCGTACCCCAGCGCGACGGCACGTTCAGGTTGTAGATGAGCTCCTGCATGCACTGCCTGACGGTGGCGTAGTCGAGGCGGTCCTTGCGGATGAACGGCGCCATGTAGGTGTCGAACGACGAGAATGCCTGCGCGCCGGCCCATTCGTTTTGCAAAGTGCCGAGAAAGTTGACGATCTGGCCGACCGCGCTCGACAGGTGTTTGGGCGGCCCGGCCTCGACCTTGCCCGGCACGCCGTTCAAGCCCTCGTGCAGGAACATGCGCAGCGACCATCCCGCGCAGTAGCCGGCGAGCATGTCGAGGTCATGGATGTGGAGGCTGCCGTCGCGGTGCGCGGCGCCGACTTCGGGCGGATAGACGTGCGACAGCCAGTAATTGGCGATTACTTTGCCGGAGGTGTTCAGTATCAGGCCGCCAAGCGAATAGCCCTGATTGGCGTTGGCGTTTACCCGCCAGTCCTGCTGCTCGAGATACTCGTTGACCGAGGCGGCCACGTCCATCAGCGTCCTGCGGTCGGCGCGCAGCCGCTTGTGCTGTTCGCGGTAGACGATGTAGGCGCGCGCGGTCCTGACGAAATCCGCCGCGATCAGCGCCTGCTCGACGATGTCCTGTATGTCTTCGATTGCCGGTGCGCTGGCGGGATAGCGGTGGGCGATGACCTTGATGACCTGCGCGGTCAGCTTTGCCGCAGCGTCCGCGCCAAACTCACCGGCGGCGGCGCCGGCGCGGGCAATCGCGGATTCGATCTTGGCGGCATCGAAGCGCTTGCGGCTGCCGTCGCGCTTGATGACTTCGGTGGGCAGATGCGGAACCGACGGAACAGCATTCCCGGTGTGGCGCGGCACGAAACCCCTCCCTAGGGAAAACACAATATCTAGTGGTGATTAGACAGCCTAAGACAACATACAGTGGATTTCAAGGGAGTAAAGCCGAAATTTGCGGTTCTCGTGATCTAGATCAAAATAATGCGCTTTAGGCGCGTTGATCCGAGTCAAATCGCAGGCAGGCCACCGGCTATCCGGCCGCCTGCTGCCGTGGGCATATCGTTATGTGCCGAGGCACTGGTAACCGCGGCTCGCCTGGAGGCGGGGTTGCGATCAGTAGGCGATGCAGTTCTCGCACACCGTGCCGCGCACGTCCTTCCTGAGGTGCGCTTCGCGCAGCTTTACGAACGGCGCCGAGTTCCACGCCTCCTTGAAGGACAACTGGGTGAGATCGCCCATGGTCCAGTTGGCGGTCGCGTCAAAGCAGCACGCCGAGAGCTTGCCTTCGGCGGTGACATGGCCCTCGGTGAACGCCGACCAGCACGGCAGCGGCTCGCGCAGCGCGCCGATGCGTCCCTGATTGCCGGCGGTGGGCCGGTAGCCAAGTTCGTGTTCGCGCTGCACGGCGAATGCACCCATAGAGTAAAGCGGCAGCCAGTAATGCTGGTCCACGTACGGGCGCACGCGTGCGTTGAGCAAATCCTCCATCTTTGACAACTGCTCGCCGTCGTAGCGGATAGAGGATGCGTAGAGGCCGGTCCGGTAGCCGCCGCGCCTGCGCACGTCGTACGCCGATTTCACGTTATCCAGCGCCGTGTGGAAAAGCCTGGGCGCGACCCCCATGATCTTTTCAAACTGCTGCTCGTCGGCCGCGTTCATCGACCATTTCAGCGAATCGAGGCCGGCCTTCATGCATTCCTCCACCGCCTCGGGAAACGCCATCGAGGCGTTCGAAGTCAGGAAAACGTAGGGCATGCCGAGTTTGCCCTTGAGCCACGCAATGCAGTCCACCAGCAGCCGCGGGTTCATGAACGACTCGCCGAGATAGAACACGCCGATTTCCTCGACGCCGGCTTCGCGCATTTCGCGCGTGACGCGTTGGAAGAGGCCGAAGTCCATGTCCCATTTCGGCTGCACTTCGCGCGTCCGCAGTGCGCAGAAGCCGCAGCGGTAGTTGCAGCGTGGCGAGATTTCGATCTTTACGCTTTTTGGCGCCGGCAATACCGAATTCAGGTATTGCGGCGGGATCCTGGTGACGCTGTCGATGCGGTCGGTGATGGATGCCATGCGGTGCCTCTCTTTGGGCGAGCGTGGCGATTATGTTAGACGTTCTCCATCAGGTCGGGACTGCGATCCGTGATTTTGTTGATCTGCATCAAACTTCCCGGTGACGCCGGGTTGAACGGAAAGCGCGGATCGATGCAGCGGCCGGGCTCAGGCGCACCTGCCGACCAGCGCGCGCAGGCGGTCGGCGTCGATGATTTCGATGCTCTTGTTGCGGACCGAGATCATGCCCTCGCTCTGGAAGTGCGAAAACGCGCGGCTGATGGTTTCGAGCTTAAGGCCGAGATAGCTGCCGATTTCGTCGCGCGTCATGCGCAGGTTGAAGCGCGTGGGCGAGTAGCCGCGCGTGGCCAGGCGCTGCGACAGGTTGAGCAGGAACGCGGCGAGCCGTTCCTCGGCGCGCATGCTGCCGAGCAGCAGCATCACGCCATAATCGCGCGCGATCTCGCGGCTCATGATGCGGTGGAAATGCTGTTGCAGCGCCGGGATATCGCGGCTCAGGCGTTCGAGCTGGTCAAATGGTATCTCGCACAGGTCGCTGCGCTCGAGCGCGATTGCATCGCATAAGTGTTTGCCGCTGCCGATCGCGTCCATGCCGAGCAGTTCGCCCATCATGTGAAAGCCGGCGACCTGCTCGCGGCCATCGTCGTGCAGCACGCTGCTTTTCAGGAAACCCGTGCGCACCGCGAACAAGGACTGCAACGGGCTCCCGGCGCGGTAGAGATAATCGCCGCGCTTGAGCGGGCGTTTGCGCTTGACGATTTCCTCGAGCTGGTTCATCTCCTGCAAATCGAGGCCAGCCGGCAGGCACAGTTCGTGCAGGCTGCAGGTTGAGCACGCGGTGCGCAGTTCGGCTACGGAGATGGGGATGGTTTGCAGCGGAAACTCCGGGCACGGTTAGCCGCCATTCTATTCGAAATTTGATCTGGATCAAACCGCCAGCCGGCCGCGCGTTTCATACTGGCGTCGCCATGCTCCAGATTGCCAAATCCGCGCCTGCCGCCATTCCGGCGGTCGAGATCGATCTCGACCTGATCCGGCGTTTCGACCAGCACGGTCCGCGTTACACTTCGTACCCAACCGCCGACCGTTTTGTCGAGTCGTTCAGCGCCGAGGCCTACGAGTCGTGGCTCGCGCGCCGCAATGTCGGCGGAATTGCGCGACCGCTTGCGCTTTACGTGCACCTGCCGTTCTGCAGCACGCTTTGCTATTACTGCGGCTGCAACAAGATCGTCACCCGCGACCGCAGCAAGGGCGCCGCCTACCTCAAGTATCTGGCCGAGGAAATCGCGCTCCAGGCGAGCGCGCTCGGTGATGTTGCGCGCGTCGAGCACATGCACTGGGGCGGCGGCACGCCGAATTTCTTCGCGCTCGATCAGGTCACCGAGTTGATCGAGCGCCTGCGCGATCACTTCGAGTTCAATTTCGACGGCGAATACTCGATCGAACTCGATCCGCGCTCGGCCGATGCCGGATATGTCGCAGGCTTGCGCGAGCAAGGGTTCAACCGCATCAGCCTCGGGGTGCAGGATTTCGACCCGGAGGTGCAGCGTGCGGTGCACCGGATACAGAGCGAGCAGCAGACACTGGAGGTGATAGGGGCAGCGCGGCAAAACGGCTTCCACTCGGTCAATATCGACTTGATCTATGGCCTGCCCAGGCAGTCGCTGTTCAGTTTCGAACGCACGCTCGAGCACGTGATCGCTGCCGATCCCGACCGCATCGCGGTTTACAACTATGCACACTTGCCGACGCTGTTCAAACCACAGCGCCGCATCAATGAGGCCGATCTGCCGGTCGCGGAAACTCGGCTCAAGCTGCTTGCGCTCGCTATCCGCCGGCTGACCGCGGCGGGCTACCAGTACATCGGCATGGACCATTTCGCCAAGACGGACGACGCGCTGTCGGTCGCGCAGCGGCAGGGGCGGCTGCACCGCAATTTCCAGGGCTACTCAACGTATGCGGATTGTGATCTGCTCGCGCTCGGCGTGAGCGCAATCGGCAATATCGGCCCGACCTACAGCCAGAATTTCCGTACGCTGCAGGAATACTACGACAGCCTCAATCGCAATACGCTGCCCGTCATGCGCGGCCTGGAATTGTCGGCCGATGATTTGCTACGGCGCGCCGTGATCGGCGCGCTGATGTGCAACTTTGCGCTGTCCAAGGAGTCTTTCACGGCTTCCTATCTGATCGATTTCGACAATTACTTCGAAACCGAACTCAAGGAACTGCGCGACTTTGAGCAACTGGAGCTGGTCGAGCTGGGTAAGGACGGCATCACGATTACTTCGAAGGGAAGGCTGCTGGTGCGCAATATCTGCATGGTGTTCGACCGCCATCTGCGGCAGGACCGAGCGCGCCGCCGCTACTCGCGGGTTATTTGAGTCGGCCGCTTTAGCGCCCGCCCGCCGGCGAGTGCGCTTGGGCGTTCAGCACTGCACCTGCTGCTTGCAGTAATTCCCGAGATCGCTCACCACGGTAGTGCCGCTGACCACCTGCTGCGCGTATTTGTCGCCATACTCGAGCGCCAGCTTGAATGCGAATTTGGTGAAGAACGCGTCGTACATCTCGCCGCCCAGCGTGCCCACCGCGTACAGGCCGTCGTTGCTCCCGTCGTATTCAAGCAGGATCGCCGAGAGCGGCTGCGGCGCCGGGCCGCTGACCACGCGCGCCCCGATCGCGGGGTCGTATTCGCTGTGCTCCGAGCAGCAGTGGATGACGTTGCTGCGCGTGATCTTGGCAGGACCCGCTTTTTCGCGGAAGCTGATGAAGCTGATCTGGCGCGTCGGGTAGGACATGCGATGCGCGCAGATCGCCGAATATCCGACGATCGCGCTGCCGGGCCCGATGCCGCCCGGCCAATCGTAGCTGCCGCCGTTTTCCGTTTTCAGCGTCACGGTTTGCGCTGCCGGCTTGCCGAGCCTGAGCAGAAAGCACGGTGTGGCCGCGTACGGATAATGGAAAACGTAATTGCGGTTGACGGCGAGATTGCCGGCGCGCAATGGCCGCCCTGATTCGTCGAGGAGCTGCGCGCGCGCGTAAAAACGCGGCCTCAGACCGGCGGCAAGCGCGGGGTTGATTCCGAGCGCCGCGCCGGCGGCGCACACGCTGATGAAGTCGCGTCGTTTCATTGCCGGGCGCCCAAAGAAAACACGTTGCCGATTATCAGCGGACGCTGCCGTCGCTGTCAAACTGACAAAGGGGACCACTAACCCGAGTGAGTCGAAGCAGTGTGTTTGGCTTGCAGCAGGGATAGAAATTCGACGGCGGGCACGGGTTTGCTGAAGTAATAACCCTGGTATTCGTCGCACTGCAGTCCGGCGAGAAAGATCAGTTGCTGCTCGGTTTCCACGCCCTCGGCGATGGTCTTCAGGTGCATGCTCTGGGCGAGCGCGATCACCGCCTGCACGATCGCCGCGTCGTCCGCGTTCTGGTGCAGGTCGCGCACGAACGAGCGGTCGATCTTGAGATTGTGCACCGGGAAGCGCTTCAGGTACGACAGGCTCGAGTAGCCGGTGCCGAAATCGTCCACCGACAGCTTCACGCCGAGCTCACGCAGTTGCCGCAGCGTGGCGATGGCCTGTTCGACGCGGTGCATGACCATGCTTTCGGTGATTTCGAGCTCGAGGCATTCCGGCGCCAATCCGGTATCGGCGAGGATGCTCTCGATGGTCGCGACCAGGTCTTTCTGCCGGAACTGGCGCGCCGACAGGTTGACCGCCATCGAAAGCGGGTAACCGTCGCGGCGCCACGCGACGGCCTGCGTGCACGCGCTGTGCAGCACCCACTCGCCGATGGGCACGATCAGCCCGGTGTCTTCCGCCAGCGGGATGAAGTCGAGCGGTGGCACGAGGCCAAGCTCCGGATTGCGCCAGCGCACCAGCGCCTCGGCCCCGGTGACGGCGCCGGTCCTGATGTCCACCTTGGGCTGGAAGTGCAGCAGCAGCTCGTCGCGCTCGATGGCGTGCCGTAGTTTGCTTTCCATGCTGAGCTGCCCGCCCTCTCGCGCGCGCTGATCGAAGGCATAGGATTTCCACGTGTTGCGTCCGTCCTGCTTGGCCTGGTACATCGCGGCCTCGGCGTGCTCGATCATTGCTTCCGGGGTGTCGGCGCCGTTGGGATAGGATGCAACGCCGATGCTCGCCGTCGCGAATATTTCCTGGCCCTCGATCTCGAACGGCCGGGCAAGCGCGGCGATGATTTTTTCGGCTACCGGCGCGATCTCTTCTTCGCGTGCCACGTTTTCCAGCACGATCGCGAATTCGTCGCCGCCCAGCCGCGCGATGGTGTCCACGTCGCGCAGGTGCTCCTTGAGGCGCGCCGCCACCGCCTGCAGCAGCTGGTCGCCGATGACCTGGCCGAACGATTCGTTGACCTGCTTGAAGCGGTCGAGGTCCAGCAGCAGCAGCGCCAACGTTGACTCAACCCGCTTGGCGCGCGCCATCGCGAGCGTGAGCCGGTCGTTGAGCAGCCGGCGGTTGGGCAGCCCGGTCACGGCGTCGTACTGCGCCAGGTAATCGATGCGCGCCGCGGCCTGCTTGCGCTCGGTGATGTCGTGGAAGATGAGCGAGGCGCCCACCATCGCGCCGCGCTCGTCGTTGATCGGGGACTGGCTCAACGACACGTCGATGAGCCGGCCGTCCTTGGTGCGGCGCACCGTGTCCAAATCGAGCACGGCGCGGCCTTGCGCGAGCAGCGCGCGGTTGCGCGCCGCCTCTGCCTCGCGCTCGGGCGGAATAATCAGCGCGAAAATGTTCTGGCCGATGGCTTCAGCCGCGCTATAGCCGAACAGGCGTTCCGCGGCCGCGTTCCATGACAATACCTTGAGGTCGAGGCTGCGGCTGATGATCGCATCATGCGAGCTGTCGACGATCGCGGCGAGTTGGGCGCGGGCTTCTTCGGCCTGCTTGCGTTTGGTGATGTCCTGGATGACGGAGATGATGTGGGTCGGGCGGCCGTCCGGCCCGTTTACAACGGACAGGGTGATATTCGCCCAGATGATCTGCCCATCCTTGCGCACGTAGCGCTTCTCGCGGGAGTAGCTTGCGATCTCGCCGCGCAGGAGTTTCTCGTTAAAGCCGATCGCGACCTGCCGATCTTCGGGCGGGGTGACATCGACTGAGGAAAGCTGCAACAACTCCTCGCGCGTGTAGCCGAGGATGTCGCACAGCTTCTGGTTCACGCGCAGCCAGCGCGGATGGCGCGGATCGACGTGGCGCAGCCCCATGCCCACGCCCGCCTGCTCGAACGCGGCGCGGAAGCGCTCGTCACTTTCCTTCGCTGTGGCTTCGGCCTGCTTGAGCGCCGAAATATCACGAAAAATAATGGCGGCCTCGGTGATCTCGCCGGCTTCGTTCCTGAGCGGAGAAACGCTGGCCAGGACACTGATCACCCGGCCGTCCTTGGTGATGCGCGGGGTCTCGTACGGCGCGACTATCTGGCCGCGGCTCACCATCTCGATGTTATCCCTGACGCGGGCCAGTGTCTCCGGCGGCAGGATGAGCGGCGCGATGGGTCGGCCGATGGCCTCGCTGGCGGACCAGCCGAACAACCGCTCCGCACCGGCGTTCCACGATGTGATGATGCCGTCGAGGGTGCGGCTGACGATGGCGTCGTTGGAGCTTTCAACGATCGACGCAAGCTGGGCGCGTTCGGCCTCGGCGCGCTTGAGCGCCGAGATGTCGTGGAAAATAACGGAGGCACTGATGATTTTTCCGGAGCTGTCTTTGATCGGGGAATGGCTGACCATGACATCGATCAACCGTCCGTCCTTGGTCATGCGCTGGGTCTCGCGCGGCGCGATCACCTCGCCGCGGAGTCCCCTCTCGGTGTTGCTTGCGAGATTGGATTGCCGATTCGGCGGCATGATGAAAGTGACCGGCCGGCCGATTGCTTCCACCGCGCTGTAGCCGAACAGGCGCTCGGCGCCGGCGTTCCACGAGAGGATGGTGCCGTCGAGCGCGCGGCTGATAATGGCGTCGTTGGCATTCTCGACGATCGCCGCGAGACTGGCGCGGGTCTCCTCGGCCCGCACCTGCCCCGTGACGTCGAGCAGCATCGCGTAGTAGCCGCGGAATGCGCCCTCGGACGACATATCGGGCACGCGGTGAATTTCGATATGACGGATCTCGCCGTTTTCCGCATGTTCCTGGCGGCGCAGCGTGACCGGCTTGCCTTCCTTGACGCGATCGAGCGTCGGGCTGATCACGCGGTAGGTGTCTTCGCCGGTCATATCCCGCAGGCTCATGCCGGTCACGTCCCGCGAATCGACGCGGTGGAACCTGCAGTATGCGTTGTTCGCGAAGCGGCATATCAACTCCGCGTCGTAGTAGGCGATCATCGCCGGCACGTGCTCGGTGACGAGCCGCATCTGATGCTCGCTCTCGTGCAGGGCAATGTAGGCGCGCTCGCGCTCGATCAGCCGCGCGAGTTGGGAGCCGATGGTGGCGATGGCTTCGAGAAACAGCGCGTCAGGCTCGCGCACCTCATCGGCGAAAAACTCGAGATAGGCCAGCGCCTCGTCACCGACCACGACCGGAAACGCAAAACCGGAGCGGATGCCGCATTTCACCGCTTCAGCGAGGCGCCCGAATTCCGGCGTGGTCGAGAAATTGGACACCCAGACCGGCTTCCTCTCGCGCAACGCTGCGCTGACGAACTGGCCGTTCGTCCGTCCGGTGTAACTGTAGCGGTTGGAAATCGCGATGAACCCGTCGAAACGCGCGGGCAGCGGACAATGCCAGATGGACGACTTCGGTGCGCCCAGGCGTTGCCCCGGCGCAAAAGTCCCGATGCGCCCCAACATCCAGCCACCGTAGTCGCAGATGAGCTCGAGGCAGATTTTCATCGCGGCCTCCGGCGTCTCCGCCTCGTTGGCGGCGCGCGCCAGCGCTTCCAGCAACTGTGTGAGTCCCACCTTGCGCTCCAGCTCGCGCTCGGCGCACTTGCGTTCGGTTACGTCGCGTGTGATCGACGCAATACGCACTACGTTACCGGTGGCATCGCGGACTGCCGAAGAGCTGATCTGAACATGAATCAGGCGCCCGTCCTTGGTGATGCGCACGCTTTCGAACGGCGGCACGGTCTTGCCGGCCTGCAGCAGCCATGCGCTGTGTTGCGACTCGTGCTGTCGCTCCGGCGGCGCGAGAACGCTGATATGACGCTCGATTATTTCCGCGGCGGTGTAGCCAAATATCTTTTCGGCGCTTTTATTCCACGTCAATATCGTGCCGTCGGGCGCGCGGCTGTAGATGGCGTCGTCGGAAGTTTCGACGATCGCCGCAAGCTGAGCCCGGGTTTCCTCGACCTGTTTGCGTTCGGTGATGTCGCGCAGGATGACCGTGAACACCTTGTTGGGGGATATCCCGGACTGCGACACCGAAGCTTCGAGCGGGAATTCCCCGCCGTCGGCGCGCAGCCCGTAGATCTGGCCGTAGTGGCCCATGGGGCGGTTGGTATGCCCGGTCTGGTCGAAATTGCGCAGATGTCCATGATGGCGCGCACGGAAGCGCTCCGGGATCAGCATGCCGAGCGGCTGGCCGATCATTTCCGGCGCGGAACGCCCGAACATGCGCTCAGCCCCGGCATTGAACAGCGTGATGCGCTGCTGATCGTCGACGGAGATGATGCCCTCGGCTATCGACGCGATGATGCGTTGGTAGCGGTCCGTGCTGGCGTCCGGTACCGGCTCGTGCGCCATTTTGTGGCGCGAGGTCACCATGCGATACCGGGGCCCGCCATGGAGGCGATCAGGTCCGGAGCGAGCGTGCTGAACTCGCGCTTCGGGATCAGTGCCTCGGCGCCGCTACGCAGCACCGCGGCGCGGTACTCGGGGCCTTCGTGCAGCGTCACGGCCACCACCCGCGGCGGCGCGTCACCGGCACGCAGCTTGCGGATCAGCTCGAACCCGCTCATCTCCGGCATCATGATGTCGCTCAGCACCAGGTCGGGATTGAGTCGGCCGAGCTGCGCCAGCGCCTCGGCGCCCGAGTTCGCACACTCGACGCTCGCCACGCACGGCAGCGCTGCGACCGTATCGCGTGCCGCCTGCAAGAACTGCGGGTTGTCGTCAACCATCAGCACCTTCAATTTACGCATGGCTCGCTCCTCATTAACCATCATTCCTGTGTCCTACGGTAGGCCCGCATCGGGGGGCTGTCTGTCAGGAAATCTTGACAAGCCTGTAGGGAGATGGCGCCCGGCGGAGTGCGGGCTTACCGGCCCGCGCCGGAGCGCGGGAAACCGGGCGGCAGCAGCCCGGCGATCGCCGGGACGAGGTCACTGAAGGTTTTGTTCTTGGTGACGAATGCGCTGGCGCCGGCGGCGGCCGACCCCTCGCGATAGATCTGCATGTCGTGGCTCGAATGCATCACCACGCGCGTATCCGGCAGCAGCGACTTGATGCGGCGTGTCGCCTCGATGCCGTCGATTCCGGGCAGCACGATGTCCATGACCACGACGTGCGGTGGATGGCTCGCGCACAGTTCGAGCGCGCGGTCCGCGCTCTCGGCGGCCAGCATGCGGCACCCCGGAAACGCCGCCGCCACGAGCGCCTGCACGGCCGCAAGGGTCGGCGGATGGTCATCGACTATCATGATGACGATTGGATTGTGTTGCTCCATCAATGGCTCGGCACAGTATGTGACATGTTGGATCGCCCCGGATCATGAGAATTGACCGAACTTTAACGACCCGAGGGAGTGCTGTCTGTCAGGAATCCTAGACAGTGCGAATTCCCCTTCGGCGCGAAGGGTGAAGAGTGAAAGGTGAAGGGCGTGAGGCGAGAGGCGCGGATTGCCACGGCCCTTGGGGTCCCGCGATCACGCAGGACAAGATTGCGCGCTTGTCCCGCCGCCTGTATTATGCAATGTATTACAGAGTTCCGAGGGGCCGTCATGAAAATGCTGTCCGTGCGACTGGACGACAAAGAGGCCGTCGCGCTCAAGGCGCTGTGCGATGAAACCGGGCTATCCCGGTCGCAGGTGGTGAAGCGGGGCTTGTCCGCGCTCGCCGGCAGCGCGCGTCGCGGCAAGACGCCGGGCACTCTGGCCGAGGAACTTGGCATTGTTGGATGTTTTTCCGGGCCGCGTGACTTGTCAGCCCGCGTCGGGCATTACGTGAAAAAATCGCTGCGTGCGAAGAGCACTCGCTGACACCGGGCCGCTGGTCGCCCTGCTCAACAGGAACGACACGCATCACGAGCGCGCCCGCGGATTCTTCCGCCGCTTTGACGGCGTGCTGTTTACCACTTGGCCCGTGCTTACCGAGGCAAGCCACCTGCTGCCGCTCCATGCGCGTGCCGGTTTTGTGCGCTGGGTGGCGCGCGGCGGGGTTACGCTGCGGGAAATTCCTGCCGATCAGATCAGCACGGTTGCCACGTTGATGGAACGCTACGCCGACCATCCGATGGACCTGGCTGATGCTTCCCTGATCTGCCTTGCCGATGCAATCGGCGTCACCGATATCATCACCGTAGACCAGGCCGGTTTCGACACTTACCGGACCGGAGCGGGCAAGCGTTTCAAGAACCGCTTCCTGCCATGACCATCACGACCCACGAACCACCGATCTATTCCAGCGAAGTGAGTCCGTGCTGGATCGCGAACTTGACCAGACCGGCGACATCGCCGATATGAAGCTTGTGCATCAGGCGGCTGCGGTAAGTATCCACGCTCTTCGGTGACAAGTGCAGCGTGGCGGCGATCTGCGCGCTGGAGCGCCCCTCCGCCACCAGTTGCAGCACCTGCCGCTCGCGCTTGCTCAGGCTCGCGAGCGGGCTGGCGGCGGCGCCGCGGCTGATGTTGTCCGCCATCACTTCGGCGACCTTCGGGCTCAGGTAGCGATGTCCGGCGCGCACCGCGCGCACGGCGTCGATGATTTCGTTGGCCGCCGATTCCTTCAGCACGTAACCGGAGGCTCCGGCCTCCAGCGCGTGGAACACGTGCTCGGCGCTCGAATGCATCGACAGGATCACCACCCGCGCTTGCGGCAAGCGGTCGCGGATCTCGCGCGCCGCCTCGATGCCGTTCATCTGCGGCATCGCGATGTCCATGACCACGACCTCGGGCTGAAGTATTACGACCTGGCGCACCGTGTCGCGCCCGTCGGCGCCGGTACCGATGACGCTGATGTCGGGCTGCGCGCCGAGCAGGTTCGCCAGCCCCTCGCGCACGATGGCGTGGTCGTCGGCGACAAAGACGGTTATCACCGGTCACCAGTCACTACAAGCGGTCTCAAAAATACGCTCAACCAAATCCCTTCCCTCATCCCCGGCCCTTCTCCCGGGGGGAGAAGGGAGCAGGTCTTCCCTCTCCCCCCGGGAGAGGGAACGAGGGTGAGGGAAAAAAGCTTCGCTCATGCAGATGCCACCATTTTTGAGATGGCTTTTAATCAAGTTGACTGTGGTTAGCGCGCGGCGCTTCCACGATCACGCGTGTGCCCTCACCGGGCGAGGATTCGACGCGCAACTGCCCGCTAATCGACTCGGCGCGCTCGCGCATGCTCACCATGCCCAGGCTCGACGTGGGTCGCACCGGGCGCGCCGCGGTGTCGAAGCCGCGGCCGTTATCGGCGATGGTCAGAACCACGGTATCAGGACCCGCTTCCACCGTGAGAGTGACCCCGGTCGCGCCCGCATGCTTGGCGATGTTGTTGAGCGCCTCCTGCGCGATGCGAAACAGCGTGATTTCGGTCGCCGGCGGCAGGCGCGGCAGGATTTCAATGCCGGTGACGGTGGTTGAAAGCCCGCCTCGGCTTGAAACCTGGCGCGCATATTCGTTGAGTGCCGCGACCAATCCCAGCTCGTCAAGGCCGGGCGGGCGCAGATCGACAATCACGTCGCGCACGAGTTGCGCGGTGGAGTAAAGTAATCCCTCGCAGTCGTTGAGGCGCGCGCTTATTTTCTGGAGGACGTCGGCGGGAAGTTCGGCGCGCACCAGGTTCAGATTCAGGCTCAAGGCGGTCACGTTCTGGCCGACGCGGTCGTGCAACTCGCGCGCGAGGCGCCGCCGCTCGTTTTCCTCGGCTTCGAACAGGCGGTGCGACAGCAGGCGCAGCCGCCCGGTATAGTCGCGCAGCGCCTGTTCCACCCGCATACGCTCGGAGATGTCGCGCAGGATTACGGTGAACAGCTTGTTGGGGGATATTCCGGATTGCGAGATCGTGGCTTCGATCGGGAATTCCTCGCCGTTCGCGCGCAGCCCGTGGATCAATCCGTACTTGCCCATCGCGCGGCTGGTCTGCCCGGTCGCGGCGAATCTGCGGATATGCTCGACGTGGCGCGCGTGGTAGCGTTCTGGAATCAGCATGCCGAGCGGCTTGCCGATCATCTCGGCGCGTGCGTAGCCGAACAGGCTCTCGGCGGCGGGATTGAACACCACGATGCACTGCCGCTCGTCGACCGTGATGATGCATTCAATCACCGACTTGACGATGTTGCGGTAGCGCGCCTCGCTTTCCCTGAGGACTTCGTCCGTTTCGCGCTTTGCAGCGCGCAGGCGCTGCGCTTCCAGCGCCTTTTGCACCGCCGCTGGAAGCCGCTGGAGGCTGTCCTTGATTACATAATCACTTGCGCCCTCCTTGAGCGTTTCCACCGCGCGCTCCTCGCCAATCGTGCCGGAAACAAACAGGAACGGCGTGTCGGGCCGCAGAGCGCGCGCCATGCGGAGCGCCGACATTCCGTCAAAACCGGGCAGCGCAAAGTCCGAAAGGATGATGTCCGGCTCGGACTCGTCGAGGCCGCGCCGGAAGTCGGCTTCACTCGCCACGATCCTCGCCCGGCACTGTACCCCGCCGCGCTGCAGTGCGCGCAGCATCAGCTCGGCATCGGCCGCGACGTCCTCCAATACCAGGATTTTCAGCGCGTCATCCATTCCGGGCTTTCCTCGATTGCTATGCAACCGCCGGGCGCGGCGTCTTGTTGGCGACCACCCAGTAGAGGCCCACCTGCACCACGGTGTCGGTGAATTTGCCGAAATCGACCGGCTTCACGATGTAGCTGTTCACGCCGAGTTTGTAGGATTCGACCATATCGCGCTCCTCCTGGGAGGAGGTGAGTACCACCACCGGAATGGTGCGCGTGCGCTCATCGCCCTTGACGCGGCGCAACACTTCGAGGCCGTCAACCTTGGGTAGCTTAAGGTCGAGCAGCAGCAAGCTCGGTTGGCCGAGCATATTACGCCCGGCGTACTGCCCGTCGCAAAAAATGAAATCGAGCGCCTCGGCGCCGTCTCTGACCCAGACGATCTGGTTGGCGAGATTATGTTTCTTGAGCACTCGCAGCGCCAGTTCCCCGTCGTGGGGGTTGTCCTCGACCAGTAGGATCTCTACCTGTTCAATCGCGTTCATGAGCGTTCTCCTTTGGCAGCGCAAAATAAAAAGTGGCGCCGCCGTCCACCTTGCCCTCGGCCCACACCGTGCCGCCGTGCCGCGCTACGATGCGCGACACGATCGCGAGCCCGACGCCGGTGCCGGGAAAATCTTCCGCCCGGTGAAAGCGCTGGAATACCCCGAACATCTTGTCGTAATATCGCATGTCGAAGCCTACGCCATTGTCGCGCACGAACCAGACACAGCGCCCCCCGTCGCGGTGGCCGCCGATTTCGATCCGGGGCTGCGCGCACGGGCCGGTGAATTTGATCGCGTTCGAGATGAGATTGACCCACGCCTGCCGCAGCAGCGCGGGATCGCCGTTCGCTTTCGGCATCTCGCGCACGGCGAGTTGCGGGCGCGATGTCGCCGCCGGCGTAAGTTCATCGACGACGGCACGGATCAGCGCCGCCATGTCGACCTCCTGGATGGCAAGCGCGCTCCTTCCCAAACGCGAGAAGGCAAGCAGGTCGTCGATGAGCTGCCCCATGCGCTGGGCCTCCCCGCGCACCACCGACAGGGTGCGCTTGCCCTCGGCATCAAGGTGGGCGGCGTGGTCTTCCTCCAGTATGAGCGCGTAGCCATCGATCGCGCGCAGCGGCGCGCGCAGGTCGTGCGCCACCGAATAACTGAAGCTCTCGAGTTCCTTGTTGGCGGCTGCGAGGCTGGTGACGAGTTGCGCCTGCCGCTCGGCGGCGAGCTTTGCCTCCGTGATGTCGTGAATGATGCCGACAAACGTGCGGCGCTCGCCCACGCGCACCTCGGAGACTGCGAGGTAAATGGGAAACGTGGCGCCGTCCTTGCGCCGCGCGATAAGCTCCCGGCCGATGCCAATGATCCGCGCTTCCCCGGTTGCCAGGTAGTTCGCGAGATAACCGTCGTGCTGTTCGCGATAAGGCGAGGGCATGAGCACAGAGACATTTTTTCCGATGGCCTCCGCGGCCTGATACCCGAACGTGCGCTCGGCGCCCAGATTGAAACGCTGGATCACACCCCGCTCGTCAATGACGATGATCGGGTCCACAGCGGTATCCACGATCGCACGGTTCCGTTCCTCGCTCTCGCGAAGCTGGGCGGTGTGCTCGGCCACCCTGCGCTCCAGGTCTGCGTTGAGCCCTTGAATCACGTCCCGCTGCGTCTGCATCAACTCGAAGGCGTGGTCCAGGGCCGCCATCAGGTTCCCGATTTCGCCGCGTGGATAGGGTTTGCCGATGCGGGCGTCGAACGCTCCCCCACTGAACCGCGCGACGGCCGCGATGATGCGCGCTGCCTGGCGGCGGGCGCCCAGATCCACCAGCGCCCACGCGCCGGCAAATACCAGCAGCCAGACAACGGCCAGGGTTGCAAGCGCCTCACCCAGGTTTCGATTCGCTGCCGCGAGCAAATCCTTCCTGGATACCCCGACCAGGATGTGCAGCCCCGCTTCGGGGAATTCGGGCAGCGCACTGGCCGCCCAGATCCGGGATGCTCCACCGAACTCGATATCCTCCCGCACCCCCTTGCCCTGGCGCTCCCGGGCAAAGCGAAACAGCGGCGAATCCGCGATGGACGTGCCGCGCAGTTTTTCTCCAGCAGGATGCCACGTGAGAACGGTTCCCTTGCCGTCCACGAGCGCGATCACCGCATTTTGTCTTGGCAGCGCTTGCGCACGGAACTGCATGTACTTTTCCAGGTTCAGCGATGCGAGCAGCACAAACCTCGGCTCGCCCGTTTCACGCCGCGCGGCGTAGGCGACCTGCAGGACTGCGATCCCGGTCAGCCGGCCGAAGACCGGCTCGACGGCGAGCGGGTTCTTGGAGTTGAGCGCGTCCTGAAAATAACGGCGGTCCGTAAGGTTCAACGCTCTCCCAGTACGCAAGGAATCGCAAAACAGGTCGCCGTTCGGCTTGATCGTGAGTATCCCGGTGTACTGCGGATACTCCTTGAGCACGTTGGCGAGGAATTCGGAGCAGGCTGCCCGGTCCTGCGTATCGAGATCGCGCGCCCGGGACAATCCGTAATGAAGCTGCGCTGTGCCCCGGATCGTATCTCTCAGGTCTTGCGCAACCTGTCGAGCCGCGGCAGCCAGATCGCGCTGCGCGTCGGCGATCTCGGAGTCGCGGCGTTCGAGAAACTGCATCCCGCCCACCAACGCAGGGATAAGCGTCGCGAACAGGATCAGGAGCAAAAGCCGGGCGCGGATGCTCAAAGGCCCATCTCCCGGCGAGAGTCTGGGCTGGTTTCAAGAGCAAGGTGTGGAGTCATGGCACAATGATTGAACTCGATAGCACATCTCGCCAGCAGCGGATCGAGGCGCCGTGCATCGAGCGCCCCTAGCGGCGGCGCTGGCGCGAGAGGTTGGCAAGTATCGTCAGAGTGTCGCGCAGGAAGCGAGAGGGCTCTGCGGCGGTGATCTGCGCTAGGCGACCCCCCCCCCCCCATTGCGCCCGGGCGGGGCCCCCGGGGCCACCGCGGGCGGGCCTCCGGGGGGGGGGGGGCGCCGGGCCGGCCGGAAGGGCGCCGGAC
>Ga0080064_1004089_pt1 | contig 19451 bp, 12 predicted proteins | sample Subgrocontami54m_FD_69260 | JGI IMG/M metagenome (GOLD analysis project Ga0080064, IMG submission 69260) | Subsurface groundwater microbial communities from S. Glens Falls, New York, USA - GMW46 contaminated, 5.4 m (SPADES assembly) (version 2) ...
AGAGTTTCGGACGTCAAGCGCGCACCGTTGAGATACAAGTAACCGTCGCGCTTGATCTTGGTACGTTTGAGCGTGCGGATGCCGGCCTCGAGGCCGAGGCGCGCGACGCGGAGCGATTCGGCGATGTGTTTCACCTCGGCGCCGCTTTTGGTTTCCCGCTCGGCGAAATAGGGATCGCGCTTGATCTGCACGCTGTAGCCCTTGGCTCGTAGCTGATCGGCGTAGAGCGCGGAGAAATTGGCGGGAACGACGAGGCGCCGGATGGACCGCTCGCGGAACAAGAGGTCGAGAATATCGATCATCGCCGGCGTCCGGCCCATTCTGCGCAGCTTACGCTGGCAAAGCGATAGTGACAGCACCCGGTCGGCGTTGGCCTGTTTCTTGGCGCGGTCGATTTCCAGGTCGCTCATGACGACGTATTTCTTCTGCTTGTGCTGAAAGAAAATGAACGGGTCGGGAACAAAGAACCCGGCGGCATAGAGCATGTTGGCGTCGCCTTCACTGGCGGAAACCAAAAGAAGCGCCTGATTGCCCCTCAGATCGCTCTTCTGATTCTCGAAGGAGAGGCGTTCTTTGGCGGTAGGCTGGCCGCTTCGGGCTGTCGTCATTGGCGTTTTACCATTTATCGGGGAGGATACGGATTCATTCGTCGGCAGAGATGAAAAACTAGCAACTTCGCCGTCGAACTGCAAGCAAGGAGCGTCGGCGGAACGGGCAAATTCTATTGACTGCCCAGGCACTTTTGCTATGATGCGTTCACTCGTAATTGACCCAATTCTGAGCCCACGGCTAAGGACATTTTCTCAATGGCAATCACCGACAACTTCGACAAGCTTCGCGACCTTAACCAGCGCGCCGAAGCGGGCGGAGGCGAAGAACGCGCCCGGCGCCAGCACGAGCAGGGCAAGCTGCTGGCGCGGGAGCGCCTCGACCTTTTGTTGGACAGCGGCAGCTTCGTCGAGCTGGACCGCTTGCGTACCCATGATTGCCGGGATTTTGAAATGGACCGGCAAAAATTTCTCGGTGACGCCGTAGTGACCGGGTTCGGCGCCATCGACGGCCGGCTGGTCTATGTTTATTCGCAGGATTTTACCGTCTTTGGCGGCAGCTTGAGCGGCGTGGTGGCGGAAAAAATCTGCAAGGTCATGGACATGGCGGTAAAAAACGGCGCGCCGATCATCGGCATCAATGACTCCGGCGGCGCGCGGATTCAAGAAGGAGTGATGAGCCTCGCCGGATACGGCGAGATTTTTCAACGCAACGTGATGGCGTCGGGCGTCGTGCCGCAGATTTCCGCCATCATGGGGCCATGCGCCGGCGGCGCGGTCTACTCGCCCGCCATCACGGACTTTGTGTTCATGGTGAAGACCAACAGCTACATGTTCATCACCGGACCGGACGTGATCAAAACCGTGACTCACGAAGAGGTAACCAAGGAACAGCTGGGCGGAGCGGACACCCATAGCACGAAGAGCGGCGTGTCTCATTTCACCGCGGCCACCGAGAAAGACTGCCTGCTGATGATCCGGGAACTGCTGAGTTTCCTGCCGAGCAACAATCAGGAACAGCCGCCCTTTCGGCCCACCGACGACGATCCGCAGCGCCGCGACAAGCGTCTTAGGGACTTGGTGCCGGAGAATCCGCACAAGCCGTACAATATGAAGGATCTGATCGCGGCGGTCGTAGATGAGGGTTGTTTTTTCGAGGTGCAGCAAAAGTACGCTCGGAACATTCTTGTCGGCTTCGCCCGCTTGGGCGGTCGGCCCGTCGGCATCGTGGCCAACCAACCGGCGGCCCTGGCAGGCTGTCTGGACATCAACGCGTCGGTTAAGGCCGCGCGCTTCATTCGTTTCTGCGATTGCTTCAATATTCCCGTGGTGACCTTCGTCGACGTGCCCGGTTTTCTCCCCGGCACGGTGCAGGAGTACCAAGGCATCATTCGCCACGGCGCGAAGCTGCTCTACGCCTACGCGGAAGCGACAGTCCCGAAGGTGACCGTGGTGACGCGCAAAGCGTATGGCGGCGGCTACATCGTGATGTCGAGCAAACATTTGCGCGGCGACATCAACCTCGCCTATCCCACCGGGGAGATCGCCGTAATGGGGCCGGAGGGAGCCATCAATATCGTATTTCGCGACCAGTTGGAAAAGAGCGATGATCCCACCAAGGCAAAGGCCGAAATGATAGACCATTACCGCGAGACCTTCGCTAATCCTTTCAAGGCCGCGGAGTCGGGTTACATCGACGCCGTGATTTACCCCGAGGAAACTCGCCCAACGTTGATCCGCGCGTTGGAGATGCTCAAAAACAAGCAACTGCACAATCCTCCCAAGAAGCATGGGAATATTCCACTGTAAATATAGAGTGCTGAGCAAAGCAGGGTATTGCACTCATGTTTAGGCGCATCCTGACAGGGGCGGTGCCTCACGTGCCCTAATTGCTTAACTTAATAACGCGGCGCAAGAATGTACTGGTTCCAGCCGTTCCACCATAATACTGAAGCCTGTTCTAATCGTTCACCTTGCCCAACACCACCTCAGCCCCGCCCGTTTCAAGGGTTCCAATCGTTCCAAACGATCGAGCTGCGTGCAGCGCGCAAGTGATCATCAGCGAACAGATCGTTGTCCGCCACACTCGGAGTTTGATCCGAACGTTCTGGTCTGCGTTTTTGCAAAGATTTTTGCGAACAATTCTTGTTAGAGAAATTTTTTCATGTTATAGACGCTGACAGTGATTCCAAAAAAATGTTTTTTCACTAAGGGGGTGGGCGTCCATAAGGAAAAACTGGCGTCCTTCGAGTTGGCTCTGCGCTCGGCCGGACTGGCCTTTTGCAATCTCGTTCTCGTCTCCAGCATCTATCCGCCCTATTGCAAGCGCATTTCCAAGGAAGAAGGCGTCAAGCTTCTCCGTCCCGGTGAAATCGTTTTCTGCGTCTACGACCGTGAGAGCACCAACGAGCCGAACCGGCTGGTCGCGGCGTCGGTCGGCGTGGCGATCCCGTCCGACGAGACCCAGCACGGCTATCTTTCCGAGCATCACTCGTTCGGCGAGACCGATGAGAAAGCGGGAGAGTACGCCGAAGACCTGGCGGCCAGCATGTTAGCGACCACCCTGGGCATCGAGTTCAATCCGGACACGGCGTGGGACGAGCGCGAGCAGCTTTTCAAAATGTCCGAGAAAATCGTGCGCACCTCCAATATCACCCAATCCGCCATCGGCAACAAGGACGGCCTGTGGACCACGGTCTTTGCCGCATGTGCTTTCGTCAACGATGACAGCCCAGCCGTCGAAAACAACAAGCCACCTGCCCCGGAAAAGTCCTCTTAGACCACAACGACTCGAAGAAGTTCAAAAGGTTCAAACCGTTCAAACCGTTCAAAGCGTTCAAAGCGTGCGCGTCTCGTGTCTACGATCTTTTTGGGCAGCCTGCGAACAGGGTCTTCCAGCAACCTGTTAGTCGTCTCCCGCCCCCGCAATGTCAAAAACCTCAGATTTACGAAGGCTCGCCCCGCGACTCATCCCTGCGGCGGGCAAAATAAGCGACTCCGATGCCGATCCCGTAGAGTACGGCGAGGGGCAACATTAGGAGCAGTTGAGCGACGAGATCAGGCGGCGTCAGGACCGCGGCGAGCAGGGCGATGAGGATGATAGCGTAGCGGTAGTGCCTTATGAGAAAGTGGTGATCGATCAATCCCACGCGAGCGAGAAAAAAAATCACCACCGGCAATTGAAACATCGCCCCGAACGCCAAAACCAGCCGGGACACGACGGACAGGTAATCGCCGACCTGAATCATCGGTTGCACGCCCAGCGCCGCGTATCTGCGCAGGAGAAAGTTCAGACCCAGCTGCACGACAATTTCATAGCAGAAGGCCGCGCCGGCGAGAAAAAACAGCGAGCCGAACAGGACGAAACTGCGCGTGTAGCGTTTCTCATGCTCATAGAGCCCCGGGGCGATGAACTGCCAGCCCTGCCACAAGAGCACCGGCAGCGCAACGATGACGGCGGCGACGAAGCCCACCTTCATCTTGGTGAAGAAAGCTTCGGTCACTCCAGTGCCGATGAGGGTTAGCCCGTCGATGGAGAGGCGCCGCAGCGGCGCGGCGAGGACGAAAAAGATTTCCTCCACAACGGCGAAGCAGCCGATAAACGCGACGGCGATCGCCAGACAGGATTTAACGAGGCGCGAACGAAGTTCGCCCAGATGCGAGGTGAAAGGCATCTGGGCATCGGCCGGCTGGCCGTGACCTTGGCTTTTGCTCACTTTTTCTCGGCGGAGTCGGGTGAATCTGTCGGGGGAGGGGAGTCTGCGGGCTTTTCCACAACCGGATCGTTCTTGGGGGTGGCGGTTGTGGACGATTCGTCGATCTCATGCTCCATCTGCCGGAATTCGTCCTTGATTTCGTCGGTGGCGCGGCGAAACTCGGCCAATCCTTTGCCTAGCGTCTTAGCTAGCTCGGGAAGTTTTTTGGGACCGAGAACGATAAGCGCCAACGCCAAGATCAACAGCAGTTCCGGCATGCCGATGCCAAACATCGATAACCTCCAAGGCCAAGCTAGTGAATTTCACGGCGCTTGGCAAGCGCCTCGCGGCCGATGGGATCGGTGCCAGAGTACTTGTGTTCCGGGCAAATTGATTTGGCTCCGGGCGAGTGTTACATTCCGACTAGTTCAAACCCCCGTCGGGGCGTAGCGCAGCCTGGTAGCGCACACGCTTGGGGTGCGTGTGGTCAGCGGTTCAAATCCGCTCGCCCCGACCATTCCTTTCTTTCTCAACGAATTCTTTGTTTCCGTTGGTGGAGCAGTCAGCTCCAGCGTCGCTTCTATCCGTTTCTGATTAAGACCGTTTTCTATAGCCAGCGAGATATTCAACGGTGCAACGGCGAAACGTCGTCAACGGCAAGTGTCGCGTGATTTGTGCAAACACCAATTTGCCCAGGTTTATGGTGTGCCTCCTACGAGTGAGTTCCTCGCAGGATCGCAAATTGTCGGCAAACGTTTCAAATCCAGCCCAAAAAACCTCGTGAGTTATCCGTTTCAAATCAAACAATTGAAGATCTCCTACTGCTCAACGTCCGGACGACAATGGTAAGCCGTCTGTATTCACCGAGGAGGTGAAGAGATGGCGGAGAAGGGCCATTGCCGTTTAGCCTGATCGGAGGATGAATCGGGAGAGGTGTTGACTTCGTATGGGGGCGCCGTTGGTGATGGAGACCTGTGCAGTTTTGCGGCTGGGGCCTCAAGGGAGAATTAGAAAGCCTTCTTTGCGATCTTGGCGTTCCTTACGAGGGAGTTTCCCCTGAGCTTGGTCGAATGGGATCAGGCATTGGAGGGACGGACTGGACGGCAAGGCGCGAAAGTTTACAGGCGAGCAGGCAGCCCATAACGCCTGACGCCTCTTTGGTTTACGGTAGCAGCAAAGACCCCTTTCGATAAACTGCGTGGTGAGCACAATCGAAGCACAATGGCGCAAAGGTAGAAAAAAGCGGCAAGTGATGCTCAACGGGGTACAATCCGGGCCAACTAGACCTGTCCCCCCTTGCGTTGCGGGAACGACCTGGACTAGAGTATGCGGCCATACGATTAAGGCGCGTGAGACGCTGAGTATCTTTCGTTGCGCGCGCCGAGTGACACTTGTGTTGTTAAGAATAACTTGGCTGGCGCAGGCCGTATGGCGAAATACAATACGAATGATTTATCGCGAGGAAAAGAACCAGCCGAACCGATCTTGCGAACCGTGAAGGACGGTCGCGAAAGCATTGGAGGATCCGCCTAAGAATGGCTCGCTTGGATGCAACTCGTGGAAGTAATACTCTTGGAGCGGAGCCAGAGATCGCCGGTAGAGGCGGGTTCGCAGAGTCTGACGCCCTGTTTTGGCGGCAGATTACCGGCGCGACTAGCCCCGAGGCGTTTTGCGCCGCATGGCTCAGTCTCTTATGCGGGATGATCCAGGGCGTCAACGGCGGCGTCGTGCTCCTCGGCGCACCCGAGGAGGGCCGTGCTTTTGCCCCCGCGGCCTTTTGGCCGGATCGGCAACGTGATTTAAAACACCTCGCGGACGTGGCCGAGCGGGCGTTGCGTGAGCGCCGTGGCCTAATTGTTAAAAGGGAGATTAAGCTAAGCTCGGTTGGTACGGCCCGCGATCGCTTCGATATCGCCTACCCTATTCAAGCGGGCGCCCGACTTTTTGGCGTCGCGGCTCTGGATATCGACCCTCGCTCTGAAGAGCAACTGAACGAAGTCATGCGCCAGCTCCAGTGGGGCTCGGCGTGGTTGGAACTTCTCTACCACCGCAGTCAAGGGAGCAGCGACTCGGCGCTGCAAGGGCGCCTGCAAGCGGTCGTTGAAACGATTGCCACGGCGGTCTCCCAGGACAGCTTTCGCGGGGCGGCCGTCGCATTCGCGACCGCCCTGGCGATCCGTTTCGAGTGCGATCGCGTCAGTCTGGGTTTTCCCAGGCGCGGACATATTCGAGTCGAAGCGCTCTCCCACAGCGCTCAATTTAAAAAGGAAACCAATCTTATGCGCGCCATCGGCGGCGCGATGGATGAGGCGTTTGATCAGCAAATCGCCATCAACTTTCCGGCGCTCAATGGGGAGGTGCAGGTAACCCGCGCCCACGCGGAACTCGCGCGCCAGTACGGTAACGGCGCGATCTGCTCGGTGCCGCTGAGCGGCTACGGCCGGACCCTCGGCATGCTCACGCTTGAACGGGCCGCGGAGCGGCCTTTCGATCGCGGCGAAATCGACATATGCGAGGCCATCGTCGGCCTCGCCGGCCCGATGCTCGAAGTGCGCCGACAGGAAGACCGATCGATTGTAAGGAAGGTCATCGATGCGGGCCGGACGCAGGTAGCTCACTTGATCGGTCCTCATCATGTCGCCTTGAAGTTGTCTGTTCTCGGTTTGGCGTTGCTGGCGTTGTTCTTGATTTTTGCCAAAACCGACTACCGGGTAACGGCAAAAACTATTATCGAGCCGGCCACCCGCCGGGCGCTTGTGGCGGCGTTCAACGGTTACATTGCTGAAGCTCCGCTGCGCGCTGGCGACAGCGTGCGGCAGGGACAAATCCTTTGCCGGCTTGACGATCGCGAGCTCACGCTGGAGCGCAGCAAGTGGCAAAGCCAGCTCGAGCAAAGCAGCAAGCAATATTACGAAGCGCTGGGCAATCGCAACGCGGCGCAGGTTCAAATCCGACTCGCACAGATCGACCAGGCTAAGTCTCAGGTGGCATTGATCGACGACCAGCTGGCGCGCACGCGGGTGATCGCTCCCTTTGATGGCGAGATCGTGACAGGGGACCTCAGTCAATCTCTCGGCGCTCCCGTCGAACGGGGCCAGGTTTTGTTCGAGGTCGCGCCGCTGGACGCTTACCGTGTCGTACTGCAGGTTGACGAACGCGACATCGCGGAGGTTCGCTTGGCGCAAAGGGGTCGTCTCGTTTTGTCCGGATTTCCCAGCGATCCGTTCCCTTTTACCGTGGCGAAAATCACCCCGGTATCCACCGCCAACGAGGGCCGAAACTATTTCCGCGTCGAAGCCGCGCTAGAGATTGTGCCGCAGCGTCTTCGGCCCGGCATGGAGGGCGTCGGCAAGATCGATATCGATCGGCGCCGTTACGCTTGGATCTGGACGCACGACATCGTTGATTGGATACGGCTCAAGCTCTGGCATTGGTTGCCGTGACCTAATCACGGAGGAAAGCATGAAGTTCAAGCTGTTTTCTACGATTTGAACAACTTTGAACCCTTCGAACCGCTCGAACGAATTCACTGATGGCTAAATCGATCTTCAGCACCTCTTGGTATCGCGTCGAGGCTCTCAAGCCGCGCCTAAGAACCCACGCGAAAATCCATCGCCACCAGTATAGGGGCGATACCTGGTACGTACTGCAAGATCTCACCATGGAGCGCTTTCTCCGCTTTTCGCCAACCACCTACTCTGTGATCGGCCTGATGGACGGGGGCCGCACGGTCAAAGAGATCTGGGACACCGCTTGCGCTCGACTGGGCGACGACGCGCCGACGCAAGACGAAATGATCCAAGTCCTTAGTCAACTCTACCGCGCCGATGTCCTTCAATGTGACGTTACGCCGGACGCCGCTGAGTTGCTCCAGCGGCGCGAGCAACAAACGCGGCGCCAGCGGCAGAGCCAGATATTCAGTTTTCTTTCCTGGCGTTTGCCGCTTTTCGACCCGGAGCGTTTTCTCAAGCGCTTGTTGCCGGTGGTGAACCCCCTGTTCGGCTGGTTTGGCGCGGTTCTCTGGCTCGTCGTGGTGGTTCCGGCGCTGGTTCTGGCCGCGGTCCATTGGCGGGATCTCACCATGAACGTGCTCGACAACTTACTGGCGCCGCAAAACCTTTTGCTGCTCTGGCTGCTGTTTCCGATCATCAAGGCGCTGCACGAGTTCGGCCATGCCTTTGCGGTCAAGGCGTTTGGCGGCGAGGTCCATGATATGGGCGTCATGCTGCTGGTGTTGACCCCCGTGCCTTATGTGGACGCGTCGGCGGCATCCGCCTTTCGGGAAAAATGGCGGCGCGTCGTTGTCGGCGCGGCGGGGAGGTTGGGCCTGCCAGCCGGGTCGGCCCGCAAACCGTGGAGCTCTTCCGGCGGCCCCCGGCCGAAGCTGAGCTCCCACTGCCAGTGATTCACCCCCTGCCGGTTTTGCGCGAGGATTAGCGTCTTGGTCGGACTGCCGTCGGTGTTGAGATAGCCGGTGATCGGATCGCACATCGGCCAGCGGCTCGGCTCGAAATTCTTCAAATAGAGAAACCCGTCGCGATAGATCCCGCGCACCGGGTAGCCCACTTCGTCGGGCCGACCGACGTCGTGCCGCTCCTGCCCCATGATCAAATAATCGCGCCCGGGCTGCACGCGGCCGGCGGCCGGCGCGCTGTCCTTCAGGATCGGCATCAGGCTGCGACCGGTGATCGCCGCCATGCCGCTGGCCGGCCCGGTCACGCCCGCCGCCTCCAGAAACGTCGGCGCGAAATCGATGAAGCTCACGTAGTCCTCGACCTTGCGGCCGGGCTGCGCGATGCCGGCGCCCCAGCGCATGGCGAGCGGCATGTGATTGGAAACCTCATACGTCGTGCCCTTCGAACGCGGGAAGGGCATGCCGTTGTCGGACGTGACGACGATCAGCGTGTTCTCCAGTTCGCCCGCCTTCTCGAGCTGCGCGATGATCCGCGTGAGGTGCTGGTCGAAGTACTCGATCTCGAGGGCGTAATCCAGCATGTCGTTGCGGACGGTTTCGTTGTCCGGCCAGTACGGCGGCACCCGGTCGATATCCTTCGTGCGCTTGCCGCCGAGCTTCACCCCGGAGCCGTATTGGTAGCGGCGATGCGGTTCGGTCGAGCCGTACCAGAAGCAAAACGGCTGGCCGGCCGGCCGCTTCGCCAGGAACGCGCCGAAGTTCGTGGCGTAATCGTTGGGGTTCATCTGCGAGGTCGGCGGCTTCGTCCTCGCCTCGTTGAAGCCCGGACCGGTGAGCAGCCGCGGCTTGCCGTTGACCTGCCCCGGATTGCCGGGACCCCAGCCCTTCGCGGTGTGACCGATGAAGTAGCCGTTGGCGCCAAGCGCCTCCATGAAGCCGCGGAATTTCGCGGGAAAATTGCTGACGTGGTTCGCCGCCTCCTCGAGCTGCCAGCTGTTCCGGCCAGTGAGGATGCAGGCCCGCGACGGCGCGCACTTCGCGTTCGGCGTGTACGCGCGCATGAAGAGCAGACCTTCGCGCGCCACGCGGTCGAACCCCGGCGTGTTCACCCACTTCGTGCCGTAGGCGCCCGCGTGCGGGAAGGATTGGTCGTCGGCGATCGCGAAGAGAATGTTGGGACGGGCGGCCCCGGCAGCTTGAACCCGCGCCACCACCGCCAGGGCGAGCAGCGCAACGAAGAAACCACGGCTTTGCATCACCCAAGGGATTGACCGGCGTTTCGCTCCAGCTCAAGCCGCGGGTTTGATCGCCAGGAAAACGTAGCGGTCGAGGTCACGAGACCGAGTGTGTTAACAGGAGCCGAGAACCGCGATTCGCGGGCGACGTCGGGAACAAACTTGGACCAGTTTCTTCGCGGCCTTGGCGTTCTTCTGTTCCCAATCCGATGGAACAGAAGGTCGCGAAGACCACGAAGAAATCCACGAGCATAGACCGTCGGAGGTTTTCTTCGTATCCTTCGTTATCTTCTGTTCCGATGATTGGGAGATTGAAGTTTGTTGAGAGCCAGCTTCGAGGTCTCGTGACCTCGACCATTACCTGACGTCATCGTCGCAAATAAATTTGCTCCTACCGGCGAGCGAAGACGCCTCGCGGCGCGGTGCGGCGATTCACCGTTTCGCCGCGCGCGCGTACATGTCGGCCAGCAACCTGTTCGCGGCATCGACGAGCAGCGCGCCGCACTCGTCGGTGCCGGCGCCGGCGACGCCGGCCTCGTAACCGCCGCGCGTTTTCTCGCCGGGCATCCCGACGTAGTGGACGCCGTTGCCGTTCGAGTAGCCGAGCACGAGCGTCTGCGGATACGGCGACTTGTCGCGAATCGCCATGCCGAGCTCCGTCATCGGCTCGCCCGGCAGCGTCACGAACGCGAGCGGGCCGCACACGATTGCCTGGATTTCCGCCGGCACGGTATCGGTGCCGATGCGCGCCTTCGCCTCCGGGGTCAGCGGCAGGCTGATCGTCGTCCGGGAAACCTGCAGCCGGCCCGCCGCGAGCTTCACGCTCGAACGCGACGCCGTCAGCGCCTTCATCGCGAGCCCTCCCGCCATCGTGGCGACCGCGGGTTCGCCGCGTCGCCACGGATTGATATCCCCGGCGCAGCCTTGGAGAAACAGGCTCTCGCCGCCCAACGCCGCCGATATCGTCCGGGCCGTCGCTCCGGGCCAGTCGCCGGAAATCCCGGGATTCGACGGGTAGATCGACACCGCGTGGCACGCGAGGTGGAAGATCGACGCGATCATCTTGTTTTCCGCATCGCGAAACGAGACGAGCACCATCGTCGGATCGACCGGACCAAACCGCGCGCCGCCCTGCGCAATCTCGGGATTCCAGTCCGGGTGCGTCACGCCGATTGCCGGCGGCAGTTTTTCCGCCAGCCCCCACCGCGGCGTCCGCGGCCGGCGGTTGTAGGCATACTCGCTCACCGTGATGCGCGCGATGCCGATGCTCGCCGGTCGCGCCGCTTCGCTCGCGCGTTTCGCGGCGTCGACGCTGGCGGCGATCAGCCGCTCCATCCAGCGCTTGAACGGCGGATAATCGTTCTGCGCCGGCATGTAGCGGATGGCCCACCACGTGTCGCGCTCCTGGCCACGGCGGTTGTCGCCGTAAACCGGCGCCCAGGGAGCGGAATGATTGTGGCTCGCGTTCACCAGAATGTTTTCTCCCGGCATGCCGAGTGCGGCGCCGACCGCTTTCCGCACCGCGTCGCGCGCCGACTCGCCGACGTCCGTGAGATCCCAGCGAAGGATCGCCGCCTTCGTCTGGCCATCGTCGAGCACCAGCGCGTGGACGAACAGCCGGTCGAGCACTGTGCCATACGGCTTGCCAGTGACCCAATTCAGCACGTCGGTCTCAGGGGTGATGTCGGCCCGGGCGGCGCCGGCGCGAATCGTGACGCTCGGCTCGGCAGCGCATGCGAGGGAAACGCAGAGGAAGAGGAAAATCAGGTGGCGCATGTGATTCGGGGCTGGCGCGAGCTGCATTTGGCCGCGGTCGAGTCTCCAACGTGAAGTTGGCCTTTCGTGCGAGCGTCAAACGCAAAACCGTGCTTCAGGATCTCGATCTGCGTTCTGCCGCGTCGGATGTACCCATCCGTCGATAGCAAGAATACATGATTGATGTAGCGACGAGCGCCAGCGAGTCGAGGCCCGCAGCCGTCGTCTCGCGGGCACCCGTCGACTCGCTGGCGCTCGTCGCTACGACCGGCAAAACGGGATTGCGTCTCGGAGCAGCGATTCCGTTACTGGCCGGGCGCTGATGCAACGACGCACGTTTCTCACTTCAGCCGCTGCGGCGAGCGCCACCCTGCTCGCGACCCGCGCGACCGGGGCCTCGGGCAATGCTCCGACCGCCAGCGGACTGATCGACACGAACGTCTATTTGTCGGATTGGGTCATCCGGCATTCGTGGGCCGATACTCCGGCCAAGCTCGTCGCCAAGTTGCGGAGGCATGGCGTCACGTCGGCGTGGGTCGGGTCATTCGAGGGCGTCCTGCATACGGACATCGCGGGCGTCAACGCGCGACTCGCCGGGGCCTGCCTGCGTGACAGCGGCGGGATTCTGCGGCCGTTCGGCACGATTAATCCCGCGCTGCCCGATTGGGAGGACGACGTGCGGCGCTGCCACGAAGTGCATCGGATGCCCGGCGTGCGGCTCTTTCCGAACTATCACGGTTACACGCTCGACGACCCGAGGTTCGCGCGATTGCTCGAACTCTGCGGCCGGCGGAAACTGCTCGTGCAGATTGCGCTCTCGATCGAGGACGAACGCTCGCAGAATCCCGCGCTGGCCGCCGCTCCCGTTAACGCCGCGCCGCTGGCGGATATCCTGCCGAAGTTTCCGCGGGCGCGCGTCATGTTGCTCAACGCCAGCTCGCGCATTCTCGGCACGAATACCGCGCTGTTACGACGGCTCACGCCGGCCGGCGTGCTGTTTGAAATCGCGACCCTCGAAATGGTGGCGGGCATCGAAATGCTCCTCAAAAGCGTGCCTGAGGCGCGCATCGCCTTCGGCTCGCACGTGCCGTATTTCTACTTCGAGGCGGCATTGCTGAAACTGCAGGAGTCGGCGCTGACGCCGGCGCAAATGGACGCCGTGCGGTCCAGACATGCACAAGCGGCGATAACTTTCACGTAGCCACGAGCGTGAGCGAGTGGACGCGCGTTTGTCGTCCACTCGCTCGCGCTCGTGGCTACAAAGGCCCATGAACCGTCGCACATTTCTCGAATCATCCGCCGTATCGGCCCTCGCACCGGTCGTCGCGCGCGCCGCCGGCACGACTGATCCCGCCGCCACCGCCTGGGGCGACACCGACGAACTGCGCCAGCTCGGCATCTGGGATGTGCACGCGCACGTCGGCACGCCGGGGCCGATGCCGGCCAAAAGGATGGAGCGACTCGTGCAGATCGCCGATCGGATGGGCGTCGAGCGGCTCTGCATCTTCATGAGCCCGCCGTGGCATTACGAGCCGACGCCGGAGCAGTTTCGCCAGAGCAACAATGACGTGCTGGCGATCCTGAAGGAGTGGAGTTCGCGGGCGTTCGGCTTCGTCTACCTGAATCCGGTGCACACGAAGGAAAGCCTCGCGGAGCTCGAACGCTGCGTGGCCGACGGACCGATGATTGGCATCAAGCTCTGGGTCGGCACACGCTGCAACCGGCCCGAACTCGATCCGATCGTGAATCGCGCGATCGAGCTGAAGGCGCTCATTCTCCAGCACACGTGGATCAAGCAGCGCGGCAAAGGCAATCTGCCGCAGGAATCGACGCCGATGGAGCTGGCCGAACTCTCCGCGCGGCATCCCGGCGTGGCGATGGTCTGCGGCCACACCGGCGGCGGCGACTGGGCGCTCGGTATCCGCGCCATCCGCACGCGGCCCGAACTGCACGCCGATCTCGGCGGCGGCGACCCGGTCTGCGGCGAAGTCGAGATGGCCGTGCGCGAACTCGGCGCGAGCCGCGTGCTCTATGGCAGCGACGTGAACGGCCGCAGCTTCGGCTCGCAAATCGGCAAGGTGCTCGGCGCCGACCTCTCCGTGGCCGACAAGAAACTGATCCTCCGGGAAAACCTCCGCCGGCTGCTCCTGCCGGCGTTGCAGCGGAAGGGCATCAAGGCGTGAAGCATCCCGGTAGTTTTTACAGGAGCCCAAAGCCCCGCCGATGGTGGGCGATGTCGGTGAACAAACGGCCAAGCAATATGGTTTGCATCTGCGTCGCATCAAACCGTTGAACAGAAGGACGCGAAGGCCACGAAGAGGGCGGCCGGCATTCAACCCGCTCGGTTCTTCTTCGTGCTCTTCGCGCTCTTCTGTTGGAGGCTTGGCGGCTTGATGTTTGTTGAGAGGCGGCAGAGTTCGCAGAGCGGCACGCCGCAAACAAATCCCAATCCCCAATCCTTATGAACAAAAGGCAACGAAGTGAACCAAGGGAACGGACAGCCCAAGACTCTTCGTTCCCTTCGTTTCCTTTTGTTAACCTCACCCAAGGACAAGGAGAACCCGCAGAAAGCCGAGCAAGACGGAAACATCCTCCGCGTGCTCTGCGACCTCCTGTAAAATGAATTGGCTGAATTCGCCGCCGACTTAGAATCCTTCACCATGTCATCCCGCCTCCTTGCTTACTTCCTGTTGATCGTGCTGACCACGTTCGCCCGCGCCGCCGACCGGCTGCCGAACATCATCATCGTCTTCACCGACGATCAGGGCTACGGCGACCTCGGCGTCTTCGGCGCGAAGGGCTTCACCACGCCGAACATCGATTCGCTCGCGCGCGACGGCGTGAAGTTCACCAACTTCCACGTCGCGGAGGCGGTGTGCTCGGCCTCGCGCACCGCGCTGCTCACCGGCTGCTACAACAACCGCGTCGGTATCTTTGGCGCACTCGGCCCGCAGACGACGCACGGTATCAACGCGAATGAGACGTTGATCCCGGAAGTGCTGAAGTCGCGCGGCTACGTCACGGGCATGGCGGGCAAGTGGCACCTCGGCCACCGCGAGCCGTTCAAGCCGAACCACCATGGCTTCGATGAATCCTTCGGGCTCCCGTACTCGAACGACATGTGGCCCTTTCACCCCGAAGCGAAGAAGGGCACCTACCCCAACCTGCCGCTATGGGAGAACGGCAGGATCATCGATCCCGAGATCACCCCGGACAAGATGCGCAACCTCACCACGTGGTACACGGAGCGCGCGGTCTCGTTCATCGAGCGCAACAAGGACCGGCCGTTCTTCTTCTACCTCGCGCACAACATGCCGCACGTGCCGCTGGCGGTGAGCGACAAGTTCAAGGGCAAGTCGCAGCAGGGGCTCTTTGGCGATGTGATCATGGAAATCGACTGGTCGGTGGGCCAGGTGCTCGCCGCACTGAAAAAGAACGGCCTCGAGCGCAACACCCTCGTCATCTACGCCAGCGACAACGGCCCGTGGCTCAGCTACGGCAACCACGCCGGCAGCGCGGGACCGTTGCGCGAGGGCAAGGGCACCTCGTGGGAAGGCGGGACGCGCGTCCCTTGCCTGATGCGCTGGCCCGGCAAGATTCCGGCCGGCGTCGTCGCCGATGATTTCTTCATGACGATTGATTTGCTGCCGACGTTTGCGCGACTCACCGGCGCGCCGCTGCCGCCGCTGCCGATCGACGGACTCGATGTGTGGCCGCTCATCTCGCGGCAACCCGGCGCGAAGAATCCGCACGAGGGTTACGGCATCTGGTACGCGCAAAACGAACTGCAGGCAGTGGTCAGCGGCGATGGCCGCTGGAAACTTCAGCTGCCGCACCACTATCGGACGCTGAACGGCCGGCCGGGCGGCAAGGACGGCATTCCGGCAAAATACGAGGACGCCGCCCTCGCCGCGCCAGTGCTCTATGACCTGAAGAATGACATCGGCGAAAAAACCGACGTCGCCGCACAACATCCCGAGGAAGTGCAGCAGTTGCTCGCGTTCGCCGAAAAATGCCGCGAGGAACTCGGCGACTCGCTCACCAGCCGGCCGAAGGGTCGGGGCACGCGCGAGCCGGGTCGCATCGAAGGCGAGGCAACGGCGCCGAAGCAGAAAAAGAAGAAGCAGGCGGGGTAGCCACCGATCCAGGATCCGGCCTGGCGGTAGGGCGAGGCGCCAAACCCTGGCACCGTGGCGCGGTCAACCTGACCGCGTCGAAATGCAGAACGAACCTCGTTCGCGGTTTCGAGCACGCTCGAGTTGAGCGTGCCACGCCAGGGGCGACGGTTCGGCGGAGTCGGGAGACCCCGCCCTACAGGAAAACGGCGGCACGTTCGCTCGCTTAATTCAGCGCGCCGCCCGGGCACCGTGGCGCGGTCAACCTGACCGCGTCGAAATGCAGAACGAACCTCGTTCGCAATTTTGAGCACGCTCAAGTTGAGCGTGCCACGCAACCCGCCGGCGACGCCAGTGGCCGCCAGTGGCGCGCAAAGAAAATGTGGACGCGCTTTGGCGGAAGCGCTTCGCTGGCGTCGGCGAGCGCCTGACCAGCGCCTCGCGCCCCGACGAACCTGATCGTTCCGGGCAATACCTACCCCATGAAAACCTGCTTGCTTTCTCATCTGATTCGGAGCGTGGCCATCGCTGCGCTGTCCGTGGCCGCCGGCTGGGCGCAAACGACCGGTGGCGCGACCATCACCGGTCGCGTCTTCAACCCCGCGACGCGCGAGTATGTGCGCAACGCGGAGATTCACGTCGAGGGCACGAACCTCGTCGCTTACTCCGGCGACGAGGGCTCGTACGTCCTCACCAATGTGCCGGCGGGCTCGGTGCGGCTGACCCTCGCCTACACCGGTTACACCGCGGAGCCTGCCGTCTTGCGGGCAGAACCCGGCCAGACCGCCACGCACGATTTCGAGCTGAAGGGCGCGACGTACCGGAAAGCCGGAGACGATCCCAATGTCGTGAAACTCCAGCAGTTCGTCGTCTCCTCCGAGCGCGAGGGCAACGCCAAGGCCATCATGGAGCAGCGGGCCGCGCTCAACATGAAGAACGTCGTCGCCTCGGACAACTTTGGCGACGTCACCGGCGGCAACATCGGCGAGTTCGTGAAGTACCTCCCGGGAATCGTGATGGACTATGTCGACGCCGACGCTCGTGCGGCGCGCATCGGCGGACTCGATCCGAAATACGCCGGGGTCAGCATCGATGGCATGCGGATGGCCAGCGCGGCCTCGGCCAGCTTCGGCGCCAGCACGCGCCAATTCGAATTCGAGCAGGCTTCGATCAACAGCATCGAGGCCATCGAGGTGAACAAGACGCTGACCGCGAGCATGGATGCCGATGCGCCGGCTGGCTCGATCAACATGCGCAGCAAAAATGCCTTCGAGCGCAAGGGCCGCGAGGTCATCGCGCAGCTCAGCGTCTCGGCGAACACCTACGCGATGACGCTGCACAAGACGCCGGGTCCGGATGACGGCAATCACCTGAAGGTTTTTCCCGGCGGCACGCTGAGCTACGCCGAGTCGTTCGGCGGCCGGTTCGGCGTGCAATTGAACCTCGGCACCAACACGAGCTGGAACCAGCAGGCGATCGAGACGATGACCTACGATTATTCGATTCCGGCGCGCGGGCCGATCCTCACGCAGGTCGTCCTGCGGGACGGCCCCAAGATCGTCCGCCGTGATTCGATTGGCGCGAACTTCGATTACAAGATCACCAACAACCTCGTCTTCGCGCTGCGCACCGCGGCGTCGCACCTCAACGACGAGTTCAACACGCGGACGATCACCTTTCGCGCCAACGCCGCGGACATCGACCCGTCGTCGACCTTCACCCGCGTGATCGCCCGACCCACCAACAACGCCAACACGCGGATCGAGCAGACGATCAGCCATCGCAACAAGCTGAACGACACGCAGACGTACACGCCGAAGCTCGAGTACAAGCGGGCCGACCTGGTCGTGACGGCCGGCGGCGGCTACTCGCGCAGCAAGACCCATTACGAGGGGCCGCGCAGCGGCTTCTTCGCGGGCCTCAACCACCGGATCACGCGGATGAGCTGGATGGCCGAGCGCGCGAACGAACGCCGGTTCGACTGGAATTTCACCCAGCTGACCGGCCGGCCGTGGAACGACATCCGCAACTTCAACCGCGACGATGCGAACGCGAATGATGTGAACGCATCGCCGCAGACCGGCCAGAGCCAGGTCTTCGCGGGCAATCTCGACGCGAAGAAGACGGTGAATCTTCTCGGATTGCCCGTGCAAATCCAGACCGGCGCCAAGAGCCGGCTGACGACCTACCACCTCGCCGTTACCGGCGCGCAGCAGTGGACGTACGTCGGTCCGGCCGGCAGCCAGCTCGATCCGAGCACGGTCATGCTGCCGGAGACCAACTACACGTTCAATCCGCTGCAGGGCGGCAACTTCGTCTCGCTCGGCATTCCGTGGGCCGACACGACGAAGATGTACGACCTCTATCTCGCGCATCCCGAGTATTTCGCGCCGAACGCGTTTCAGAATTTCGTCAACGCGTTCACCTCTCCGCGCAGCGTCAAGGAGCAGGTCGACGCCGGCTACGTCGAGGGCACGAGCCGGTGGCGGCAATTTCGCTTTGACGTCGGCGTCCGCAGCGAACGCACCCGCACGATCGGCCGGACGGTCGATCTGATCCCGGCGCCGGTCATCCGCGCGCAGCGCCCGGACCTCGTGGTGAACACGATCCCGTACACGATTTACCAATACCGCAACGGCGAACGCGCCAACCACTATGGGCGCTACCGGAACGAGTTTCTCAGCGCCGGCCTCAAGTACGCCCTCACGCCGAGCCTGCACTTGCTGGTGGCCGGCAACCAGTCGATCAGCCGGCCGAATTACAACAACATCGCGGGGGTCATCACGATTAACGAGAACTCACGCATCATCACGCTGCCGAATCCCGATCTGAAACCGGAAACCTCCGACAAATATTTTGTCAGCCTGCAAAAATACCTCGAGCCGGCGGGCACGATCAGCGTCTCCGCGTATCAATTGCAGGTGAAGAATCTCGGTATCGCGAACCAGTCGATCAGCGCGGAGGAGGCCGGTTATGCCGATGATCCGGATTACAGCGGCTATACTTTCCTGCAGCCCACCACCGCCCCCGGCACGCGGAAGATCAAAGGACTCGATCTCGAGTACAGCCAGCAACTCGTGTTCCTCCCGGGCTTCTGGCGCGGGTTCAGCCTGTTCGGCTCATTGTCCCGCACGATTCCGGATTTGCGCGTGACCTCGCTCGTTTCGAAGTCGGCCAATGGCGGCGTGCGGTTCAGCAACCACAAGTTCAACCTGCAACTCCGCGCCACGTGGGTCGCCGCGCGGCTCACTTCAACCAACGCGAACCGCGACATTTGGCAGAACGAGCGGCTGATGTTCGATCTGAGCGGCGGCTACAAATTCAACCGCACGTACGAGCTCACGCTGAGCGGCCGCAACATCAACAACTCGCCCATCCGCGCCTACGAAAACCGCCCCGGCACCGCGCAGATGAACGAGTACCTCGGGCCGGTGTGGACGCTGGGTGTACGCGGAAGGTTTTGAAGCGTAAGCTGCCGTGGTGGCAGGCGGCCCCACCTGCCGGCTCGTGAACTACAGCGGTTTCAGAAACTCCGTAGTCGCCTGATCATTTGTAGCCACGAGCGTGAGCGAGTGGACGGTCGTTCCGCTCGCTCACGCTCGCGGCTACAGTTTTCCTGAAACTGCGATACGGACTGGGTATTGCCGGCAGCCGCGACGCGGGCCCCGCATTTCGCCGAAATGCCCCAC
>Ga0080064_1004090_pt1 | contig 19450 bp, 25 predicted proteins | sample Subgrocontami54m_FD_69260 | JGI IMG/M metagenome (GOLD analysis project Ga0080064, IMG submission 69260) | Subsurface groundwater microbial communities from S. Glens Falls, New York, USA - GMW46 contaminated, 5.4 m (SPADES assembly) (version 2) ...
CTTCGATAATCGGACAGCCACGGCCGCGGCTGCCTTTCGCGCATCGCCTGACCAGGCCCCGCATCGCCTTCTCGATCGCGGTCAAATCGGCGATCTTCTTTTTCACCATGGTGAGTTTTTTTTCGGCCATCGCCCTGGTTTGCGCACAGTGCCTGCCGTCCGAAAGCCCGAGCAATATTGCGACCTCGTCCAGCGCAAAACCCAATGCCTGGGCGCGCCGGACAAAGCGCACCCGCTTCAAATCAAAAGCGGAATAACGCCGGATACCGCCGAAGTTCCGCGCCGGCAGCTCCAGTAATCCGATCCGCTGGTAATAGCGGATGGTTTCAACGTTCACCCCTGCGGCCTGGGCAAGCCGGCCGATGGTGATTCCATTCCCGGTGATTGTCGTCCTCGACATGGCGCTTGACTCCGTACCTGACTACGGAAGTAAGGTTACACCATTGGTTGAATACCCGGAAGGAGAAATTCATGTCTGAACAGCAAAACGGGCGCGGTGCGCTGGCAACCGGTGGCCTCGCCGCGATCCTGGCCTCGACCTGCTGTCTCGGTCCGCTGGTACTGATCACGCTCGGTTTCAGCGGTGCCTGGATTGGCAACTTGACGGTACTAGAACCGTACCGCCCGGTCTTCATCGGCGCGGCACTGGTTGCGCTGTTCTTCGCGTATCAGCGCACCTTCCGCCCCGCGACGGCTTGCGAACCAGGCGAGGTCTGTGCAATTCCGCAGGTCAAGTCTGCCTACAAGCTCCTGTTCTGGCTGGTGGCCGCCCTCGTGGTAGTCGCGCTCGCCTTCCCCTATGTCGCACCGCTGTTCTACTAACCAAGGAGTCCATCATGAAAAAACTCGCCACTGTCATTGCTCTCGCCGCCACCCTCAGCTCACCCGTTTGGGCCGCCACGAAAACGGTCACGCTGTCTGTGCCCGGTATGGACTGCCCCGTATGCCCGATTACCGTGAAGAAAGCGCTCACCAAGGTTGACGGCGTCACCAAAGCGGAAGTGAATTTCGACAAACGGCAAGCCGTGGTGACCTTCGACGACGTCAAGACCAACGTCGAGACGCTGACCAAGGCGACCAAGGACGCCGGCTATCCCGCCACGGTAAAGCAATAAACCATGGACAACCAAACACTCCTTAAGACCGGCATCGCGGGTTCCGTGGTGGCAGCGTTGTGTTGCGCAACACCGATTCTCGTAATCCTGTTCGGCGTCCTGGGTCTGTCGGCTTGGGTCGGCTGGCTGGATTACGTCTTGATTCCCGCGCTGGTGGTGTTCATCGGCATCACGGCCTATGCGTTGCACCGCCGTCGTGACGAAGCCGCTTGCTGCGCTGTACCGGGCCAACCCCAAGCCAAAAACGGAGAGATGAGATGAACAGCCATGATCTTGAGATTACGGGTATGACCTGTCATTCCTGCGCAAGCCACGTCAAGAAAGCGCTCCTGGGAGTGCCGGGCGTCCGGAGGGCGGAGGTGTCGTATCCGCAAGGCACGGCGCGCGTGAGCGCTGAGAAGCTGCTCGATCCTGCGGCGCTTACCACCGCCGTACAGGCGGCAGGTTACGGCGCGGCTCTGGAAACAAGGGCAATGCCCGAAGCCCGAGAGGGGCGGTTGAACAAAGCGGCCGGCTTCCCCGGAACTGGCTCGAAGAGGAAGGCGGGCGATACCAAGCTGAGAATAGCGGTGGTCGGGAGTGGCGGCGCAGCCATGGCGGCCGCACTCAAAGCTGCCGAGAACGGCGCGGAAGTCACGCTGATTGAGCGCGGCGTGATTGGGGGCACCTGCGTCAATGTCGGCTGCGTGCCCTCGAAAATCATGATCCGCGCGGCGCACGTGGCCCATCTGCGGCGGCACAGCTCGTTCGACAACGGCATCAGCGCTACGGCTCCGGCCATCCTACGTGAACGTTTGCTCGCCCAGCAGCAGGGCCGCGTCGACGAACTGCGCCATGCCAAGTATGAAAGCCTTCTCGAGAACAACCCGAACATTAAACTGCTGCGTGGGGAAGCACAGTTCAAGGACGGTCATACGCTTACCGTGCGTTCAACCAATGACGGCGCGCAAGAGGTACCGTTCGACCGTGCGCTGATCGCCACCGGCGCGCATCCCGCGATTCCGCCCATTCCGGGTCTGACCGACACGCCATACTGGACGTCAACCGAGGCACTGGAGAGTCCCACGATCCCTGAACGCCTGCTAGTCATCGGCTCCTCCATCGTCGCGGCGGAGATCGCGCAGGCGTTCGCCCGGCTGGGCAGTCGTGTCACCATCATCGCCCGCAGCGTGCTCTTCTTTCGCGAGGACCCGGCCATCGGCGAGGCGCTGACGGCGGCGTTCCGCGCTGAGGGCATTGAGGTATTGACCCAGACGCAGACTCGTTCCGTCGCCTACGCTGCCGATGAATTCGTGGTCGATACGAGCCATGGGGCGCTTCGCGGTGACAAGCTGCTGATCGCTACCGGTCGCACCCCCAACACCCAAGGTCTCGCGTTGGATCGTGTCGGCGTGGCGCTCGACGAGCGTGGCGCAATCATCGTGAATGCGCACATGCGCACCAGCGTGTCCGACATCTACGCCTCCGGCGACTGTACGAACCAGCCGCAATTCGTCTACGTCGCGGCGGCAGCTGGCACGCGGGCGGCGATCAACATGACCGGCGGTGACGCAGCGCTGGATCTCACGGCGATGCCGGCCGTGGTATTCACTGACCCGCAGGTGGCGACTGTCGGTTACAGCGAAGCGGAAGCGCACCACGATGGAATCGAAACCGAGACCCGCACGCTCACGCTCGACAACGTGCCGCGCGCGCTTGCCAATTTCGACACGCGGGGATTCATCAAAGTGGTCGCGGAGGCGGGAACAGGACGTCTGCTGGGCGTGCAGGCAGTGGCAGACCAGGCCGGAGAGTTGATCCAAACGGCGGCGCTCGCCATCCGCAACGGTATGACAGTCGATGATCTTGCGGGGCAGCTGTTCCCGTATCTCACGATGGTCGAGGGTCTCAAGCTGTGCACCCAGACCTTCAAAAAGGACGTGAAGCAGCTTTCATGCTGCGCCGGGTGATTATTTTGCTATTGAGCCGACGTCTGATCTGCCCCGGTTGGATTGCCAAGGACACGTGCGTCGGCGGGCGGTCCAAGCTAGGATGAAGCTGCGTGAGGAGTCGAGACACTAACCAGAGGAGCGGACGATGCAAGGCATGATGGACGGAATGATGGGCGGCGGAATGATGTGGGGCATGGGGCTTTTCTGGCTCCTGATTCTCGTCGTGCTGGTGCTCGCTGCCGGCGCGCTGATTAAATACCTGTTCTTCGGCGACAAGCGCAACTAGGGAAGCTCTGATCAAGTATGGTTTTGTCATTCCCGCGAAGGCGGGAATCCAGGGGATTCAAGATTTTACTGGATCCCCGCCTACGCGAGGATGACTTAATCAGAGGTTCCCTAGGCCGCCGGCGGTGTCGAACCGGGCCGCTTGCTCGGTGTTCAATCAGCTTTTTCCATACCTGACAATGGTTGAAGGTTTGAATCTCTGCGTGCAGTTAGGGGTGGGCCATGAAAGAACTTCTGAAACAGTGCACGTCGGTCGCCGGAGCGGGTTTCGCGGGCGCGTGTTGTTTAGGCGTGACCGGAACGCTGTCGGTGCTGACTGCGATCAGCGCGGGTTTTCTCATCAACGACGCGTTTCTAATCCCTCTCTATTTGGGTTTTCTGACGCTAAGCGTCTGGCTGCTCTATCGTTCGGCGCGATCTCACGGCAACCTTACCCCCTTCTGGGCGGGCCTCGGCGGCGCCCTCGTCGCCTTCGTCGGATTGTGGATTTTCTCGGGATTGGTATACGCTGGTCTCACACTGCTGATCGCGAGCAACGTGTGGGATTTCCGGAACGGACGCCGGGCGCCGGCACGTCTGTCATAGTTTTTATCCGGGCATGAACGATGGACACAACGAAGACGGCCTCTCCCCCGCTCCTGGCAATGACTTATGCCATGGGGACGCTCGCCGTGCTAACCTGTCCCTGCCATCTTCCGTTTCTGTTGCTGCTGCTCTCGGGTACCGCGGCGGGCGTTTTTCTCTCTCAAAATATTTGGCTGGCGGCGGTATTGTTATTGCCGGTCTTCTTGTTATCGGCGTTCGCCACATGGCGTTTGCTTGACAAGAATAAGAATGATCGCCGGTAGCGTTGGTCTCGTGCGGAAGCAGCAGCCGTGAAGCACTGAGGGTCGGGTTCTAACGATCACGGTGCTGGTCATTGACAGTCCAGCCGTAGTCGATGAATTCCGTCTGGTAATCGCCGGGAACCTGAACGCTCGCATAGAGATTGATGTATGAGATCAACGTCGGCATTCGCGCGAGGAAATCCTTGGTATAGAAATCGAGTATGCCGGACACGCGCACGATTTTGCGTTCCGGGTCCATTTGCAGATTGCGCCCTTCGCTGAAAAATCTCCGCGCTTCCACGTCTAACTGACGATCTAGCGTCTCGGCGCGAAACGCAGTCCGCGGCAGCCGCGGACAGCCAACCGACATGCAATTGAGCGCAAAGTGCACCCGTTCATCGCCGAGCGGACGGATGAGGTCGTTCTCGATCGTGTAAAGCGTCATCCGTTCGCCACCCACTGTAAAGCGCTTGAAGCCGAAGAACCGGACCTTGGTCAATCCGGAGAGGCTCCTGGGAAAGCCCGAGTCGATCACGTTGAACATCGCCAGCGCGTTGTAGGCATTGATGTAGTAAGCGAGCTTCGCCTCGCGGCTCGCGAAAGACTCCGCCGTGGAACGCGGACTCACGCGCGCGACATAACCGAGAAACGCCTCGAGGTCGGCGCGTTCGCGCGCGAGCGCACGAAAGTCAACCTCGCCGCGCTCATCGACGAACCTGGTGAGCACTTGCGCCCAGTGCTCGTAAGGATCAGACGGCTGCGCCCACGCCGGGGCCATCGAAACGAACAGCAGGAACGCGAGTGCCGCAATCGTTTTTACGTTCTTCAATTCGGGAATCATCCCTCGGGCCTTATCAATCCCGGCTTTGCGCGAGCAGTTGCTTGCGCATTCGGCCCTTGGCGCGTTTGCGCCCGTATTGGAGCGGGCCGGGCTGCTGCGCTGTCACTGGTTCGGGACTCAGAGCGCCGCTTAAGGGCTGCCAGAAACGTCTCCCGGCCGAAGTGTGCATCTGGATCGGCTGCAGGATGAAGCTGTCGCGTTTCGCGTTGTGCAGGCACATCGAGATCGGCCCGTCGCGGGTCATGGTTTTGAACACGCACGCCTCAATTCTCTCGCGCTCGAGAGAACAAGCATCCATAAATCCGTGAACAAAAAACGACAACGTGTCGACGCGTCCGCGGACGGCCAACAGATCGCGTTTCATCTGCCATGCCTTTTTTGCGGCCCATTGGATTGTTTCGTTCCAGTAAACGGGATGAAAGCAAAACCAGTTCAAAAACTCTTTCATGACGCGACGCGGATCCGTGCGGTCAAAAACAAGATGCGCGGTCGCCGTCTGCATCCGCGCGATGAAACCGGGTTTGTCCAACGCATCGTAGAGTCGTCCGTTCACCACCAAGCACAGGCCGTAGCGATTGCACTGCGGGTGTCCCGCCAGCGAGCTGCGAAAATTGATCCTGGTTCCGGCGCCCAGCTCGATCTGCGCGGTAATCATGTCGAGAGTTATCGCCCGTTTCTTCTCATGCACGCCGCGCCCGGTCGCAGCCTGTGCATGAAAAGACGCGGTCCGCACGCGACCGGCATTGGCTTTGAAGAACCGCGCCAGATCCGGGACCTCATCGAAATTGTCGTCGTGCACGGTAGTGTTGAACATCACGGATAGCGGCAGCCCCCGCACACGGTCAAGATAAGCCAGGCGCAGCGCGTTGATCTCGGCCTCATTGCGATACCCTTTGAGTCCCTGTGTGGTATCGACGTGAAACGCCACGTCAACGAGGCCCGCGCCGGCAAGATCTTCAAGCAGTGCACGGGTCGCCCTCAGGCCATTCGTCATCAGCGTCGGCCGCAATCCCTTCCCGCGCACGCGGCGCACAATCGCAATCAACTCGCGGCGCGCTCTTAAAGTAGGTTCGCCACCGGTGATCTGCACGTCGGTATTGACGCCGTAGTGGCGCCGGATCAGCTCGATACGCCGGAACACTTCTTCTAACGGAATGTCCTTGACCGCCTCCGAGTGCTCGGACAGATAACATAGCGTGCAGTCCAGGTTGCAGCGCTGCGTAATCTCCAGCGCGACGCAGCCGATAGGCCAGCGGCTGCCCATCTGCTGATTCCCGCTCATGCAGCCGGCCTTGTGCATTGCTCGCCGCGCCAACTCCAACGGAGTGATATCGTCCGCCGGCGGGAGATCGGGACAAAAGGTTGTTATTTCCGTTTGATCCATATTCGCCGTCAAGCCCTATTTCGCGCCCCGCCGCACCCACAACATTTCGAGCTTGACCTGCGCATCCTTGAGCAAATTGAACACCGGGCAGCGCGCCTCGGTTTCCTCGACGACCGCTCGAAGCCGTTCCTCAGGCTCATCGGTATCCACCATCGCCTGCACCCGCACGGTCTGAAAGTGCGGGCGCACGGTGCGATCGCCCAGACGGCCGCGAATGTCGATTGAGTACATCGCCTCGAACTCGATGCCGCGATACCGAAACCCCAGGTCCTTCGCCGTGCGGCAGAAAGTGACCGACTCGCAGCCGCACAGCGCGCCGAGCACGGTTTGCAGCGGCGAGGGGCCGTCCCCGGTGCCGCCGTGAGGTACCGGCTCGTCGGTGACGAGGATGCCGAACTCGCCGCAGTCGATCTCAGTGCGCAGCGTCGCATCGTTTTTTGCAGTGATGGCTTTTTTGCGAATGACCGGTTTCGACCGATCAAGCTGCTCCTCGGATATCACTTGAGTTACCATGCAACCTCCATTCAAGGGCTCACGTGCGCGACCAATAGCCCGACGTTAATCGATAAGCGCTGATGCGGTCAGCCGCCGGTCAATCGCGTCGGAATCCAGACCTCCGAATTCAATGTGCGATGCACTGGACACTTGTTAGCAATCTCCAGGAGTTTCTCACGCTGTGCGCCATCAAGATTACCCTCGATTGTGATCTCGCGTTCGATGCGATCGATCTTTCCCGACTTGGTATCGCAGTCGGCACAGTCCTCGGCGTGGACCTTGGAGTGCGTGAGCTTCACCGATAAGCCGGCCAGCGGCCACTGCTTCCGCGCGGCATACATGCGGATGGTCATCGAGGTGCACGCACCGAGGCCGGCCAGCAGCAGGTCGTAGGGCGATGGCCCATTGTCGGCGCCCCCTGCTGCGATGGGCTCGTCCGCGCGCAACCGGTGGCGCCCTGCACTGATCGTCTGCTCGAATTTTCCAGTCCCAGCCTCCGCGACGATCACTTCTCCTGGCGCGGCTCGCTGCGCATCGGCATCGCCCGACAGGGGTCGCGCGATGTAGCGCGCGGCCCATGCGGCCAGCACCGAGCCCGCGTACATCGCGTCTTCGCGGCGCGAGAGCAGATGATCTGCCCCATCGAGCGACACGAAGCTCTTCGGATGCTTGGCCGCGAGAAAAATCTGCGAAGCGCTGTCGATATTGACGGTCGAGTCGAGCGGCGCGTGCATCACCAGCAGCGCTTTTTTCATCAGTTTTAAACCCTCGGTGAACCGGTGCTGCTCGAGGTCCTCGATGAACTGCTTCTTGATGCGGAACGGCCGCCCGCCGAGTGTCACCTCCGCTTCGCCCGCCAATTCGATTTCAAGACGCGCCGCCGTCATCATGTGCAGCACATGCGCCGGATCGAAGGGCGCGTTGATGGTCGCTACGGCGCGCACGTCGGCAATCTTCGGTGCGGCGGCCAGCACAGCGGCGCCACCCAGACTGTGGCCGATCAATATCTCCGGCGTGCCGTGGTTCGCACGCAGGTAGTCAGCCGCCGCGACGAGGTCAGCGACGTTGGACGAAAAATTCGTGTTGGCGAAGTCCCCGCCGCTGCCGCCCAGCCCGGTGAAATCGAAGCGCAGCATGGCGATTCCCTGTTCGGCAAGCGCGGCGCTCAGATAGGTCGCGGCCTTGGTATCCTTAGAGCAGGTGAAACAGTGCGCGAAAATGGCATAAGCGCGCGCGTCCCCTAACGGCAGGTCGAGACGCGCCGCGAGTTCGGCACCGTTTGCGCCGACAAAAGTGATTTTCTGGCTTGGCATCGGTTTTCCTTCTTTGTCTCCGGGCGGGGCTCCACCTAATCGTTAATTATTGACTGCGTTTCAGTTGCGCCGCGATTGTCGCAACGTGCTTGCCCTGAAAGCGTGCGATGGCAAGCTCGTTTTCGGAGGGCTGGCGCGAGCCGTCGCCGCCGGCGAGCGTGGACGCGCCGTAGGGGCTGCCGCCGGTAATTTCATTCATGTTGAGCAGCCGCTGCTCTGAATACGGCACGCCGACGATGATCATCCCCTGATGCAATAGCGTGCTGTGGAAGCTCGTGATCGTGGTTTCCTGCCCGCCGTGCTGCGAGGCGGTGCTGGTGAATACGCTACCCACCTTGCCGATCAGTGCGCCTTTCATCCACAGCCCGCCGGTCTGGTCGAGGAAATTGCGCATCTGCGCGCACATGTTGCCGAAGCGCGTCGGCGTGCCGAAGATGATCGCGTCGGCTTCCGCAAGCTGGTCGGGCTTGGCGACCGGCACGTGGGCAAACGCGGCGCGCGCAGCCTTGGCGCCGCTTTTTTCCAGCATGTCATCGGGCGTCAGTTCCGGCACCTGCCACACCGACACCTCCGCGTCCTTCACTTCGCGCGCCCCGGCCGCGACCGCCTCGGCGAGCTTATGGACGTGGCCATACATGCTGTAAAAAACAATCTGAATTTTCGTTGCCATGGTTACCTCCACAATTAAAAACAGCGATTGAAAATCAGTCGAAGTTGCCGGGAAGCTCAAGTAGCATGCGTAATCGCCCTCGGCACCAGTACGCTCTTCCCAAGCATCTGCATACTCTTGTCCGGGCTCGTGCGACAAACCTCTTGCAGATCCAGAAACAGTCTCCCCGCCGTGGTTTGCCGCCAGAACCACTTCTCGATTTCGTCGCCAGCCGGATTTCCCGGCTGAGCCGCTGCCGCCTCGCAGTAGAAAGCTTTGAGGTCGTCACAGGCACGCTTGAGCGCCTCCGCGACGGAAATCCCCGTGCCGTAACTCGGCGCGGGCGCCGCGCCAAGATGAGAAGCAACGTAGCGGGCAGCTTCTTCAATCGCAAGCCCGCTGATACCGACCGTGGTGCGCCCAAGACGCTTGATCGCAAGATCATGCCACGGTAGCAGTTGCGCGACCTCGTCGAGCAGCGCCTGCGCTGCGTCGATTTTTCCGTCTGCGCCCGGCTGCGGGCGACTCAGATTCACCGGACAGGCGCAGCCCTCCGTATCGTCCGCATTAACCGGCGCCGGCGCGTCCTCCGGAAAGTCCTGAAGTACCGGGCCCTGCCCGGCCTCCAGCAGGCGTAAGACCGCAATCAACACCTTGCGCTGGAACTCCGGCGCGTTCGGCGCGCCGAACGGCCGGCCGAGCATGAAGGGCACCCAAAGCGCACGCGGCGGCTGGATCAGTTCCGTGTGCTCGCGCACCAAGCTGATCTGCGTGGTGGCAACGCCTTCTTCCTCCAGGTAATGGCCCAGTGCGCCGACCGCGCACGTGCAGTTTGGTCAGACTGGAGTAAGTAATACCGCGTCGACGCGGTCTTTCTTGAGCAGTCCCGCGAGTTCCCGCGCCTTTGCCTCGAAACGCGTGGGCGGCCACGCCGCGCCCATGAAGGCGTAATGAAAATCGGCGACCGAGCCGATCACGCCGCCCCGCGCAAGCTCCTGCAACCGGTCGATGGGAAAAACCACGTTCACGTCTTCCTGAAAGCCGCTGCGGTCGAAATTGACCGAGATGTGGCTCATGACCAGCGTGTCCGCGCTGGTATCGCCTGGAATCACCCGATATTCGGTGTCCGGAATCAAGCTAAACGGCCGGTCGCCGCGGCGATGCACGCCGGAAGTCGTCACGATCGCAACGCGGCGCTTACCCAGCGCGGGTCCCTTGACCCAGGGTCTGGAAGTAAAACGCGGGGCTTCCCTGCCTTTCTCCAGCAGATGCTCCCGCTCCCACTCAGGCAAATCGGCTAAACGAACCACGGCGAACTCCTCGTCTCTGCTACTGGATGCCCGGCGCCGGCGGAAAGTCCACCGGTGTCTGGTGCACGCGATTGAACAGGTTCGTAAACACGGTTTGCGCGACTACGAGCAGGATCTCCGCAATCTGTGCGTCGTTGTAGCCTGCGGTTTTCACTGCGCGCAGATCGTCGTCCGATATGCGGCCCTTCGGCTGGATCGCGGTGTTCACGAATTTGACTAGCGCCCCGAGCTTCGGCGGTTCGACCGTCCCGCGCCGGATCGCGACCGTCTCGCTCTCGGTGAGCCCGTGCTTCTTGCCAAGCAGCGTATGCGCCGCGAGACAGTAATTACAGCCGTAAGCCTGGCTCACTACGAGCTTCACTGCTTCGATCTCCGCTCCGATCAACTGCCCCGTAGCAAGCACTTTGCCGAGTTGCAGCAGGCCCTCCAGCGCCGCGGTGCTGTTGGCGACGCCCTGGTAGATATTCGGAATCATGCCGGCCGAGGCATGGATACCGTCAAAGAGTTCCTTCACGCGTCCGCTTGCCTGGTGCGGGGTGACGACGCTGAGTCTGGCCATTTCGGCTTTCCTTTCGTTGTGATGAGAAACCGGGTGGACTTCGAACCCGGGATAGTGCAAACTATAAACTATAGTCTTGTAGACTTAGACGATCTATGGCAGATCGTCCATTTTATTTGCTCATTCGTATAGATCGTATGCAATGGATGTACTGAGCGACATTCTGCAATCGATCCATCTTGGTGGCGGCGTGTACTTCCGCTGCGAGTTCTCGGCGCCCTGGGGCATGGATATCCAGCGTACCGCCATGCCCGAGTTTCACGTGATCGTGCGCGGGACTTGCTGGCTGCGCATGCAAGGCGTGAGAAAACCGCTCGCCTTGCACGGCGGCGACGTGGTGGCGTTCCCGCATTGCGACGCACACGCGATCCTCGATTCCCCGGACGGCAAACCCGTTCCGGCCGCGAAGATCGTGGCAGGCCAAAACCTGGAGAATTACGGGCCGGTGACTTACGGCGGCAAAGGGTTGCCGGTCACGATGCTTTGCGGCTTTTTCCGCTTCGATCAGGACCGGCGACATCCCTTTGTGGCCACGCTGCCCGCGCTTATCCACATTCGCGCCATAGACAGCCACGATTTTGCATGGCTGCACACTACGCTCGGTTTCATGATTCATGAGACACGCGCGGCGCATTCGGGCAGCGAGGCCGTGGTGAACCGGCTCGCCGAAGTGTTGTTCATCCAGATGGTGCGCGCACACGTCCGGCAATCTGGAACGCCGACCGGCCTTCTGGTCGCGCTTGCGGATAAGCAGATAGGCACCGCGCTGGGCCATATTCACAGGACACCGGCGCACCCATGGACGCTGGCGGACCTCGCGGAGCGCGCGGGCATGTCGCGTTCCGCGTTCGCGGCCCGGTTCAACGAGCTGGCCGAACAAACACCGATGCAGTATCTGACATTCTGGCGCATGCAGAAAGCGAAAGAGTTATTGCACGACAAAGGGCTCGCTACCGCCGCGGTCGCGGAGCGTGTCGGATACCAATCAGAAGCGGCGTTCAGCCGGGTATTCAAGAAAGCAATCGGCATGGGCCCAGGCGCCTATCGCCGCGGCAGCGCGGTTGTCTGATGGCGGCCATCGTAACGAAGCGCCGAGACCGCACGCCCAACAGCGCTTGCATTATAAGAGCAACGTCACGAGCAATGCGTGTACTGACGGCCGGCCGTAACCATGCGTTTCACAGGCCGATTACATCAACATCGCTTCAATACGCTTGAGCGTACTTGACGATTCGGCAATCAGAATATAACTGCCGCTGCGCGTCGGAGCGGCCACTGCCCGCAGGTTGCGATCGGAAACAACGACGCGCGACGCGAACAATTGGTCCGGGACAAGGATCAGCGTGACATGTCCGAGCGGGGTTTCGAGCGCCACGTGCTCTCCGATCCCGCCGGTAACCGGGCACTTGCCGAGATAACGCACGCTGCCGATGTTGGCCGGCAGCGACAGGCCGAGCTTGGAAAGCGCGGCGTGCATCACCTTCGGATCGCCCGCGCGATTTTCCTTGAGCAGCCGCGACTCGTGGTCGAGCACGTACGAGATCGCCGCCACCGCGGTGTAATTTGCAGTGAAACGCTGCGCGCTCACGATCTCATCGCCCTGGCGCGGCGCCTCATGGAAATAGAATGCCACGCCCACCGCGGCGAGCAGCGAGGCCGCCAGCGCGAGCGTGCTCCAACGATTCGGTCCGCGTATCCCGTGCCGCAGCAAGACCCGCGACGCCAGCCCTTCCGGTACCGGCACCAGCATCGCTTGCTCGATGGCGGCTTCGTCATGCGCAACGCTCTGGGCAAACCCCGCGCAGCGCGCGCAGCGCTCGGGGTGCGCCTGCCGCCCGGCCGTGATCAGCCGAGGTCTTATCAGCACCAAGCGTCGAAATTCGAGGCAGTTCATGATTCTTTAGCCCTGGTCAGTGGTTTGGGATCGATCAATCTGCGCAGCGCCTGGCGTGCCCGCGTCAAGCGCGTCATCACCGCGCCTTCCGTGATTCCGATCATCGTCGCAATCTCCGCGCAGCCGAAACCGCCGATCACCTGGAGCATAAGCGGTTCGCGGTAGGTTTCCGGCAGCACCGCCAGCATATCGCGTATTTCGAAGGCGTCAAAAGCGTTTGCGCCCGAGTTGTCCATCAGCTCATCGAGTTCCTGATCGGGATCGATCGCGAGTTGCTTGCGCTCGTGCAGCCGGGCGTGCTCGTTGCGCAGTATGGTGTAGAGCCAGCCTTTCGCCGCGCGATCATCGCGCAAACCGCTCCATCCCTGCCACGCCCGGGCAAATGTCTCCTGCACCAGGTCCTCGGCGGTAAAGCGGTCGCGGCATAGCCAGTACGCGTAGCGATAAAGCTCCGCGGAATACGCTCTGACGACGTGCTCGAATTTCGAGCGTTCCTGATCAATAACCATCGCGCTCCTGCGTTGCTGTTTGGACAATCGTTCGGTACGTAAACAGTCTTACATCAGGCGACATACCTACCTGACACATAAGACCGCAAACCAGTCCCGATCCTTACACTGCAAATCGTTTCTTATTGTTATGAGAAACGGGAAACGCGCGCTGCGTGGTGCTCATGATTCAGCGATGCCTCGATTTCGGCGAAAGTACGGACGACATCGCCGATGTAAACCGGTACCCCGAGCTGCCGCGCAATCTGCGAGGCGGAGAACAGGCCGCGGACCGCCGAACAGGTATCACCCACGTTGGGTTCGACCACCATTGCGTGCTGCCTCCGCGCGCGCTGGAGGGTGGCGACGACGTGTCCCACGCGGGCCTTGAGCACGTCACGTATCTGGATCACCTCCAATTGCTCGTGCGGCGTCATGATGTCGCGTACCGCGATCTCGTCATGCTTGACGCCTCTTGCCTGTAGAATCTGCATCGGTTTTTCGCCAAGAATGTCGCTGGCCGTGATGATCCCCAACACGTGGTCGGGGGGTTCCACAACCAGCAACAAGCGAACGCCGTTTTCGATCATTTTCCGGTTCGCGTCGTCTATCGCCGCGCGGGGATCAATTGTGACGGCGGTCACCCGCTCGAAATCGGTCATGGCGTCCGCAGCAGGGCTGTCCAGTGTGACGCGTGCCGGCAAGGTTTGGGCAGGGCGGCGAAAACAAGCCCTGGCCATGAGCGCGGATGTGCGTAGCGGAAGGAAATTTGTCAACATAAACCTTGTGAACCAAACAGCAACACTTGGGCGGCGGAGCATTCCCGGGTGCATGGCGGTAACAATATTGCGGGAATCCTGATCCGCTGCGCATCCATGCGCTGGTTGCCGTTTCAGCGCCGTGTATATCATTAGACCCGGCCACGCAGCGAAACCTTACATCGCGGCAGCTGCCGGCGCGCCGACCGCTGCGGAAGACGCCGAGAAAATATCTATGACGCCGTGTCGTCGCCCCAGGTCAGCGCCTTGTAATCGAAACCCGTTCCGAGCGCCGGCTTGACGACCTGAAAATAGGGAGAAATGTCGAAATCACGCGGGGCGAACAGGCTGTGATGGCGGATATGCAGGATTTCCTGCACGCAGTCGTCACAACCGGGACGAGGCGCCGGACGCGTTTCAACGCGCGGCAGAATCGGATAGTGTACCGACTGAAACAGCTGCGCGATCAGCGTCGAGCAAATGGCGCGCGTCGGTTCGCCGCTCCCCAGCGCGATCATGCGCCGCCGCCAGCGCACCGGAACCGGGGGCGTGGGGAGCAGGTAGCGTGCGAGGTCGATGATGTTTTTCAAGTCGTATTGCTGTCCGATGCACGCGGCCGCGGCCTCGATGATTCGTTCACGGTCGGATTCAGATAAACCCACGGGCCGGCAGATGCGGGTGTGAAAATGGGCATAACGGCTGAGTGGCACGACGCAGGCGCCGCGCAGCAGGTCGGCCTCGAGCAGCACCGGCGAATCGGGGTCCGCGGGGTCGCCGGCGACCCTGTCCCCAATGTAGAACGCCGCATGCGACCAGGTTGATTGAGTCAGATATTTGATCGCCGTGCTGATGCGGCGGTTGCCCTCGACGAGCAGGATATCGCACGGCTGTAACGTACGTCGCAACTGCTCAGGGCTGCTCGTCGCGAGCGGCTGATAGCCCGGACTCGGCTGGTCGAGATAACGCGCGATCGCGCGGCCAATAATTTCAAACAAGTTGCTCAACCTTGCGAATGGAGGGCGCCGGCCGATCCCAGCGTCAGCCTAGCGCCGGGAGACCCCGGTTTTCCCGTAAATTTCAGAAGCAGGATTGAAGGCAAGCCAGGCAAACGCAAAATGCACGCCGCTGTCCACCGGCTTCAGGCGGGCCCCTTTCGACGGGCCCGCAATGGCGCGTCCAAAGATGTCCCATTCGGAATCCGTTTCGCGATCAACGATGCGGCCATCGCGGCGCTCGAACGAGAGCACCCCTTCGTTCAGCCTGCGGCTGTACGCCGCTGCCGCGGGTACGCGGCGCGAGTCGCGGATGATCTCGGCATCGAGCGCGGACAGCATGCCTTCCTGGCTCAAGACCGCGATCGGCTCGCCGCCTACTTCGTCATTGATGACGGGCGCAGCGGCGAGCGCGGCAAAAGGATAGATCCGCGTCTTCCCGCCGTGGGTAACACCCAGCACGCGCTCCATCGCCGGCAGCCGCGAGTCGACCGGATCGCGGAAGAGGAACGGGGAGTCGCCGATCCGGTCGTAGCCCCGGTATGGATTCTTGCCGTACTGCCGGTTAAACCCGGTCTGGCGCGACAACACCCGCCCCTGAGGGTAGCCTTTGCGGAAGTCTTCAAAAGCCGCGATGGTCGAGGGCAACTGGACCAGCGTCGCGCCGGCGTAACGGCCGACGATGCCCTTACCGGTAAACTGCTGCCACCAGCTTTCGCTCTGGCGGTCGTACATCACCAGGTCGCTCTTACGCAGCTTGCCGGTCGTGCCGAAATCGAGCACCGCCCCGGCTACCCGCCGGTCAAAAACGATCGAGGCGTTGCACAAGGGGCAGAACGTGACTGCAACCGGCAGGCCGCCCACGGTGTCGTTGGCGATCTCGTGAAACATCAGGATTTGCAGAGGATAGGCGCGCGCCTCTCCTTGGTGTTCGAACACGATCACCGGCTCGCGCGCATCAAGCCACCGGCTCGCCTCTTGCGACGGCACGAACCTCGGCTTGTCGATGGCGGGAATGCCGTCCTTCGACGGACCGCCCGACTCGATTTCGTTCAGATCGACGGCGCGCCGCGAAAAATCCGTGCGCGGCCATTCGCCGGCGAAGGGGGACGCGCCTGCGCTCCACCCGTCCCCCGCCTGCAACCATGCGAGCGCTGCAAGGCACAGTGGTAGCAGGAGCGCGCGCTGAGAGCCGGCCGTAACCATGCGTTTCACAGGCCGATTACATCAACATCGCTTCAATACGCTTGAGCGTACTTGACGATTCGGCAATGAGAATATAACTGCCGCTGCGCGTCGGGGCAGCTACTGCCCGCAGGTTGCGATCGGAAACAACGACGCGCGACGCGAACAATTGGTCCGGGACAAGAATGAGCGTGACATGCCCGTTCTGCGTTTGCAGCATCAGCAGCGCCTTGATTTGCGCCTCGAGCGCGCCGTCAGGCAAGGTGCCCACGCGCCTGAGGCGAACCGTGCCACGGCGATCGATGAGGAACAGGGTGGGGGTGCCCTTGATCGGGCCAAAACCGGCTCTGGTCTCGTCGGAGCGCATGGCGACCGGGAACGTGTAGCCCCCCTTGCGCCAGAACTCCAGTACTGCCGACGGGTCATCGTCGAGGGACTGGGCAATGATCTCAAGCCCGCGCGGCTGGTAGGCTTCGTAGAGCTTCTGCAGTTGCGGCAATTCGCCACGGCAGATCGGGCACCAGGTCGCCCAGAAATATTGCAGCACCACCTTGCCTTCCAGCTGACGGGAAAAAAGTATTCTGCCGTCGGCGAGTTCCGTGTCGAGCTTCGGCGCCGTCCGGCCGACCTGCAAGCCTCCGGCATGGGAGACAACGGCGCAGAGTGAGAACGCGGCGAGCATTACGAGGCGCAGCCGCGCTGTCCATCGCGCGATCGGGGATCCGCGCATACCGTCACGGGACGCAGACGGCGCCCCGTGACGTTGCGTAGGTGAATCCGTCAATGCGGTCTCCGGATGAGCGGACCTGCTAATCCGAGCCGACAGTCGGCGCAGGAAATACCGACCCAAATCCCTTCAAGCCCACTGAAACTTCCTCGAAGGTGCAGTAGCCTTTCTTGCCCGCCAGTTTGTCGAACTGACTACCCATGTAGGCAAGATACTCATCCTTCTCGATCCTGCCGTTCTTGTTCGTATCCATGATCCTGACGTTGGCCGGCGTGTTCGGCACGTCCGCCAACGCGGTTTGGGCGGCCAGGCCGCCTGCGAGCGCGATTGCGAGCGCGGCTACGGATGCAAATTTCATCGGACTCATTACTGCATAAGCAATTTTCTTCAACATGATTGTCTCCTTGGATTAATAAAATTACGCATTTTTGGCAACAGACCAGATTCGGACGCCTGAACGCAACTTCGTCACTGGTGCTGCCATACTTCAATAGACCGGCGCAATAGCCGGAACCTTACATGGACAAACGTGATCTCCTGGCCCAGCAAATACGTTCACGACTGCCCGGTTTTGCCGCGCGGCTCAGCTTTCTCCCACACCAGGCGCTTGTAGTCGAATCCCGATGCAAGCGACGGCTTGACTACTTCGAAATACGGGGAAAGGTTGAGCGGCACCGCCCATACGCCTTTCTCCAGGTCGACCTCTATCAACACCGGCGGATCAGGATCATGCGGATTACCCGCCGGCGCATCGCCAATGTAGAGCGCGGCATGCGGCCAGGTCGACTACGACAGATAGGTGATGGCCGTGCTGATGCGGGTGTTCCCTTCGACCAGCAACACGTCGCCCGCACGCAATGCGCCGCACAGATTCTCGGGATTACTGGTAGTGAGAGGCTTGTAGCCGGGTGTTGGCTGATTGAGGTAGCGGGCAAGCGCGCGCCCGAGGAAATCCAGGATGTTGTTCATCGGCAAGGTTCGGTATGCCCGGACCGTCTCTCAGCTTACTTGCGGGCGGCCCCGGCCTCAGTAACCATAGGCCTCACCGCGCCGGTTACAGCAGCATCGCTTCAACACGCTCGAGCGTCTGTGCGGAATCGGCAATGAGTAAATAGCAGCCGTCCCGCCTGGGAGCGGCGAGCGCCTGCAGGTTGCGATCGGATACGACCAGGCGCGATGCAAGAAAGTCCTCCGGCATCAGGATCAGCGTGACGTGTCCATACGGCGTCTGCAATACGATATGTTCACCTGTGGCTCCATCAGAGAGCACGCTCTTGCCGAGATAGCGCACGCTGCCGATGTTGGCCGGCAGCGACAGGCCGAGCTTGGAAAGCGCGGCGTGCATCACTTTCGGATCGCCGGCGCGATTCTCCGTGAGCAACTGCGGCTCGCGGTCAAGCACGTAGGAAATCGCCGCCACCGCACGCTGATTCACGCCGGACCGCTGCGCGCTCACGATCTCATCGCCCTGGCGCGGCGCCTCATGGAAATAAAATGCCACGCCCACCGCGACGAGCAGCGAGGCCGCCAGCGCGAGCGTGCTCCAGCGATTCGGGCCGCGTATCCTGTGCCGCAGCAAGACCCGCTCCGCCAGCCCTTCCGGTACCGGCACCAGCATCGCTTGCTCGATGGCGGCTTCGTCATGCGCAACGCTCTGGGCAAACTCCGCGCAGCGCGCGCAGCGCTCGAGGTGCGCCTGCTGCTCGGCCGTGATCTGCCGAGGCCTTATCAGCACCAATCGTCGAAATTCGAGGCAGTTCATAATTCTTTAGCCCTGGTCAGTGGTTTGGGGTCGATCAATCGGCGTACCGCCTGGCGTGCCCGCGTCAAGCGCGTCATCACCGCGCCTTCCGTGATTCCGATCATCGTCGCAATCTCCGCGCAGCCGAAACCGCCGATCACCTGGAGCATAAGCGGTTCGCGGTAGGTTTCCGGCAGTGCCGCCAGCATATCGCGCATTTCGAAGGCGTCAAAAGCGTTTGCTCCCGAATTGTCCATCAGCTCATCCAGTTCCTGATCGGGATCGATCTCGAGTTGCTTGCGCTCGTGCAGCCGGGCGTGCTCGTTGCGCAGTATGGTGTAGAGCCAGCCTTTCGCCGCGCGATCATCGCGCAAACCGCTCCACCCTTGCCACGCCCGGGTGAAGGTCTCCTGCACCAGGTCCTCGGCGGTAAAGCGGTCGCGGCAAATCCAGTACGCATAGCGATAAAGCTCCGCCGAGTACGCTCGCGCCAAGCTTTCGAATTTTGATTTTCTGTCGTCAAACAGCATGTTTCATTTCAACACTAATGATAGTCGTCCGCACATCTTTGCAGTAATCCTGCCTCCGCCGCACGTCCATGCGCTGGTTGCTATTTCAGCGCCGCGTATATCATTAGACCCGGCCATGCAGCGAAACCTTACATCGCGGCACGCCTGATAGGGACAACGGCACCACGGCAGCATTGCCCGCGGCGCTACCGGTCCGAATTTCTCAGTTCTTCAAGCCAAACCAGGGCCTGAAGCGAACGCCGACCCAGGTGCCCCCAAGCGCCGCGGCGATCCATAACCAGCCGTGCACGCTGGTTGACGCGACGCCCGAAAAAAAAGCGCCGATGTTGCAACCGTACGCAATGCGCGCGCCATAACCCATCGCCACGCCGCCCAGGAGCGCGGCAAGCAGTGAACGCGGCGCGATGCGGAACATCGGCGCGAAAC
>Ga0080064_1004091_pt1 | contig 19447 bp, 16 predicted proteins | sample Subgrocontami54m_FD_69260 | JGI IMG/M metagenome (GOLD analysis project Ga0080064, IMG submission 69260) | Subsurface groundwater microbial communities from S. Glens Falls, New York, USA - GMW46 contaminated, 5.4 m (SPADES assembly) (version 2) ...
TGCCAGCCCCTGCGAGCTTGCCTTGGGCTGCAAGACGCACCCAGTTGCCAAGTGTCGGTGCCGGCACGCCTAGAATCTTGGCCGTGACCGCCTTGGCTTGTCCCCCATGTACCAGACGTACCGCCTCCAGCTTGAACTCCAGCGTGTACGCCGCTCTACTGCCCTTTTCTGTCATCATTTCGCATCTCCTTGACCGTCAACTTTACACCCGGTTAAGAAGTACGTTTTTCAGGGGCAACCTCACGCCATCTGAGATGAACTCCGCGAACCTCGCGCTAAAGTCAGTATATGACAGCTCACTTTGAAATCCGCCAGCAGAAACAAATCGACTACCCTGCTTTCTAAAATCGCCGATATTGCTGAACAATCCAATACTCTCAAGCTCTTTGATCGAGGAAATCACCACATACGGGTCGTACCCTTCTTCACTCAGCTCTTCAGCCAAGTCATTGGGTTTTACGATTGGGAACGCAGCCGTTGGATCTGGGCGTCCCGGACCACGCGTCTGTCCAATGCAGCGTTTATGTAGCTCGGCGAGAACTTGAACAGATGACAAGGACAAGCCACGTAACATATCGACGAATTTGGTTTTCTCTGCTAGAGGGATAGCAGATCTAGTCCCATTTACCAAAACATTTACAAACAGCTGCTGTTTTTCTTCGGATTGAACATCGATTGCTGCATCCACGACCTTCCGGAAGAAAATCTCTCCTTCTTCCGAATGAAGCCACTCTTCCGATAGGAAGACCTCCAGAGATCCTACGCGGTCGTACAAGTAGCCTAGCATTCGTCTGATGTTTCGATCATGAATGCTCCTTCGGTATGCGTCGTAGCCCGCAATAGCCTGCCCGACTACTGGCGCCAACGAAGCCACGGATTTCGTCATCGCGACTACCGCGGCGGTGAGGTCTTCCTTGCGATCAGTCATAGTGGTGCATAACGTTTAATGATTTGCCTAAAAACCAAATAACACGGAGGGTCCGTCTACCCCCGACGGAAACAACTTACAAAAACAAGGTGGTCGGTTATACTGTATAAACATACAGCTTGTGTTAGTTTGTTTTTCGAGGGCTAAGTGTCTGATCTAACAGAACCTGAAACCTTGCGTGGGGAAAAACCACGCTTGCTGCAGCAGGTGCACGAAGCCATACGCCGTCTGCATTATAGTCGCCGTACTGAGGAGGCGTATGTTCATTGGATCAAGCGCTTCGTCTTCTGGAGCGGCAAGCGCCATCCGGCCAAGCTCGGCGAAGCGGAGGTGAGCGCTTTTCTCAGCCATCTTGCGGTCGAGCTCAATGTAGCGGCCGCCACGCAGAATCAGGCGCTCGCGTCGTTGCTGTTCTTGTACAAGCAGGTCATGGGCATCGAGTTGCCTTGGCTGGACACCATGGTGCGCGCGAAACGCCCGGTGCGCCTGCCGGTGGTGTTGTCCCCAGGCGAGGTGGTGGCCTTGCTGGCGCAACTCGATGGCGTGCATGGCCTGATGGCAGGCATTCTCTACGGCTGTGGCTTGCGGCTGATGGAGTGTTTACGGCTGCGGGTGAAGGACGTGGACTTCGCCTATCGCCAGATCCTGGTGCGCGAGGGCAAGGGCGAAAAGGACCGGGTGACGATGTTGCCCGAGCGCCTGGTGCAGGCGTTGCACGAGCAGCTCGGCGTGGCGAAGCGTCTGCATGCGATCGATCTGCGCGAGGGATACGGCGAGGTGCATCTGCCCTACGCGCTCGCGCGCAAGTATCCGCGCGCCGGCTATGAGTGGAGTTGGCAGTACGTGTTTCCGTCGAAGAGCCGTTCGGTCGATCCCGAGGACGGGGTGATCCGCCGGCACCACCTGGACGAATCGGTGCTGGCGCGCGCCCTCAAGGAAGCTGCGCGCGACGCCGGGATCGTCAAGCGCGTAAGCGCGCATGTGCTGAGACATTCGTTCGCCACGCACCTTCTGCAAGACGGTTACGACATCCGCACGGTGCAGGAATTACTCGGCCATGCCGATGTTTCCACCACCATGATCTACACCCATGTGCTGAACAAGGGCGGCCGCGGCGTGGGCAGCCCGCTTGACGCTCGTGCCTCGGATCCGCAGGATCGCGCGGAGCAGCCGCTTGCGCGCTACGACGCCCGGCACCTGCCCTCACCCCGGCCCGCCTGACGTGCGTTGAGGCTGCGGACGCGGCGTACACACAAAAAACCCGGGTCGAGCCCGGGTTTCTCGCCGACTTTCCGCTCTGGTTTACTTGCGCTGCCGGTCGTGCTTCTCGCGGGCGATGCGCTTGCTCTGCTTGTCTTGTTCGTGCTCGATGCGCTTGCGCTCCTTCGCGCTCACCACGCCGTCGGATTTGGCCTTGTCTTCCATGCGCTGGATCTTGGCCTGGCCTTTTTCCAGCCTGGCGGCTTCGCGGCCGGTAAGCTCGCCGGATTTCACGCCCTGGTCGATGCGCTTTTGCTGATTCGCCTGGCGCTTGTCTATGCCCGGGGTCGCAGAGGTCGCCGGCGTGGGTTGAGCGAACGCCAACGCGGGCAGGGCGGCAATCAACAAGGCAGCGATGCTGATCTTGAATTTGGACATTTTGCGAACTCCTTTAGTTAGTAAAGGGAGAAATCCTCCCATGGCGCAGAAAACGCGCAAGTCACCCGCGGGTTGACCCGGACAGTGTAAGACTTTGCGCTCCGGCGCGGCTACTTGAAATCGGGCGGAATCAGGTCCAGCCGGTCGGTGACGATGGCATCCACGCCCCGATCGAACAGCCCGCGTGCGATCGCGGGATCGTTGACCGTGTAACACAACAGCCAGTAGCCCGCGTCGCGCACCGCGCGCGCCTGTTGCGGCAGCAGCAGCCGGTAATCGCAATGCAGGGACACGCAGCTAAGTTCCTGCATCCGGTACTGCCAGTCCGGCGGGATGCTCTCGGTCAGCGCACCGCGCGGCAGCTCCGGCGCAGCCTCTCGGGCCGCGGCCAGGGAGGCCGGCTGGAACGAGGACAAGAGGGGCTGCACCGGCGCGCCGCGCCAGAGCTCGCGCGCGAGCAGCGCCGCCGCCTCGCCGGTTTGCGCTTCGAAGCCCTTGGCCGGCTTGATCTCGACATTGGCCCAGAGTCCCAGTTCGATGCACAGCCTGCCCGCGCGCTCGAAGCTCGGCACCGGCTCCCCCGCGTGCTCGCGCGAGAACCAGCTGCCGGCATCGAGCGTCTGCATATCGCGGTACGCAGTTTCGGCGATCATGCCGCTGCCGCTGGTAGTGCGCTCCAGCGTCTCGTCGTGCATCAGTATCGGAGTGGCGTCCGCGGCCAGCATGACGTCGAACTCGACGCCGGCATAGCCCAGCTCCTTCGCCTTGCGCATGCCGGCCAGCGTGTTTTCCGGAGCGAGCGTGCCGCCGCCGCGGTGGGCGATGATGCGCGGATAGGGCCAGGGTTTCATGCGCGGCTTTCTTTTCGCACGACGGTGACGGCGAGTTGGGACGCCACCAGCGCATAGGGCAGCCAGCCGACGGGGAACTGTGTGCGCTTTTCCATGCTGAATGACAAACGGTCTCCAGGGGCCGTTTGTCCCAGGTTCGGCCGTGCGGGATTCAGCGCCCGCCTACCTTGTTGGCGCGCTCGAACTTGCGCAGTTCGGCGTTGCCGCGCTCGACCGCGTCGTCCAGCGCCTGTTTGGGCGATTTCTTCTGGCTCCACACCGATTCCAGCTCCTCGTCGATGATGCCGCGGATCTGCACGAAATTGCCCAGGCGGATGCCCTTGGAATCCTTGGTCGGGTTCTTCAGCAGCAGTTGCTCGATCGCGACGTCGGTGCCGGGGTTCGCATCGTAGAAACCCTGTTTCTTGGTGAGCTCGTAGGCCGCCTTGGTGATCGGCACATAGCCGGTTTTCTGGTGCCAGTCGGCCTGGATTTCGGGCGAGGAAAGGAAAGTGAAGAATTTCGCCACGCCCTTGTACTCGGCCGGTTTCTTGCCCGCCATCACCCACAGGCTCGCGCCGCCGATGATCGAGTTTTGCGGCGCGCCCTTGACATCGTCGTAGTACGGCAACTGCGCCACGCCGAATTCGAACTTGGAATTGCGCTTGATGTTGGCGTAGGCGGCGGAAGAACTGGTCAGCATGGCGCAGTCGCCGCCGTAGAATTTCGCCTCGGGCTGGTTCTGCCGGCCGGCGTAGGTGAACAGGCCCGACTTGACCCAGGAGGAGAGCTTGGCGATATGTCGCACCAGGACCTGGTTGTTGAAGCTGAGCTTGGTGTCGAGGCCGCCGAAGCCGTTCGACTTGGTGGCGAATTCCTGGTTATGCCAGGCGCTCATGTTCTCCGGTTGCACCCACGATTGCCAGCCGGTGGTGAAGCTGCAAGCCATGCCGGCGTCCTTGACCTTGAGCGCCGCTTCCTGCACCTCGTCCCAGGTCCTGGGCGGCTTGTTGGGATCCAGGCCCGCCTTCATGAACGCGTCCTTGTTGTAATAGAACACCGGAGTGGAGCTGTTGAACGGCATCGACAGCATCCGTCCCTGGGTGTCGCTGTAGTAGCTGGCCACGGCCGGCATGTAGGATTTCGGGTCGAATTTCTCGCCCGCCTGCGCCATCACCTCGTACACCGGCTTGATCGCCTTCCTCCCCGCCATCATGGTGGCGGTTCCGACTTCGAACACTTGCAGGATGTGCGGTGCCTTGCCGGAGCGGAACGCCGCGACCGCCGCGGTCATCGACTCGTCATAGGCGCCCTTGAACACCGGCACCACCTTGTAGTCCGATTGCGAAGCGTTGAACTTGGTGGCGATTTCGTTGACGTGCTCGCCCAAGGCTCCGGTCATCGAGTGCCACCACTGGATCTCGGTCGCGGCCTGCGCGCTGCCCGCGCCGAACGCGCAGACTGCGGCGAGCGCGAGACAAAGTCTCTTGATCTTCATAGTGAACTCCGTTGGAGGGGAAGCACGAGGGGCAAGCAAGCAAACGTCGACTATCTGAGCCTATTGTTGTGGCTATGTTACAGCAAACCCGGCTCGGACACGGGGCTCTCACCCTGCTGAATTACAGAACCCTGGACGAGTGACAGCCTATGCTAATATCGGCGCAACCATGCGGGCTTGCACTGCACTGTAATGCCCTCCACCTGCTTCGATGTGCTGCGCCTCCTCTCGGATGCAAGCTTTCATTCCGGCCGGATCCTGGAGCGCGAACTGGGCGCCTCGCGCGCCGGCGTCTCTCTGGCGCTGCGCGAACTGGAAGACCTCGGGCTCAAGGTGTACAAGGTGCCGGGCCGCGGTTACCGCCTGGCCGAACCCTACGACTGCCTGAACGCAGCCGCGGTGCGCGTGCAGCTCGGCCCGCAGGCGCGCCATTTCCACCTCGAACTGCTCGATGCCTGCGCCTCGACCAATACGCTGCTGCTCGCGTGCACGAGAGCCGGCGCGCCCTCGGGCAGCGTGATTGCGTGCGAGTTGCAAAGCGCCGGCCGCGGCCGGCGCGGCAACAGCTGGCAATCAGGCCTCGGAGGCAGCCTCACCTTTTCGCTGTTGTGGCGCTTCGCGCAGGGCGCCGCCGGTTTGAGCGGCCTGTCGCTCGCGGCGAGCGTGGCGGTGGCGCGCGCGCTCGCTTCGGTCGGCGTCGCGGACGTGCAGCTCAAGTGGCCCAACGACCTGCTGCACGCCGGGCGCAAGCTCGGCGGGATATTGATCGAGTTGCACGGCGATGGCCCGGGCTCCACCGCCGCGGTGATCGGCATCGGGCTCAATGTTCGCTTGCACGCGATCCTGCGCGACGCAATAGCGCAAGCGGTGACCGACGTGGCTTCGGTATCCGGACAAGTGCCGCAGCGCAACCGGCTGCTCGCCGCCACACTGATTGAACTCGCGCAAGTGCTCGAGCAGTTTGCCGAACATGGTTTCGCGCCGCTGCGGCAGGAGTGGATAGCCCGCCACGCGCATCAGGGCAAACCGGTGACGCTTTCCTCGGGCGATGGCAATACGGTAGTGGGCACGGCGGCGGGCGTGGCCGAGGACGGCGCGCTGCTCGTCGAGACGGCGCGCGGCGTGGAACGGTTCGTCAGCGGCGAGCTGTCGCTGCGCGCTAGCGACTCTTAATCAGTTGGTCGCAGGTTCGACCCCTGCACGCCCTACCAATCGCATCAAAGAGTTAGCTTGCACTGCTAGCTCTTTGTTTCCCCAACTGTGGGGAAAATGTGCGGAAATCCACCACATTTCCGCACACACTGCGCTCGATGCGGGCAGCCGCTTGCGATAAATTCTCTGTTGCAAACTTCGCGTAGCGGTCGACCATGACACGGGACTTCCAGCCGCCCAGGTCCTTCAGCTCATCGCAGCTTGTGCCTGCCTGCCGATGCCACGACGCCCAGGTATGTCGGAGATCGTGAAACCGAAAGTCCTGTAGCCCTGCCTTGCGTACCGCTGTAACCCACGCGCTGTTAGACAACTCCCAGCCAATCGGTTGACCGCGAAACGTAAAGCAGAACTGCGGATGTTTACCGAGCTCACCTTCGAGCACGGCCACCGCGTCTCGATTAAGCGGGACGCCTCGCGGCGTTCCATTCTTGGTCTGGTCAATCCAGGCAGTCCCGCGTTGCAGGTCAACCCGATCCCATTCCAATCCGGAAATCTCCCTTGCACGACAGCCGGTCGTTAATGCAAACCGCACCAAAGCCGCCAAGTGAGGAGGACAGGCGGCAATCAACCGGTCAGCCTCTTCCCTTGTTAGCCAGCGGTCCCGTTCGACCTCGCCGGGCAACAGCCGAATCTTCGGAATGCTAGTGATCCATTGCCATTCATCGCGTGCCATGCGAAGAAGGCAACGAATCAAAGCGAGATACCGATTCACGCTTGCCGGTTTCCTGCCGCGCTTGAGCTCGCCCTGGATAACGTTCCAGATTACATCCCCGGTTATCTGATCTAAAGATAGATGGCCGAGATAGAAGTCAAGCTTGCGACAAGTACGCCTAACGTCCTCGATACTCCGAAGACTCGCCTTTACTGCGAGATACCGAACAACACCTTCCTGCCATGCACGCTTTGGCTTAATCCCGAAAAACGACCCTCTGTAAGCTTCCAGTTTCAGCTTGGAGAGGAGGGCTTCTGCTTCTTTCCTGTTCTCGGTCTTAGTGCTTCTGCGTATGCGCTGGCCGTTGGGTAATGCAACATCGATCCACCAGAAACGAGAGCCTCGTCGCCGGTGGAGTCCGGTTTCACGGGCCATATAGTCTCCTTTCTGGCCCGCCCTCGGTGCTTATAATCGTCCAGCCACGCGTCCAAGTCAACCCGGTCATACACACAGCGCCGCCCGAGTTTGACCAAAGGCACCTCCAGCCCGGCAAGAAGGGTAACGCCGATCCCGAGATAAGCCGCCGCTTGCTCTTTGGTGAGACACCGGACCTCCGGCACCGGCAACGCCCCTGCAGCTTCATTATTCGCCCCTGGAGGCGCGACTGTCGTCGATGGCATCTCGGGCTACCTCATCCAATGCTGAAACGTCCTTGCCCAGGCTCGGAACGTTTATCAGGGTATTCAAACGCACCGCCTTTACCCCGTCCATCGCTCTGAAGTCGCACGCAACGCCGCTATCTCCTCAAGCGATACGGGGCCCTTAATCCAGCCCACCGCCTGAACATCGAACAGCGCCGCGTGCGACATCATTGCTGCGCCCCCTTGACCGCTTTAGACGCGACCACCGCCGCACGGTCAACACCGATGCAGACAGACTTCCACTCCCCGCGCACCGGCCGTGATTCCGTCTTGAGCGTGACCTCGCACGGAAACGTCAGGCCGTCGAACTGCGCAACCGCCGTCGGATCGCATTCCATCGCAATCATTTCTTCCCCGCCGCCCTCGACGGTCGCCCCGCCGAACTTGCCCGTTTCCAGCTTCGAGCAGCAGAACAACTCCGCGAAGTCATACGGCCCCTTGACACTCACACCATGCAACCGCTTAACACCGATCACTTTCATTTTGTTGCCTCTTTAAAAAAAATTACGCCGCCTTGTCCCACTCGTACCAACTCGGGGGCGACAGCGGCACAAGATCGACCACCCGAACTTTCACCGGAAAATTGTGAATATCACGCCGCTGCGTGATATCAATGCCATACTGCTTCAACACTCGCGCATGGCGATAAAACGAACCGTTCGACAGCAACTGCCGCAAATCCTGACCCTTCAACCACGCCGCCGCGTGAACCCGCGAGCGCGCCGGAATCGCCATCAAAATATCCGGCTCGTCCGAGCGATCCACCTTCCGCAGAAAAGCGGTTTCCTCCTCGAACGCCAACGCCAGCCGCTCGTCCGTCACATCACCCAGGTAATTCAACCCAAGCCGCTGCAGCTCTCGTCGTTTCAATTCAACCTCCACCCGAACAAGCCCCTGATCCACACACCACGACGCGACCGGATCATCCGCAGCCGCGCCGCGATCAAGTAGTTCCTGCCCCTTCAAATAAACCTTCACCATGCGACTCGTGTTCGCCCACCAAGCGCCCCATGTCCCCTGCTTTCCAGGACGATGGCGCGCATGACTTAAACCCTGCGCCCACCGCACTAACGCCCTGGCCTGGGCATCACTTCCCGAGGAAAAGTTACAGGTGATGTCCACACGGAGTAGACGCGCTCCATCGGAATGACGTTTTGCCGTCGTAGGCCCGACGTGTCCGACCGACTTCCACGCGTCTGCATCGGAAAGCCCCGGAGTAACTCCAAAGGCTGGAAGTCCCAGAGGCGCCACCACTCGGTTACATTTTTCAAGGGTGGCCGACCAACCCAAATTAAACACGTTGTCTTGACGGTTAAAGCGCCCGACGTTTCCAGAGAGATAGGTACTGAAACCGTCACATCCGACGAGTACAGTTGTTTCCCATGACCCTCCCAAATGTGTGGCGCTAATCTTCTCAGCACGGCACACACCCTGGGCGTCATACCATGAATGGATCCCTCGACAGAGGATAGGGAGGCCCCCTTGCGGATGGCGTTCAACAATGGTGACCCAATCGACAAAGACCGGCGATCTTTGCCCACCTATCACCCCCTGCACCTTTCGGGTGCATTTGGTCCCAAAATTCCCATAATGGGAATCCGTGGCGTAGTGATACTGCCAATGGACGCAGCCCGCTCCCGGTGCGCGCTATCCCCTCCGTACCAATGGGATGATCTGCTAGTAGGCGGCGTACCCTGACCGGCGACCGCCGGGGCGGGCGCTGGCGCGTCCGTGCCCGGCGGTACGCCGGTCAGCTCATCGAACGGACTTCCAGATTTGCCCCGACCCGGGCCAGGTTGACGTGCAGACATACGTAGCTCCTTTTTCCGCGGCAGGCCGTCCTGCCTCGGATAAAGAAGTTTCCGTCAACCTTCTGAGGGGGTCACGGATGCGGTCGAATCTCTGACGCATCCTTGACTTTTCTACACGCTTGTGAATCGCCTTTTACGATAATCTTGGAGCCGTTTGCTCAGATCGTCGGTCCATTTGTCGTAGCCGCCGCCGTAAATCCCGAGCTCGTCGCAAACCTTCATCAGTTCTTCTATCGATAACGCCCCGCTACCTTTACCCGGCAACGCGCCCAGGCTATCTAAGTGAGCAAAGGTGAACCATAGCTTGGGGTACTTAAAAATGCCGTTCGGTAATACCGCTTTTCGTCTTCGCACACTGAGCGCATTAAAGAATTTCCCGCTCAACTCCTTTTTCTTTTCGTCGTGCAACTCAGCAAAACACGAGATTTCCGAGATCGTGTGATCGACGTGAAACGCTCGATAATATGCATTCAAATCCCCGTTTCTCGCCTTCTGCGTCAGCCCGTAAATGGTCTGCCCATAGGCCATGACCGATACCGCGTTGTAGAACGCGGTAATCACCCCCATAAAGCTTGCGTGCACTTTCAATCCGATCTCTGCCTTCGTGCCCTCATCGGCCACTTTCATGACTTCTTCAAATTCGTATTTCAGTTCCTCTGCTGTTACCCCATCCAATTCAGCGGCCACCATTTTGTCGATCCATGATTCCGTACTTACGTAATCAATAAGCTCATTCCAGTACTTTTGTTGCTCCTCTTCATTCGATGATTGAAGCATTCGCCCGATCTCATGCAACTGGTCCACCGTATAGATTCCCAAAAGGCTCAAGGCGAGCATCTTCCTAGAATCTAGGTACATCTCTGCCCAACGCTCGATCCCCAGCATCCTTAATCGATTAGTTGCCGCTAAAGGCATATGCGAACGACCGCCGTTTTGTTCCACGGCCTTCAGCGCTAGCTCCGCTAGCGGCAATAGGAGCTTTAGCGATTTGATTGCAATCTCCGGTTTGATTTTCAGTTCCAAGATCCCCCCAAACGTTCGTCCACCATATCCATCTTATCCTCAGGTAAGCTTTGCGTTTTTCCGGCGCACCCGAGCGCTTTCAGCCGTCGGGCCGGGCTCTACTCGGGCGATTGCCCTCACCGAGCCAGCCAAAGAAATCCCGGCTGTCTCGTCCATTCGGTAACGATCCCTTTCGCAAATCCAGTCAGTGACGGCAGCTTTGCTCCCGCCAGTCTCAAAATCCCCCCGACGTAACCCCGACTAGGGGCGCTGCCCCCCGCGTCGCACAAGGGTAAAGCTTCGCCGCCTTGCCGGGTTTCCCCAACCTTCCGCGCTTCGCTTGTGCAGGCCGGGTGATCCCCCTCCCGGACCGGCGCCCTTGCGCTTTGCTACCCCCGATCTCGCCGATAGGCATCGGTTGCATGTGCATGAGCACAGCCAACCGGCCCTTAAAGGAGATTGAACCATGAACACCAGCACCAGCAACACCAACACTGAACTGCTCACGGTACTGCTCGGCAACCGTAGGACAGCGGAAACATTGCTCCGCAATGCGAAAGGTTCTTTATTCGCACTCCTGCACCAAGACTCGCACGAAAACGCAGACCAGTTTTGCTCCGAAGAAAAGCGCACCTATTCCGGCGATCCGCTTTCGAAATTGCAGGCAGCACGCGAACTAGCCGCCCGCGCCATCACCGAGGAACTCCAGCACCGGGACGCACTCAATAGCCCCGCAGCAGTCCGAGCCCTTCTACAGCACCGCCTGGCTGGCCTTCCCCATGAAGTGTTTGCCGTGCTACTGCTGGATGCACAGAACCGGGTTATCGCATTCGAGGAGCTTTTCCGGGGAACCCTGACGCAGACAAGCGTTTATCCGCGCGAAGTGGTGAAAGCCGCACTGAAGGCAAACGCTGCCGCAGTCATCTTTGCGCACAATCACCCGTCCGGAGTCGCAGAACCGAGCCGCGCCGACGAGCTACTAACCCAAACCCTCAAGCAAGCCCTTTCGCTTGTTGATGTCAAAACGCTGGACCACTTCATTGTCGCCGGCACCAAGACATTGTCCTTCGCTGAGCGTGGGCTGCTCTGATTCAATCGGGCAATCGGGACATGCCCGCATAAGCCGAGCACAAGGGGAGCGGCAACGCTCCTCGCCTTTCTTGAGCGCGCCCGGTCCAAAAAAAACGCGGGGGCCTCTTCGGCCCCCTCTTGGCCCAGAGTCCGGCCAATTCACCCCTCGGCTTTCCAACAACCTACACTGCGCACCACCGGTCATCGCAAACGCGCGAGCCCGCGACGGACTCACCAGCGTTGCGAAATCAGCGTAATATCTTTCGCAATGTATCCGTAGGCCCCCGTGTTACTGCAACGGGGGCGACCCCGCCCTTATCCACGCGAGAGAAAAAGATCGTCTGGTATAGCGAACGAGATCCGAAATGGAAGCCGCTTTCTACCCCTCAACGAGCACCCACACAACTCATCGTCATGTCTTGTCGTTATTTTAGGTTAATATTAGCCGATGTCCGCGCCTAAAGTAGTCCTAGAACTCATTGCAAGATTTCGCGATAACGAGGAGGCTTACCGTCGTGACTATGGGGAAACCGAAACTAGGCGCGAATTCCTCGACCCATTTTTTAAAGCTCTCGGCTGGGATATAGACAATACCGCCAGCAATGCCGAGGCTTATAAGGATGTTGTTCACGAGGACAGCGTCAAGGTTGGCTTCAGCATGAAAGCCCCTGACTACTCATTTCGAATCGGTGGCCTTCGCAAGTTCTTTCTTGAAGCAAAAAAGCCCTCAGTAAATATTAGGGAAGACCGCGACCCGGCATTTCAACTACGTCGTTATGCATGGTCTGCGAAACTGCCACTTTCTATTCTCTCGAACTTTTCCCAGTTCGCAATTTACGACTGTCGTGTGCGGCCCAAGCAGAGCGATAAGGCTGATGTCGCCCGGATAATGCACTTTACGTACAAGGACTACGCCACTCGCTGGGACGAAATTGCAGCCATATTTTCAAAGGAAGCCCTTTATAAAGGCTCGTTTGACAAATACGCCACCAGCAAGAAAAAGAAAGGGACGGCCGAAGTAGACCATTCGTTCCTCGAAGAAATTGAAAAATGGCGTTACTTCTTAGCGCATAACATTGCGCTGCGCAATTCCAAGCTTAGTCAACCTGAGCTGAATTTCGCAGTTCAGCAAACCATAGACCGCATAATATTTCTTCGGATCTGCGAAGACCGAGGTATTGAACCTTATGGAAAGCTAAAGGGTTTGCAGAATGGAGACAACGTCTATGAGCGATTGAAACAATTTTTTCATTATGCAGACGAACGTTATAACTCGGGTCTATTCCATTTCAATGAAGAAAAAGACCGACCCCGCCCAGATGAATTGACACTGCGCCTTAAAATTGATGACAAGGCCATAAAGGATATTGTCGGGCGCCTCTACTATCCAGAAAGTCCTTACGAATTCTCGGTTCTACCAGCGGATATTCTCGGGCAAGTGTATGAGCAGTTCCTCGGAAAAGTTATTCGCCTAACTGCGGGCGGACATGCCAGGGTCGAGGACAAACCGGAAGTAAAAAAAGCCGGTGGAGTTTACTATACCCCCAGCTATATCGTTGACTACATCGTCAAGGAGACCGTAGGAAAACTGCTCGATGACAGCACACCCGACAAGGCATCGAGACTCACGATTCTCGATCCTGCTTGCGGATCAGGGTCTTTTCTCCTTGGCGCATATGAAGCCCTACTTAATTGGCATAGAGACTGGTATTCCGCGAATGATCCTGAGACACACGCGAGGGGGAGACCGCCCAGAATCTATCGCGGACCAGGTGCGAGCTGGCGACTCACTACCGCGGAACGTAAACGCATCTTGCTCAACAACATTTATGGCGTGGACATTGACCCCCAGGCAGTGGAGGTCACGAAGCTTTCACTGTTGCTAAAGGTCTTGGAACAAGAGTCAGCTGAGACTCTAGGTAAGAACTGGGAAATGTTTCATGAACGCGCCTTACCCGATTTGGACAATAATATTAAGTGTGGAAATTCACTCATCGGCCCGGATTTCTCGGCTGGTCGTTTTGATTTTGACGATCAAGAACAACGCCGCATCAATCCATTCGACTGGAATGCGGAATTTCCAGCCATCAAAAAGTCAAAAGGAGCAAGAGAGTCCCACGGATTCGATGCAGTAATTGGCAATCCCCCATGGATATCGCTCACTGGAAAATTTGGCAACGAAATACACACTAAAGATGAAATCGAGTACCTAACTTCTCGATTTCGTGGAAATACGTACATGCCAAACATGTACGAATACTTCGTTGCTCAGGGCCTGAATCTCACAAAACAAAATGGACTTTTCTCTTTCATTGTGCCTGACAGACTTGCTCACAACGCACAATTTGTGGACTTGAGAAAACGAATCCTTTCCGAGGCTACAATTATTTCTTTGGGATACAAAGCCCCTTTCCCTGGAATTACAGCCGACACTCTTATCTACGCATTTCGTAAGGCTCCTCCCCTTCGCGATTGGAAAGTGTCGCTTTTTGAGTGGGGAAAGACTGAAATAAAGCGCCTGCAAAGTGACTTCGTAAAGCACTCCACTTGCGCTTTTGAATATTTCGAGAATGTGCAAACGCTTTCATTGGTAAACAAGATTCTGGCTGACCCGCACATAGAGCGACTCGACAGTATTTGTGATTCAACGTCCGGTTTCGGAGGAAAATCAGAACTAATAACTAGCCAAAAGATGAATGCGAAACAGTCGCCGACCTTAAAAGGGGACAGTATTGGCAGATATGAGTTTCGCAAGGGTTATTGGTTCCATTTTTGCAAGGAAAATATTACCGGAAGGACAACGGACACAGAGAAATTAGGCGCGCGACCGAAAATACTCCTGCGTAAAACGGGCGACAGAATTATTGCGACGTTCGACGATTCAGGCTCATATCCTGAGCAATCACTTTATTTCTTGTACAACAATAAGACCACGCTAAACTGGAATTACATATTAGGCATTATGAATTCCAAGCTCTTGACTGTTTACTACCGTGCCAAGGCGGTGACAAACCGAAATACCATAGCTCAATTGAAAAAGGTGGATTTGGATCAGTTTCCAATTCGTAAAATAGATTTCGCAGACAAAGACGATACTACCCGCCACCAAGAGTTGGTCGCTCTTGTCACTCGAATGCTAGTCCTTAAAAAACAACTGGTAACTTCAAAGGCTCCTCATGACAGAACAACGATTGAGCGGCAAATCAAAGTCAAAGATCAGGAGATCGATGAGGTAGTGTTCCAGCTATACGATCTAACCGAAGAAGAGATAAAGACTGTTAATAGCGAAACATGAACACGTCGGGAAATCGTTGGGGATCAGCGGGCTGGGGGAATGGCGTCATGACAAATCACCGGCACAGCAGAGAAGAGCTAGTGACTCAGTCCCAGTCTGTGTTTGAAGCAATATCGCGGAGAGGCGGACCTTGAGATGAAAACAGAAAGACTCAAAGAGAACGCAGTGCAGTTGTCCAATGGAGCTAACTTTTTCCGGTGCGCACTTCAGGTGAATCCGCATCATTATGCGCAGACCTATCGCGGGAAAAAGACAGGGTCGGGCGACGAAAGCAACTATATCGACGGGTTGCTCAAGAAGGCCAAGGAGATCGACATCCTCGTATTAGCCATTACCGATCATAACCACGTCGGAAGCATCCAGGCGATGCGCGACGCGGCCAAGGGGTCCGGCATTTACGTATTTCCCGGCTTCGAGCTCACTTCCCAAGAAGGGATTCATGTTCTTTGTCTATACGACCTCGATACCCCGGTGCCTACTTTAGAGCGGAATCTCGGAAACCTCGGCGTTCGTGACACGGCGCCCAGTTCAACACCGTCGAACCTAACCTTCACGCAAGTATTGGAAAGGGTCAAGGATCAGGGCGGGTTAACGATTGCGGCACATATCACCCTAGGGAACGGTCTTTTCGACAAGCTCAAAGGCCAGCCGTGCATCAAAGCATGGCGTGATCCAAACCTGTTGGCCGTTCAGATCCCTGGGGGGGTCGACGACCTACCGCAAGACTTGAAGCAGATAATGCGGAACAAGAATACCGATTATTTCCGCCAGCATGCCGCAGGTCGCAACCTTGCCGTCGCCGTAGTCAATGCGAAGGATGTCGCCGCTCCGGACGATCTCGCAGATCCATCGGCAACCTGCTGGATTAAGATGTCCCGACCCTCGCTTGAGGCATTGCGACAGGCGTTTCTTGATCCGATCTCCCGCGTTCGCCTGAATTCCGATCCTGCCCTGGAGGAACACGCGGAGATTACAGAGATTGCTTGGGAAGGGGGATTTCTGGGGAACGCTCGCATTCGATTCAACGACAACCTGAACGTGCTAATCGGAGGCCGAGGAACCGGCAAGTCGACCGTGATCGAAAGCATCCGCTGTGTCCTGCAAACGGAACCGCTGGGCATCGAAGCACAGAAGAATCACGCCAACATTGTCAAGGATGTCATCCGCAACGGGACCAAGATTTCGCTCAAGGTCCGAACGCGAACGCCGGATACCCGAGACTATGTGATTGAACGGACGGTTCCTAACCCGACTATTGTTCGCGACGCTTCCGGCGCAATTGTCAGAGTCACGCCGCGCGATATTCTTCCAAAGGTTGAAATCTTAGGTCAGCACGAGATTGCAGAACTCGCCAGACAACCCGAAAAACTCACTCAACTCCTAAACAGGTTCCGAAAGTCGACGACAGACATCGTCACTGGGAAGCAATCCCAGCTGCGGAGCTTGGAACAGTCCAGGGCCAGGTTGAGGGACCTCCAAGCTCAAGTGGCGCAAGCAAACGAGCGGCTCGACAAGCTTCCTGCCATCGAGGAAATGCTGAAGCGTTACCAGCAGGCGGGACTAGAGGATCGTCTAAAGGAACAAAGTCTGCTCGTTCGCGAGGAACGCGTATTCAAGACCGCGTACGAATATATCTCAGACTATCAGGAGACCGTTAAGAGCCTTCGGGATTCGCTGCCGCTGGACACGGCCTTTCTTTCAGCAAAGGCTCTGGCGGGGCTACCCTCGACTGCGCTCTTCAAAGAGATCGAGGCTGCGTTGGATGGGCTCAGCAAAGACGCCAGCAAAATGGTCGGCGACCTGGAAAAAGCGCTCAGCACGTGTCGAGCAGCGGTTGATGCCACTTCAGTCAAGTGGAGGGAGTACCAAGCGGGGGTGCAACAACGTTATGAGAAACTTTTGCGCGAGCTTCAGCGCGCCAGCGTCGACGGCGAAGAGTTCATTCGATTGCGGAAGCAACTGGAGGAGTTGAGGCCACTTAAGGATCGCAAGAAGGTGCTCGACAAGCAGCTCAATGAAGAAACTAGCCGTCGAAACGAGTTGCTTGTTCAATGGGAAGAAGTTCTCCGAATGGAGTTTCAGGAAATTCAGGCGGCGGCGCAGAGTGTCAACAGGCAGTTGAAAAATCAACTGAAAGTGGAAGTCAAGTTCGGTGGGGATCGATCGCCTCTTGACACCTTTCTTAGGGAGCGTGTCGGTGGCAGATTGACTGAGACGATCGACAGGCTTACGCAGCAAGACGCGCTATCTCTCAGAGAATTCGTGGCGGCTTCTCGGCGAGGCAGTGCGCAATTGATCATTGATTACGGACTTCCAAATTCCCAAGCGGACCGAATCGCGCAGGCCGGTGCGGATGTACTGCTGCAGTTAGAGGAACTCTACCTTCCGCCCACTACCGACATTGCGCTGAACGTCTCGCCCGAAGCCGCGTCCCCAGAATGGAAGCTGCTCAAGGACCTCTCGACCGGGCAAAAGGCGACCGCAGTGCTGCTATTGTTGCTTCTGGAGGGCGATGTTCCGTTGATCGTTGACCAACCCGAGGACGATCTGGACAACCGCTTCGTCACTGATACCATTGTTCCCAGAATGCGCGAGGAAAAGCGCCGGCGTCAGTTCATCTTCGCGACACATAACGCGAACATTCCGGTGTTAGGCGACGCAGAGCAGATCGTGGGCCTTTCCCCTGCGGGTGAGATGGTTGGGGATGGGACGTCCAAGCTGCGGCCGGAGCACATGGGATCAATCGACTTCAAACCCGTCAGAGAACTCGTTGAAGAAGTGCTGGAAGGCGGCAAAGAAGCCTTCGAGCGCCGCCGTGCGAAATACGGGTTCTAGGAACAGACCATGCTTCGGGCTGAGTTACAGGAATTGATCAGAAACGGAGAAAACTCCGGTGTTGAGTTCAAACTAGATGCCATCCAAAATCACGACCTCGCAAAAGAACTGGTTGCACTTGCGAATCTCCAGGGTGGCGTAGTGCTTCTTGGGGTGGCGGACGACGGCACCGTGCAAGGGATAACTCGCGACAACCTTGAAGAGTGGGTAATGGAGCTTTGTCGAGTCAAGATCGACCCTCCGATCATTCCTTATTTCGCGATGCACCGAGAATTCGAGCCCGGAAGACATATCGCCGTTGTTCGCCTAATTCCGGGCCCGAACAAGCCATATGCCCGAGTTCACAATCAACATCGCGCCTACTACATTCGTGTGGGGACCACGTGTAGGGAAGCGAGTCCCGATGAGCTGCAACGAATGTTTCAGGAAGCCGGCCAGCTTTGGTACGGCTTGAAGCCTGTCCCCGGGGCTGCTTTCGAGGACCTCGACCTTCGCCGCCTCAATGACTACTTCACAAGGGTGTTGGAACAGCCCCATCCAGCCCTAGATGATGTCGCCGGGTGGCAAACGCTCCTCGCAAACCTGGAGCTGATGGTAAGTGTGGGAGATCGGCTTGTACCGACTATTGATGGTATGTTGATGTTCGGCCGAAGCCCAAAGCGCTTTGTCCCACAGTCGGGGATCCGCGGACTAGCTTATCCAGGCAACCAACCAGATTATGCCGCACGGGCTGACCAGGAACTCGTTGGACCCATGGTTCCTCTTTACTCCACGATCGGCAGTCCCGCCGAGAACGTTCTTGTCGAAAATGGACTCGTCGAACAAGCGCTGGATTTTATCGCGCGTAACACCCATCCCGAAGCTCGGATACAGAACGGCCTGCGTATCGATCGCACCATCTATCCACCTGAGGTGCTGCGCGAGGCAATTGTCAATGCCCTCGTTCATCGCGACTACTCCATCGTAGGGACCGATGTTGCCCTCGCGATTTTCGACGACCGTTTGGAAATTACCAGCCCGGGGAGATTGCCGAACACGGCAACAGTCGAGTCCCTAAGATCGGGGTTCCGATATGCCCGCAACCAGACGTTGGTTAATGTTATGCGGGACTATCGGTACGTGGACTTCCGCGGCATGGGCATCCGGGACAAGATCATTCCAGGTATGCGCGTGCACAACAATACCGAGCCCGAATTTATCGAATCCGGACACAGCTTCACCGTGAGGCTACTCAGGTAACGGGACCCCGGACTTAACAGCAAACATTTTTTCAAAGCCAACTGTCACTTAGAACTTCGATTCGATTGAACTCATCCAGTCCACTCTTGGGGACTTTTTGGGGACACGACAGCACAAACACGTACAAAACAGCGCGTAATAGCGGAACAGGCGGCGCTGCGATTTTTAGTTAATCAAACACTTGCGCTAGGCAGGTCACCTACGAACCAAGGGGTCGTGGGTTCGAATCCTGCCGGGCGCGTCAGTCAGCTCAGCGCCACCCTGATCAATCAGGAGTTCTTAGTTTTGACCGGATCGGGGAGCCGAGCTCCGCTCGAACTGTGGGGAAAATGTGCCGTAATCGGCGGGTTTTGGCGGGTCTAGGCGAGTGAGGGCGGGCCTAAAAACAACAAGTTATGCTTCTGAACTCCAACTCTTAATCAGTAGGTCGTAGGTTCGATCCCGACACGCCCCACCGATCGTTTCAATAGCTTAGATGCTTTGCCGATAACTAAGAGTCGGCTACAGTCCCCGAAGTAGTCCCCGAATCAGGCGCGGTCTGGCGTGTATTGATATGGGATTTTATTGGGGGATATCGGCGCAGGGAAACCAATGGATTCATAGGTCAAATGGATGTAAGCGATCAATAAACCCCGTTCTTGCTGAGGCGCAATGATTGTGCTTGAAAGAAGCGGATTACTGGGAGGCTACTGCAATGCGCCAGGGCAGCAACGTCTCGTAGTCCTCGAGACACGT
>Ga0080064_1004094_pt1 | contig 19432 bp, 12 predicted proteins | sample Subgrocontami54m_FD_69260 | JGI IMG/M metagenome (GOLD analysis project Ga0080064, IMG submission 69260) | Subsurface groundwater microbial communities from S. Glens Falls, New York, USA - GMW46 contaminated, 5.4 m (SPADES assembly) (version 2) ...
GGAGGGGGCGCGGTGCCGCCGCCGCCCCGCCCGCCCACTCGGGGCGGGGGCTGGAGGGTGGGGCGGGCCCGCGGGCCCCGCCGAAATCGCTGAGCGGCGGGCCCAGCGGTCCCGCCCTACCTCGCTGCCAATTGCTCGAGGGCGCCGACAAAAACAAGGACCAGTCCTATTTCCTCGCGCTGCTGACGCAGGACCAACTGCGCGACGCCCGGTTTCCCATCGGCGATCTCACCAAGCCCGAGTTGCGCACCATCGCGCGGGCGGCCAAGCTGCCGACGGCGGAGAAGAAGGATAGCCAGGGCATCTGTTTCATCGGCGAGGTGAAGATGGCGGATTTTCTGCGCGCGTACGTCCCCGACGCGCCGGGGCCGATCGTCCGCGCGACCGATGGCCGCGAACTCGGCACCCACCGCGGGCTGCACTTCTACACGCTGGGGCAGCGCCGAAACATCGGCGTGCCTTCGAACACCGACCACGAGCACTACGTCGTCGTGGGAAAACGCGCAGCCGATCGCGCGCTGCTGGTCGCATTCGATCATCAGGACGCCCCGGGGCTGTTTCAGCGCGAAGTGCGCGTGCACGCACTGAGCTGGATCGGCGAACCGGTCACGACGGCGTGCGCGCTGGAAGGCCGGGTCCGTTATCGCGATCCACGGGTGGCGCTCCACTTCAGCCCCGACGGCGACGGCACGGCCCGCATCGTGTTGGCGGAACCGCAACGCGGCCTCGCCAGCGGCCAGGTGCTCGCGTTCTACCAAGGAGAACAACTGCTCGGAGGCGGCGTCTACGGGTAGAGGCGTCGCCTCGGAACGTATCCACGCAGTCCTACAGCGAGACCTGCTTGAAACTCGGATCCGCGAGCAGGCGGTCGAGCTGCCTGTTCTCGATGAAAACGCGCACCGCGCGGTTCTCCGGAAATTGTTTCGCCGTCTTCTCCAGGACCGCCCGCGCCGCGTCGGTGCGGCCGAGCAGCGCGAGGACCTGCACCTGGTTCAGCCACGCCTCCGGATCCTTCTGGCCCGCCTCGCTCTGCGCCTCGACTTGAAATGCCTTGAGCGCGCCTTCGTAAGCGTCCTGCGCGCGGCTCTTGTTGCCCAGCCGCACGCGCGTCGATCCGAGCGCAATCCAGTAGTGGCCGTTGTTCGGATCCGCCTGCACGGCCTGCGCGAGCAGACCTTCCGCGCGCGCCCAGTCGCGCATCGTCAACGCGAACTGCGCCTCGCTGTCGAGGTGCGCCGCCTGCTTGCGTTGCAGCTCCGTCACCGCTTTCGGCTTCGGCTTGCAACCGGCGGCGCCGAGAAGGCCGCACGCCGCGATCAAGCAAAACGTCGTTTTGCGCCCGGGGGTCATGGCACCCCCCTATACGACGGCCCCGCGGCGGGGCGTCAACTTTCCTCACATGTCCGGCGGCACGTTCGCGACGGCCTCTTCAATGGTGGTCAGCCCTTCCTTGACCTTGAGGATGCTGTCCTGGTGCAGCGTCTTCATGCCGTTTTTCATCGCGATCTTCTTCAGGACCGCCGATTCCGCCTCCTTGTTGATCGCCGCCACGAGTTCTTCGCTGCTCACCATGAGTTCGTGGATGCCGACGCGTCCCTTGTAGCCGCTGCCGCCGCATTTGGGACAGCCCTTCGGGTTGATTCGGAAAATCTGGCCGCTCCAGCCGATGGCCTTCTCCATGATTTCCTTTTCGCGGCCTTCCGGCGTGTAGGGCACGCGGCACTGCTTGCAGACGCGACGCATGAGGCGTTGCGCGCAGACACAGAGCAGCGACGAGGAAATCATGAACGACTCGATGCCCATTTCACCGAGGCGCGACACGGTCGTCGGCGCATCGTTGGTGTGCAGCGTCGAGATGAGCAGGTGACCGGTGAGCGCGGCCTCGATCGCGATGCCCGCGGTTTCCTTGTCACGAATTTCGCCGACGAGAATGATGTCGGGGTCTTGCCGCAGGAACGCGCGCAGCGCCGCAGCGAACGTGAGCCCGATCTGCCGGTGCATCTGCATCTGGTTCAGCCCGGGCAGCGTGTACTCGATCGGATCCTCCGCCGTGCGGATCACGATGTCCGGCGTGTTGATCTCGTTGAGCGCCGAGTAGAGCGTCATCGACTTGCCCGAGCCCGTCGGCCCGCAGTGCAGGATCATGCCGTAGGGCTGCCGGATGCAGTCGCGGTATTTCGCGAGATTTTCCTCCGAGAAACCGAGCGCCGGCAAGGGCAGCGTCGTCTTCTGCTTGTCGAGGATACGCATGACGACGCCTTCGCCGTGGTTGAGCGGCGCGGTCGACACGCGCAGGTCGAGGTCGAGGTTCTTCTTCGTGTACTGCTTGAAAACGATGCGGCCGTCCTGCGGCAACCGGCGCTCGGAAATGTCCAGGTTGCACATGATCTTCAGGCGCGCGACGAGTGCGGGGCCGACCTTCTTCGGCAGCCGCAGCTTCTCATGGCAGATGCCGTCGATCCGGTTGCGAACGATGATTTCCTTCTCCTGCGGCTCGATGTGAATGTCGGAGGTGCCGGAGAAATACGCGTCCTCGATGATCCGGTTCGCGAGCTGGATGATCGGGCCGGATTCCTCGTTGACATCGTCGTCCTTGAGTTCGCCTTCCGCCGCGTGGTCGCCGTATTCGGCGCCAATCTGCATCACGACGTCGTCGAAGCCCGCGGCCTTTTCGTTTCCCTTGCTGAACTTGTCCTTGATGTCCTTCTCGCGGGCGAGCAGCCGCACGACCGGCTTGCCGGTCATCTCCTGGATCTTGGTGGGCAGCGTGACCTCGAACGGATTCGCAAACGCCACCAGCAGCATGTCGCCGACCTGGCCGACCGGCAGCACGAGGTTTTCCTGGCAGAAATCCTGCGGGATGCGCTCGAACGTCTGCGGCGAAACGCGATAGTGCGCGACGTTGAAGGGCGAGAGGTTCAGCGCGCGGGCCTTCGCCACGAGGCATTGGAACGCGCTGATCTTGAATTCCTCCTGCAGGAGCTTGTCGAGCGCGTCGCCGCTCAGGTCATCGGGCCGCGCCGCGAGCGCGGTGCGCTGCTCGTTGTCGAGCCGGCCCATGTCGACCAGCTTGGAGACGATTTGGAGCTGAATTTTTCCGAGGGGCATGGCTCTACTTCGTGGTCGGCGCGGGCGTGGTCGCGGCGGCCGTCGCCGTCACGGCACCATTGGCACCGTTGGCGCCAGCGGCCGTGCCATGCGTGGGATCGCTCGCTTGTTTTTCGAGGTAGTCCGCGATCGCCTCGAGTGTCGTCCCAAACCACAGGATGGGCCCACTGACGTGTTTCTCCCAAAAAGTGCGGACGGCGGGACTCAGGTAATAGGCGCTCGCCACGAACGTGAATTCCTCCTCGCGGTCGAACGGCACCGACCAGGTCGCCCAGCACGCGCCATAATCGAGATTCTTCTTCGAGTCGTCGGGCACCTCGTAGTCGCGCAAATCGACCAGGCCGACGCCATCCGTCTCGACGATGTGATGGAGGACATCGTCCTCCTTCAGCACCTTCATGTCGTAGGCGAGGATGCCGAGGATCGTGCTCTGGCGCGGCTGATCCGATGCGACCACCTCGATGAACTTCTCGTTGGCGGTCTCGAGGTCCTCGATCTTGACGAGGTTGTGCTCGACCAGCTGCGCGCCGAGCAGGCGGTTCGCGCGCATCAGAAGTGGACGGTGTTCTTTCGACATGGGGGAGAATTACGGGAAAAGCGCGCCGGTGCTGGATTGCCCCGGGCGTTCCTCGCAATGACTCATGGCAGAAACAACGTAAAACTACGCGGCGGAGGCACGCGACGCTTTTTCCGCGGCGCGAAATTTACCGACCCGCTTTAACAACTCTTTCTTGAGTTTATCGAGCCCCTGCCCCGTCAGGCACGAGATCTCGAGCACGTCGGCCGATTTGTAGCGCCGACGGAACTTCGCGAGATGCGCGGCGGCGTCGGCGATGTCCATCTTGTTGGCCACCACCAGTCGCGGCTTTTCCAGCAGTTTCCTGTCGTAGAGTTCGAGCTCCCGCAGCAGGTGCTTGTAATCGTCGCGCGGGTCGCGCGCATCGGTCGCCGCCATGTCGATCAGGAAAATGAGCAGGGCGCAGCGCTCGATGTGCCGGAGGAAACGGTGGCCGAGCCCGCGATTCTCGTGGGCGCCCTCGATCAATCCCGGCACGTCCGCCAGCAGCAGCCGCTTGTTGCCCTTGGCCTCGTCAGGGTATTCGATCACGCCGATCTGGGGGTGCAGCGTGGTGAACGGGTACGCCGCCGTCCTGGGCCGCGCCTTCGTGATCTGGCCGGTCAGCGATGACTTGCCCGCGTTGGGAAACCCCACCAGCCCAACGTCGGCGATGCTTTTCAGCACGAGGCGATACGTGCCCTGCTCGCCGGGCTGGCCGGCGTTGGCCCGCCTTGGCGCGCGATTGGTCGAGGTCTTGAAATGCGTGTTGCCCCAGCCGCCGTTGCCGCCTTTGCAGAGCACGATCAGCTGGCCGTCGGCGATGATTTCCGCGACCGGCTTGTCGGTCGCCAAATCGATCACGACCGTCCCGAGCGGCATCTTCAGGATCGCCGGCTTGCCATCGCGGCCGTGGCAATCCGCGCCCTGCCCGTGTTCGCCGCGTTCGCCGCGCCAGTGCGGCTGAAATTTGTAATCGACGAGATTGTTCGTGTTTACGTCGCCGAGCAGGATCACGTCGCCGCCCCGCCCGCCGTCGCCGCCATTCGGCCCACCCCATGGCTCGTATTTCTCGCGGCGGAAACCAATGCAGCCGCGGCCGCCATCGCCCGCCGCCAGCTTCACGGTGCATTCATCGACAAACATCGTCGCTCACCATGCAGGGCTTTGGCGGGTTTGCCAAGGAGCACCGCAACACGTGCATTTTGCTGCGACAATTTCTTGGGGCACGGCAGTCAGGAGAATCAGGAGCAGCGAACGGCCGTTTGACAGCGCGCCCGGTGGTTCGAACCTTAGCGGAACCGCACCGTGACTCACCTGACGCACTCTGACGTCATGCGCCGCATCGCCTTCACCACTATGAGCCTCGAAACCACTACCCGCGAGCGGGCGCGCGTCCTGTGCCTGGCGTTCATGCTGGCGATGGCGCCGGGCTTCGCCGCCGACGCTCCCGCGCCCAACCGCGACGCTGCGGCCGCGACCCGCGCCGCACCCGGCGACACCGCGATCGTTGCGGCGATCCCGATGGAGATCGAAGCCGAGGGCGGCGCGCACGGGCAACTCGTCGTCGCCCCGGAGATGCTCACCCCCGATACGCGCACCGACCTGATTTTCACCATCACGGCGGAGCCGCTGTATGGTCGGGTGGGACTGTCAGGGGGCGGCGACGAGGCGGATTTCTTCAAGAACAAGACTTCGCGCCTCGGCTATTTTGCGTACCGCCCTCAGGAGGGTTACACGGGCGAGGACTCCTTTGCCTACACCGTGCGCAATGAAACGTCCGGGCTGGTGTTCAAGAATACGGTCGCGATCACGGTGAAGCCGCCTCCCGCGATCATGCTGGAGAGATTCGAGGTCGGCGCCAGCCGGGCGCGCACCGTGAACGTTCGCGGCGTTGCGCTCACGACACGCCCGAACACGCCGGTCACGCAGAAGCTCCCCAGCCACGAGGATTTCATGTCGCCGGCCGATCGGATCGGCATTGCGGCCCCAAAGGTCTCATTCCTGCTGGACGACAAGGCGAAACCGCAAAACGGCACGGCGAGGCTCGATCGCGCCACCGGCCAGCTCACCTATGCGCCCAACCCGGGCTTTATCGGCGAGGATCGCTTCAAATACTACACGATCGACGAGAACAACGCGCACCTTGGGGTGGAAAACGTCGTCGCGGTCAACGTCGAGCCGATCCGCAACGTGAAGCACATCGCGGTCGATCGCTCCCGCAGCCGCGAAGTCGACCTCGTGTTCGTCATCAACAATTCGCCCTCGATGGCCGCGCACCAGAGCCGCATCGCGGCGAACCTGAGCCGCTTTCGACAGCTCTTCCACACGCGCGATCTCGACTACCGGATCGGGGTGCTGACGACCGATTTCGTGAACGCGGATCCGGGCCGGCGGCCCGACGACCAGCCCTACTTCAAGGATGTCCGCTCCGTTCAGCTCGACCCGGCCGGCCACCCGGTGCTCGACAGCCGCGGTCGGCCGAAGCCGGTGACCAAGCGCGTCGCGAGCAACGGCACGCTCGTGACCCTCCCGGTGATGGCCCAGCCCTGGATCACGCCGCGGACGCCCGACAGCGTCTTTGCCGAACTCGTGAAGGTCGGCACGAATGGCGACAGCAACCGCACGGCGTTCACCTCGGTGTACAATTTCGTCGCGGGGTATTACAACCACCAGCACGCGTTCCTGCGGCCCGACGCCACCACGATCGTGGTCTTCTTCATGGATGAGGAGGAGACGCGCATGGCCGTGTGGAAGGAGCAAAGGAACGGCCCGGCGAAAGCCGAGTGGATCGAGAATGGCAAACTCCCCGACCTCCTCGGCCAATACAACGCGCGCAATCCCCAAAAACGCCAGACGCTCGATGGCTATATCAATTATTGGGTGCTGCGCCCCTTCATCATCGCCAAGGGCAACAAGCGGGGAAAAATCGAGATGCACGCGGTGGTGGCGCCGAACAACCTCTCGCACCGGCGCGCGGCCGAGCTCACGGGCGGCACCGTGCTGAACATCGAGAGTGATTTCTCCGGCCCGCTGGCGGCGCTCGGCGACCGGATCGCCGACACCGTCGCGGTCGCGCTCGAGCCGGTCGCAGGCACCGCGACCTTCTACAAAAAAAGCCTCCGCGTGCTGGTCGATGGGCAGGAGGTGCGCCCCGACCCGCAGAACGGCTGGGTTTACGACGAGCTCACGCACAGCATCCGCTTCCAGGGCGCCGCCAAGAAGCAGGCCTTCCTCGCCAAGATCGACATCACCTATGAGGAGCACATGTGAGGTCCCGCCTTGGATTGGAGATTTCGGATTCAATCCATTGAACAGAAGGCAACGAAGGGAACGAAGAGTCAGGGGCCTTCCTCCCCTTTGTTGCCTTCTGTGCAATGCCTTGGATTATCGATCTTGGAGTGAAAACTCCGCCCTTCGCTTGGCTACGCCGGAGCAAGCTCCGGGGCATCAAGGCCAAGCGACCGCTGCGCGGATCGGGCTCCGTTTAATCGCAGGAAGGAACGTAGCAAGCTACGGGGAATGGACCCGCCTGCGATTCAAATTGAGCGCAGGCCGATGACTCGTGATGGTGTGCCCACCCACAAGATGAAGATGGCATGACCATGTCCGGAACTTCTCGCAGGCGCGTGATGGCCCTGATTCTTTCTGGCGTCGCACTCCCTCTTGCCAGGCCTGGCCGAGCGGAGCCGGCCAACGACGGGGATTTGGCGGCGCTGCAAGCCGAGGTTAAGAAGGGCTTCCGCGATCAGGTTACCCCTTTTGTCCGGACCTATTGCGTCACCTGTCACGGGAATCGGAAGTCGAAGGCGGGAGTCAACTTCGAGTCCGCGCTCAAATATCCCGGCAATCCCGGCTTCAGCAAACACTGGAAGCAGGCACTCACCAACGTGAAGACGCACGACATGCCGCCGGACGATGCGGACAAGCAGCCGACGGATGAGCAGCGTCGGATGTTCGTGGACTGGATCGCCCAGCTCAAGTTTCTCAGCCCAAAGGATCCGGGGCCGTTTGTGATCCGCCGGCTGAACAAGGTGGAGTATGGCAACACCCTGCATGATCTCTTTGGGGTGAATCCGGCGGTGGCGCGTGAGCTGCCCGACGAGGTGTTCGGTGAGGGATATCTGAATACGCTTTCGCCCCTCGTGTCGGAGCAGTATCTCGCGATCGCCAACGAGGTGTTGGATCGGATCCTGGCGCCCGCCGACGCCCCGCCGACCCAGGTGCAACGGCGTCTCTTCGGCGAACCACCGGCGCCGGGGACGGATCTTCGAGCGGCGGCGAGAACGGTCGCCCGCTCGCTGGCGCGCAACGCCTATCGCCGCCCGCCCTCGGAGGAGGAACTCGATGTCCTGGTGGGCGTGTTCGATCTGGCGCGCGAAAACCAGCTCGCCTACCCGGCCGCCCTGCGCCTGATGCTCAAAGCGGTCCTCGTTTCCCCCCAGTTCCTCTTCATCACGCCCGCCCGGGAGGTGGAATCCGGCCGCCGCATCGTTCCGCTGGATGACTATCAACTGGCCTCCCGTCTCTCGTATCTGTTGTGGGCGACCATGCCCGATGCGGAGCTGGCGGCCCTGGCCGACAGCGGAAAACTCCACGAACCGGCGATTCTGACGGGGCAGGTCAGGCGTTTGCTGCAGGATCCACGGTCCCGAGCGTTGTTTGACGGGTTCGGTACACAGTGGCTCGGGCTGGGAGAGCTGGAGAGCAAGACGTTCGATCCCGCCAAGTTTCCGCTGATGACCGGCGAGATGCGCTCGGCGATGTATGAGGAGGCCCGCCTGTTCTTTGAAAGCATCGTGCGCGAAAACCGGAATGTGGTCAGTTTCGTGGACAGCGACTACACCTTCCTCAATGAGACGCTGGCCGCGCTTTACGGACTGGAAAAAACCGTCACCGGCCCGGCGATGCGCAAGGTGCCGCTGACGGATGCCAATCGCGGTGGAATTCTGAGCATGCCCGGAATCCTGGCGACGACCTCGTTTCCCAACCGCACCAGCGCCGTCAAACGCGGTGTGTGGGTGCTCGAGCAGGTGCTCGGCGAACATGTGCCTCCCCCGCCGCCGAACGTTCCCGCCCTGGACAAGCAGGACCCGGCGAAGGTCGCGCACTTGACCCTGCGGCAGCGCACCGAGTTGCACCGCACCGATCCGGTCTGCGCCAACTGCCATCGGATTCTCGATCCGATCGGATTTGGGCTGGAGAACTTCGATGCCATCGGCCGATGGCGTGAGCAGGACGATTCGGGCGGCGCGATCGACGCCGCGGGCGAACTTCCGGGCGGAAAACGTTTTTCGTCTCCGCGGGAGCTCAAGGCCATCATCGCCGCCAGACAGGCTGAACTGGCCCGCAACCTGACGGAGAAACTGCTGGCCTTTGCCCTCTGCCGCCAGCTCGAGGGCTATGACGAAATTGTGGTGGATCGCCTGATGGAAACCATCGCCAGGGACGGCTATCGTATGCAGACTCTCATCGCCGAAATCGTCACGAGCTACCCCTTCACCCAACGCCGTATCCAATGACTCGTCTGAGCTTCGTATTTGGAGGGACGACCTCCGCGTCGTCCGCGGCGGCTCGCGCGGAGGCGGGCCCGCCAGGCAGGGGTAATCCATAACGACGTCATCTTCCCACCCCACACTCCATGAGCAGTCCCCACCGCATCGATCGTCGCACCTGCCTGAAAGGGATCGGCGTCGCCCTCGCCCTGCCCCTCCTTGAAACCATGGGCTGGGCCGAGCCGGAAAGGAAAAAGACCGCGAGGCCACCGGTTCGCCTCGGCTTCATGTATATGCCCCACGGGGTCATCATGGATCAGTTCTGGCCCGCGAGCCCGGAGAGCTTCCTGACGGCACCGCCCCCGGCGTTGGAATCGCTGCGCCCGGTGCTCGACCAGTGCCTGTTGGTGAAAGGCATCTCGGGCGTGCCGATCTCTCCCTTCAATAGCGCGCCGCACGCCCTCGAATTATCGACCTGGCTCACGGCGCGGCTGCCGGATGCGGACCGGCGGAGTCAGATCAACATTGCAATTTCGGCGGACCAGATCGCGGCGAACTACGTGGGCCATCTCACGTCGCTGCCGTCCCTGGAACTGGCCACCATGCCGCAGACGCACAAGGAGAACCAGGAGGGACTGAACGAGGGGTATTATTCGCACTGCAGCTTTCGCTCGGCCACCCAGGCCGTCCCGGCCGAGACCAATCCGCGGAGCGTGCTCAACCGGCTCTTTGGGATGCGCGACCAAGCGGGGCGCGTCGGCAAGTCCGGTCAGACCGACGCGCTGGACCGGAAGATGTTGGATTTGGTTCTCGGCGGCGCCAAAGACCTTCGCCGCAAATTACCCCAGGACGACCAGCACAAGCTGGATGAATACCTGGACAGCGTGCGTTCCGTGGAACGGCGCATTGCCGCGATCGAATTTCGCCAGAAAGAGGCGGCGCTCGAGAAAGCCGGCGTCAGCGTCAGCCGACGCCACGCCTCCGATTCCCCACCGATCGAGATCAAAATTCCCCTCGGAGACAAACGCAGCGAGTACATGCAGGTGATGTGTGACCTCAACGTGCTGGCGTTCCAGACCGACACCACCCGCGTCAGCACCTACATAGGCTCCACGCCGAACGGCGTTTCGTATCCGGAACTCGGGTTCACGGACACGCATCATTCCAACACCCATCACGGCTATGATCCCGAGAAGGTCCGGAAGGTCGCCGCGATCACCGCCTTCAACATCGAGCAGTTCGCCTACATGATCAAACGCATGCACGGCATCCGCGAAGGCGACGGCACCCTGCTCGACAACTGCATCATGATGTGGGGCTCGGGCCTCGAGGATGGCAACAAGCACCAGCGGGAAAACCTGCCTTTCATCGTCGCCGGACGCGGCGGCGGAACGATCAACCCGGGCCGGTTCCTGGCCGATGTCCGGGGAAATCAAGGCGACCTGCTCACCACGCTGCTCGCGTGTGCCGGCGTTCCGCTGGACCGCCCGATTGGCATCGCGACCAAACAGATCACCGAGATGACCGCCACGCTCTGAGCCGGGCTTTTGCGCGCGGCGGCGCGCAGTCCCGTGCCATTTCCGGCTTTCGCCCGCGACGCATTTATGCGAACAGTCGGCCGTACCCTTACCCCCATGACTGCCCTCCTCTCCCTCTGGCTTCCGATCCTGCTCAGTGCTGTGGTCGTGTTCGTGATCAGTTCGCTCATTCACATGGTCATCAAGTGGCACGCCCCCGACTATCGCGGCTTCGCGAACGAGGACGCGGTGCGCACCGCCATCGGTGCCGGCACTCCGGCGCCCGGCCACTATGTCGTGCCGTATTGCGCCGACATGAAGCAAATGGGCAGTGAAGCCATGCTGAAGAAATACCGCGAGGGACCGGTGGGACACATCATCCTCGCACCGACGGGTGCGCCGAACATGGGAAAGCACCTCGGCCTGTGGTTCCTCTGGAGCGTGGTCGTCGCGGCCGTCGCGGCGTTCCTGGCGACGCGGCTCCTGGGTTTGGATCATAACCACGCCCGCGCGGCCGCGAAGCTGGTGGGAGCCGTCACTTTTATCGCCTACGGCTACGGGACGATGCAGGAATCGATCTGGATGGCGCGTTCCTGGTCATCGAGCGTGAAGTATCTTCTCGACGCCGCGCTCTATGGCGTCGGCTCCGGCTTCGTATTCCTCTGGCTCTGGCCCTGAGCCGGCGCGCCCCGCGGGACTTTCTCAGGCCGTTCTGTACTCGAAAACCGAATGGTCGCAATCTGGGGACAGAGAGTGTCGCGATACAGAGTCGCTTCAGCGCGCTGCGTATGCTTGAAGGGCTCGTGCCACACTTTCGTCCGTTTGTCGTGTTCTGCGCACTGGCCCTTGCGGGCGTAGCCCCGGTCTTCCCTGCGACGCGGAGCAAGACCACGGTTCCGACTGATCGTCCCGTCAGTTACGAGGCGTTCGGGGCCGTCGGCGACGGCGTGGCCGACGACCTGCCTGCCATCGTCGAGGCGCACGCCTTCGCCAACGCCCACGGCCTGCCGGTCAAGACCATGCCCGGCGCCACCTATCACCTCGGTCGCCGGGCGCTCACTGCCATCATCGCCACCGACACCGACTGGAGCACCTCGCGTTTCGTCATCGACGACACGGACGTCGAGAACCACCGCGCATCGCTCTTCGCCGTGCGCTCGCTACTGGAGCCGGTGGCGCTGTCGATCCAGCGGCTGACCCGGGACCAGCGGCACCTCGACGTCCAGCCGTCCCGCGACTGCTGGGTGCGGGTGGAGAACAATCGCAGGCGAGTCTTCATCCGACGGGGCCTCAACCAGAACAACGGCACGCCCCAGCGCGATTGCTTCATCCTGCGCCGCGACGGAACCATCGAGGGGGCCATCGACTGGGACTACGACACGATCACGCGGATTGAAGCCCATCCGATCGATGAGCGGCCGCTGGTCCTCAGGGGCGGGGTCTTCACCACCACGGCCAACCGCATGAAGCAGGAGAAGGGCTACAACTACTGGGCGCGCAACATCGCCATCAGCCGTTCCAACACAAGCGTGGTTGGGCTGACCCATCGCATCGTCGGCGAGACGGATGTCGGCCATCCCTACAATGGTTTCCTCACGGTAATCGGCTGCGCCAACGTCACGCTGCGCGATTGCTTCGTCACCGGCCACAGGACCTACACAACCATCGGCTCCGCCAACAAGCCGGTGAGCATGGGCACCTACGACTTGGTCGCGAACGAGGTGGTCAACTTCACGATGGTTGGCTGCCGCATGGACAACATCTGCGACACCACGCGCTGGGGCGTGATCGGGACGAACTTCTGCAAAAACATCCTCCTGGAGAACTGCACGCTGTCCCGGATGGACACGCACCAAGGGGTTTCCGGAACCTATACAATCCGCGGCTGCACCCTCGGCCATGCGGGACTGAACGCCATCGGCCGGGGAACCTTGACGGTCGAGAATTCCACTCTGAACGGCCGGTCCTTGGTCGGACTGCGCGGCGACTACGGCAGCACATGGGAGGGCACCGTCGTGATTCGCAACAGCCGCTGGATTCCCGCCTGCGGCGCGGCGGTCCAGCCCCATCTGATCAACGCGAGCAACGACGGGCAACACGACTTCGGCTATCCCTGTTTCATGCCCCGGGAAATCACCATCGATGGTCTGGTCATCGATGACAGTCATCATCCGAACAACTACCAGGGGCCATACCTCTTCTCGGATCCGGACGGCGGGAGGGCGGGCGCGGCAGCCCGACCATTTCCCTACCGGCTGACCGAGCAAGTGACGATCCGCAACCTGACCACAACCAGTGGGCGAAAACTTCGGACCTCGCCGAACCCCGGGTTCACCACTCGCGTGCGGGTGAGCGAAGCGAACTGAGGTCCCGTCGGCCCCTCACGCAAAGTCCGCCGCGGTCGCAACGGCTCACAAGGACTTTGCGACCTTGGCGTGAGCTGGATTGAATGGAAGGCCGCTTCGTTGCGGCTGCGCTGCGCTGGGCCCTCTGTGACCCAAAGGTGGAAATTGTTGTTTTCCTGTATGCAAATTGAACGAGCAACTCGAGGAACAGAAGGGCGCGAAGATCGCGAAGGGTACAGAGCCCCTGCTGTGTTCCTGGCGGCCTTCGTGATCGTCTGTTCTCCGGTTTGGGGATCGTACTCGATTGCGGCTTCGCCGCGCTAGGCCTTCTGTGTCGCAACAAACCCGTCCGAGCGCACCGGCCCGTCCGCCCAATGGAAGACTCGATCTGAACGGCAGGAAAGCCGACTCTCCCTTGATCCTCCGCATGAAAACCCTGGCAAGCCTTCTCCCCGTCTGTGCGCTTCTGTGGGCAGCGATTCCATCCCGCGCGGCGCTTCCCGTGCAGACGACGTTTGCCGGCGCGAAGTCCGAGCGCACGTGGTCGCTCGCCGAACTCGACGGCCGTCTGCCCGCGGACTGGACGCCGTTTGATTTTCTCGTGCTCGAATTCAGGGCATCGTCGTCGCAGCGTTTCGAACTCGGGCTCGAGACGCCGAAAGGGCGGCTCGCGAAGCGCATCGGGCCGTTTGCCGGTGCGTGGGTGCGGGCGGCGATTCCGCTGCGGTTCTATCGCGAGCCGCCGGGCAACGCGGTCGATCTCGCGGCGACCTACAACCAGCCGCGCAACTCGTATTGGATCAATATTGGCGGTCGCGGCATCGGTCCGACGACGGACGTGCGCGGAATCACGGTCGCCATGGATCAGCCTGTGGGGAAACCGATCTTCGAGCTTCGCGCCATCTCGCTCGCCCGGACCGATCCCGGCGATGCCGTGCTGGAGGACGCGCCGCTGATCGATGAGTTCGGGCAATACACGCGCGTCGATTGGCCTGGCAAGGTGCGCTCGCTCGAGGCGCTGAAGCAGGCGTGGGCCACCGAGGAGGTGGCGCTGAAGGACACCCGCGCGAAAACCGATCGTTGCTCCTACGGCGGATTTCTCGGCACAAGTGCGAAAGCGACCGGTTTCTTCCGGGTCGAACAAATCGACGGACGCTGGTGGTTCGTGTGCCCGGATGGGCACCTCTTTTTTTCGACGGGCATGAACGGCGTCGGCACGTCGTCCGGCACGCGCAGCACCGGCCGCGAGAAACTGTTTGCCGCGTTGCCCCCGCCCAATCTCGCCCGGTCGTCCGGTGGCGGTCGCAGCGGCAACAGCGCCTCGTTCTACACGTGGAATCTCCAGCGGCGGTTGGGCGACGACTGGCGGTCCAGGTGGGCCGAGCTGACCACGCAACGCATGGCGGCGTGGGGCTTCAACACGGTCCACAACTGGGGCGCCCCGCGGCAGGCCGGCGGCGAGCCGCGCGTGCCTTATGCGCTGATGATGCGCGGTGCACTGACCGCCGGCTCCGTCATGGGCCTGCCGGATGTCTACGCGGAAGATTTCGCGCGGCGGATTGACGAGGTCGTCGCCGGTCAGCTCGCGCCGCTGCGCGGCGATCCGTTCATGCTCGGTTATTTCATTGGCAACGAGCCCTCGTGGCCCGGACGCGAAAGCCAGTTGTGCGACACCGTCCTCAAGGGTGCGGCGAGCCCGTTGCGAACGAAACTCGCGGCGCACCTGGCGCGTGGCGACACGCCTGCCTCTCGCCGCGAGTTTGTTTTCGGCGCCTTCCAGCGCTACCTCGACGTGATCAACGCCGCGGCGCGCCGGCACGACCCAAACCACCTCAGCCTCGGCATCCGGTTTGGCGGATCGCCGCACGACGACATCGCGAAGCTGGCGCGCGGGTTCGACGTCTACAGCCTGAACATTTACCGCGTCGCGCCGGATCGGGCGCAGCTCGATCGGCTTTATGCGATCGTGCAGCGACCGATTCTGATTGGAGAATTTCACATCGGCGTGCCGAACCGCGGCCTCGCGCCCGGTCTGGTGCAGGCGGCCAGCCAGGACGAACGCGCCGCGGGTTATCGTTACTACGTCGAGCAGGGCGCCGCGCATCCCGCGCTGGTGGGCGCGCATTGGTTCCAATGGCTCGACCAGCCGGCCACCGGCCGATTCGACGGCGAGAATTACAACATCGGCTTCGTCGACGTGACCGACCAGCCCTACGCGGAAATGGTCGCCGCGGCGAAGCTCACGCACGCGCGCCTGCTCGAGGTGCATCGCGGCAAAATTCCCCCGGTGGACCGGAAGCCGCGCGCGTCGGAGGCGGACATTGTCGCGCAATAGCAAAACGCTGCACCCATGACCAAATGAAAATCCTGCTGCCAGCACTCGTTTTCCTGGCCGCCGGCGCCGGGCTCGAGTCCCGCGCCGCCGATTATATGATCGGCGCCGATCTTTCATTCCTGAAACAGGCGGAGGAGCGCGGCACAAAATTCAAGGATGGCGGTGTCGAGAAACCGGGCCTCCAGATTTTTCGCGACCACGGCTACAACTGGATCCGGCTGCGATTGTTTCATACGCCGTCGACGCAGCCGCGGCCGCTGCCGAACGATCTCGGCTACACGCTCGCGCTGGCGAAGGAGGCGAAGGCGCTCGGCTACAAGTTTCTCCTCAACTACCACTACTCCGACACGTGGGCCGATCCCGCGAAGCAGTTTCCGCCGAAAGCATGGGAGGGAAAATCACCCGGCGAACTCGTGCGGGCGGTCCACGACTACACCCGCGATTCGATCGCCGCATTGCGCGAGGGTGGCGCGATGCCCGACATGGTCCAAATCGGCAACGAGATCACGCCAGGCCTGCTCTGGCCGCACGGGAAGCTGCCGCAGAACTGGGACACGTTCGTCGAGCTCATCCGGGCGGGAATCCGCGGCGTGGAGGCGGGAAGAGGGAAGGCGCCACGGCCGCGGATCATGATTCACATCGAGAAGGGCGGATCGCGCGCGCCCACGCAGTGGTTCTTCGACAATCTGATCAAGCGGGGCGTGGAGTTCGACGTGATCGGCCAGTCGTATTACCCGTGGTGGCACGGCTCGCTGCTCGAGCTGCGCGACAACCTCGCGTTCATGGCGGAGACGTATCGGAAGGAGATCGTGCTCGTGGAAGTCGCCTACAACTGGCGGCCCGGGGAGTATCGCGACAAGCCGGCGCCGTTTCCGGAAACACCGGAGGGCCAGCGCGAGTTTCTGGAGGAAGTGCAGCGCGCGGTGCTCGCGACGCCGCACGGGCTCGGCCAGGGAATCTTCTGGTGGGAGCCGGCCGTCGCGCCGGGACGATTGCGGACGCGCGGGATGTTCGACGACGAGGGCAACGCGCTGCCCGTCATGCACGTTTTCGAGAAATACACGCGCGGAAAAGTCCCGAGGCGGTGAGGCGCCCTCGCCGCTGGCTGCCGCGGGCGAACCGTCCGCTGCAGGTAACAGTTGCGGGGACGGCTCCACTCGGCCAGATGAACATCACCCCCATCCTACCATGAAAGCACCCTTCGCACTTGTCGCCGCACTCGCCTTCACGTTCACCGCCTCCGCCGCCGACATCGATGGCAAGTGGCGCGCGGAATTTGAAAGCCAGATCGGCCAGCAGAAATATGTCTTTGAACTCAAGGCCGACGGCGAAAAGCTCACGGGCAAGGCGTCCTACGAGCGGCAAAACCAGAAGGGCGAAATCGAAATCAAGGACGGGAAGATCGTGAAAGATGAAGTCTCGTTCAGCGAGACGGTGAAATTCCAGGACCGCGAAATCCGAATCGAATACAAAGGCAAGATCGCCGGCGACGAGTTGAAACTGCACCGCAAGGTCGGCGACCTCACGGAATACGATATCGTGGCGAAGCGGGTGAAGTAGGCGGCGAAGCAGCGGGCGTCATGGTGTGCGTTGCAGCCGCCACGATGCAGGACACGAAGGCGATCTCGCTCGGATGGCTCGCGCAGCGGCTGCAAATGGGAGCGACTGGCAACGTTGGCTCGCTCCTCAGCCCGTTTCGCGCGACCGGCGGTCGGTTTCACGCAAGGAATTCCGGATTCCGGACGTGACCCCTCTTGACGCCCGCCTCTTGACGCCCCCAACGATTGATCTGGGTCACGGTCCGCCCCATGCTCGGCGGCGATGGGTCCGCTGGCCAGGTTCGACGCGCTTCATTCATGGGACGATTTCTCCGCCCACGCCTCCACACTCACAGAGTTGGAGCGTGGCACGGCATTCGAGCACATCGTCCGCCATTACCTGCGCTTCGATCCAAAGTACCGCACGAAGCTAGCCGACGTCTGGTTCCACCACGAAGTCCCCGCCGATCTCCGCGCGCGCCTGAATTTTCCACCGTGTGACGAAGGCATCGATCTCTTCGCCCGCACCCACACCGGCGAGTTTTGGGCGATCCAGGCGAAATACCGCAGCGACACCGATGCCACGCTCACGCACCGCGAGCTCGCGACCTTCACTTCACTCGCGTTCACCGTCTGCCGCGAAATCGCCTTCGCCCTCGTCTGCACGACGACCGCGCGCATCCCCGGCATCCTCGAAGACCTCCCGAAACTCGGCGATCTCACCGCCGAAACGTGGAACGAACTCGGCTCCGACTTCTTCGCGTCGCTCCGCGCCTCTTTCGTCGCCTCGGTTCCGCCCGCGCGTCCCACACCGCTCGCACCGCGCCCGCACCAACTTGCCGCCGTCGCCGCCGGGCTCAACCATTACCGCGAACGCAGCGCCACCCGCGGCAAACTGATCAGCCCTTGCGGCTCCGGCAAGAGCCTCACCGCCTACTGGATCGCCCGCGAACTCGCCGCCCGCCGCGTGCTCATCGCCGTTCCGAGCCTCGCCCTCGTCCGCCAGACGCTCGAGACATGGATGCGCGAAGCCCTCGCCGACCAGCGCCCCGTCGACTGGCTCTGCGTGTGCAGCGACCACGAAGTCACCCGCGTCGATACCGCCGAGACCCTCGCCCATGTCCACGAACTCGGCATTCCTTGCGACACCGCGCCCGCCGTCCTCGCCGCGCACCTCACCACACTCAGCACCACGCCCAGGCTCCTCGTTGTCCTGACGACCTACCAAAGCTCGCCCGTCCTCGCTGACGCCGTACGCCGGGCCGGCTTCGCCTTCGATTTCGCTGTCCTCGACGAAGCCCACAAGACCACCGGCAAAGCCGCCGGGGTCTTCGCCCACCTCCTCGGCGACGCCCACCTCCCGCTCCCACGCCGCCTCTTCATGACGGCCACCGAGCGCCGTTTCGCCGGCACCTCCGACGACATCGTGTCGATGGACGACCCCGCGCTCTACGGGGAAACGTTTTCGCTCCTCACCTTCAAAGCCGCCATCGCCGCCGAGCCCGCCATCCTCTGCGATTACCGCATCCTCACCATCGGCGTGCGCCAGTCCGACGTCGCCGCGCTCGTCGCCGCCAACCGCTGGCTCGACCTCGGCCCCGCCGGCCCCGACGAAGTCACCGCGCTCGCTCTCGCCAGCCTCATTGCCCTGCGCCGCGCCACCGCCGCCCACGGCGTGCGCCACACCGTTTCCTTCCACAGCAGCATCGCCCGCGCGCGTGATTTCCAAACTCTCTGCAACCGCCTCAACGCGCACCTCACCGCCGAGCCGTCCATCCCCGCCCACCACGTTTCCGGGAAACTCGGCAGCGCCGCCCGCCAACACGAAATCAAAGCCTTCCTCGCCGCCGCGCCCTCTCTCATCACCAACGCCCGCTGCCTGACCGAAGGCGTCGATATCCCGAGCATCGACTGCGTCTTCTTCGCCGATCCGAAGGGTAGCACCATCGAAATCGTGCAGGCGTCAGGCCGCGCCCTCCGCCTCGACTCGAAATCCGGCAAAGAACGCGGCTACATCCTGCTCCCGCTCGTCGTCCCCGACGGCGCGACGCTCGACGAAGTCACCGCGACGAGCGCCTTCAAGTTCGTTCTCTTCGTCCTGCGCGCGCTGGCGGCCCACGACGAACGCATCATCGAATGGTTCCGCGCCGCCGCCGAAGGCCGCACGCCGGAAGTCTGCGGCCTGATCGATTTCGACTTCGCCAACGTCGTCGCTCCGCTCGGCGTGAATGCCGAGGAGTTCGCGAGTCAGATCGAGGTGAAGTGCTGGGAGACGATGGCGAAGCTGGACTATCGCACCTTTTTCGAGGCTCGGCAGTGGGCGCGACAAAGCGGAATCACGAAACAACCTGAATGGATAACACGGTGGAAAGCGGGCAAAATTCCTCGCGACATTCCTCTAACGCCACCGAGCGTTTACGAAAGGAAAGGATGGATAGATTGGGGCGACTTTCTCGGCTTTCGGCGGCCGGCAACGCGCAAGGATATTTTGGACTATCATTCGGCTCGAACATTCGTCGCGACACTTGGACTTAAGAG
>Ga0080064_1004095_pt1 | contig 19427 bp, 22 predicted proteins | sample Subgrocontami54m_FD_69260 | JGI IMG/M metagenome (GOLD analysis project Ga0080064, IMG submission 69260) | Subsurface groundwater microbial communities from S. Glens Falls, New York, USA - GMW46 contaminated, 5.4 m (SPADES assembly) (version 2) ...
GTCCGGCTCAAGCAGTTAATGAGCCGGCGTTATTACCAGCATCTACTTAATCTGCCGCAGCATTATTTTGACACTGAGCTGTCTGGCAAAATCATCAACCGACTTAGCCGTGGCATAACCCAAATCAGTGACTTTATGCAGATGCTCAGCAATAACTTTTTACAGTTTATCTTTAGCACCGTTTTTTCACTTGCTATCGTGGCTTACTACTCATGGCAAGTAGCGCTTATGTTAGGCGTACTGTATCCGGTATTCATATGGATGACAACGCGAACCAGTACCAAATGGCAACACTATCAACAGAAAATCAACACTGACTTCGATATTGCCAGTGGACGCTTTGCCGAAGCGGTTGGGCAAGTCAAGGTGGTCAAGAGTTTTATCCAGGAAGTCCGGGAACTTAAATTTTTTAATCGTCATATGGAGCGCGCGGTTGACATTACTCACCCTCAGAGCAAGTATTGGCATTGGCAGGACGTACGTCGGCGACTGGTACTAAACCTTATTTTCTTTGCGGTGTTCGGCTATATATTTATCGAAACGGCGCGGGGTGTCTATACCATTGGCGAAATGGTGCTGCTTGTACAATACGCTGCGCTTATTCGTATACCCATTTTTAGCATCAGTTTTCTGGTAGACCGTATGCAGCGGGCCATTGCCGATAGCAAAGATTACTTCGAAATTATGGATGAGGAGCCCGAAATTGTCGACCATGGTGGTGCCCGCCCGCTAAAAGTCACAAAGGGCGAAGTTAGCTATGACCACGTTTACTTTGGCTATGACAAAAAGGCTGTCTTGAAAGATGTTACATTTGCTGTCACTCCCGATACTAAAGTGGCATTGGTGGGTGAAAGCGGTGAGGGCAAAACAACCCTTACCAATCTGTTACTACGTTTGTATGAGCCACAAAAGGGACGAATCTCTATTGACGGCCAGGATATTGCTGAGGTTACACAAGAAAGTTTACGAGCCCAAATTGCGGTGGTGTTCCAGGATCCTGCGCTGTTCAGCGGCACTGTTTACGAAAACATTTCGTACGCCAAGCCAAAAGCCAAAAAAAGCGAAGTGATTGCAGCCGCCAAAGCTGCCAATGCCCACGTGTTTATCAGTGGGTTCGAAAAGGGTTACCAGGCCGAAATAGGCGAGCGTGGACTCAAACTGAGCGGTGGCCAGAAACAGCGCATAGCCATTGCCCGGGCACTTCTTAAGGATGCCCCGATACTTGTGCTTGATGAAGCGACCAGTAGCCTAGATAGCAAAAGCGAGGCCATGGTACAGGACGCGTTGGAACGCCTCATGAAGGGTCGTACTACCATTATCATTGCTCACCGGCTAAGCACTATCCAAAATGTTGACCAGATTATTACGCTTAAAAACGGCCGAGTGGACGAAATTGGATCACCTGATAAGTTGGCCAAGACTGGCGGAATTTACGGCCAGTTGCTCAAACTTCAACGTGGTCACACCGATAAAACCAAGCAGCGCCTTAAAGAGTTCGAAATCGCCGGATAACAATGCTAATGCTTTGGCATTACAACAGACCTGTTTATAATCAATTTTGATGAGCGAGCGTCATATTCCTGGTGTTGCCGTATTAGCTTCGGGCAGTGGCTCGACCTTAGAAGCATTTATTCATGCAGCCGAAGCGGGAATTGTGGACGCAGAAATCGGTCTAGTCATCTCAAATAACAGTAATGTCGGTGTCTTTGATAGGATACGGCGATTAAATAAACAATACGGCCTTAATATCGAAACACTTCATATTAGTGGTAAAACTCACCCTGGTAGTGCAGCAGAAATCGGAGCGCAAACTTTACCAGAGGCAGAAGCAATCCATGCAGCAATTGCGAAAGAAAATTTTGTACTCATAGCTTTGATGGGCTACATGAAAAAAATTGCCGGTACACTTCTTGACGCATACGGTTGGAAACCAGACATGGATGTCTTTGCGGCTCAGATGTTCAATACTCATCCTGGTCCATTGCCGCAAACTCGTGGGCTGTTTGGAATAAATGTACAAAAAGCAGTGCTTGAGACTGGCATGGATCATTCAGCTCATACGGTGCATGCGGTGGGTGAGGGGTACGATACAGGACCAATTGTTGTCGAACATCAAGTTCCAGTGCTTCCAAATGATACTCCAGAATCATTATTTGAAGCGGTTCAATTAACCGAAAAAAGTCATTTGCCTGTTGATATACGTGATATTTTAGATGGTAAGAAACTCTATGGCGATTCATGAAATAAGAGTTACGCCACGAGATGGCGATCCAGTTGGCCGCGAGGTGCAACAAGAAGCAGAGCGCACACTGAGTCTAAACAATATCGATAAAGTCCAAACAGCCAAAGTTTACCGTGTGCAAGGAATAAGTTATGAAGAGGCTCATACCCTTGCAGAACAGCTTTTTACAGATTCAGTCAACGAGCGCTACATCCTAAATCAGCCAGCTGACTTTGAAACTCCCCACGTCGTCGAAGTAGCCTATAAACCAGGTGTTATGAATCCTCAAGTCGCATCTATTATGAAGGCGGCTAAGGATTTAGGGATTCATCCGGAAGCGGTAGATGCCTCGCGTGAATACGCCTTTTTTGGCGATGTAGAATCTGCTCAAATTGATGGTGTTGTTGGTCGCTTGTTAGTGAATAAGACTGTTGAGCATATTGTTACTGAGAAGCTCACATCACTTACTTTTGAAGGCAAGGTTGGCGCGGTTAATATTGTTCCTATACGCGAAGCGTCTGAAACTGAGCTCATGGAATTGTCAAATGACAAACTGTTTCTGAATGAAGAGGAAATGGGTGTAATTCAAAAGCATTTCCGCAAACTGGAGCGTGATCCTACTGATGCTGAACTGGAGATTATTGCTGCACGTTGGAGCGAACACTGTGGTCATAAAACCTTTAATGCAAAAGTTGTGGTTGATGGTGTAGAGAAAGAGCCGTTGTTTGATCGTATTAAAAATGCTGCGAAAGAACATTTTAAGGATCTCGTTGTATCTGCATTTGGTGACAATTCGGGAGTAATGCGCTTTTATGATGGTCAAGCAATCTGTGGCAAAGTAGAAACTCATAATAGTCCATCTGCAATCGAACCATATGGTGGGGCAATGACCGGCAGTGGCGGTGTGTTTCGCGACATTATGGGCACAGGGCAGGGTGCTAAAACAATTGTGTCTACTGATATGTTTTGTTTTGCTGAACCCGATCTTGATGAGTCGAAGTTACCACCTGGAACGTTACATCCTGATTATTTGCAGCGTCGTGTTGTTCAGGGCGTACGTGACTATGGTAATCGTATGGGCATACCAACAGCGAACGGGTCAGTGCATTACCATGAAGATTTTCGTGCCAAGCCGACTGTCATTGTAGGTGCGTATGGCATTATGCCCGAAGCGCGTGCAGAGAAGGGTAAACCGCAGGTTGGCGACCTTGTGATTATTATCGGTGGTCGTACTGGTCGAGATGGAATCCATGGTGCAACCTTCTCGTCAGGAGAAATGACTGATCGTACGGCAAACGTAAACTCCAGCGCGGTACAAATAGGTAATGCTATCGAAGAAAAGCGAATGTTTGATGCTTTGCTAGAGGTACGTGATTTGGGGTTTGTTAGAGCTATGACTGACTGCGGCGCTGCAGGTTTCTCCTCAACAATTGGTGAAATTGGAGAGAATATAGGGGTGACTGTTGATATTAGCAAAGCACCCCTTAAATATCCTGGACTTGCTCCTTGGGAAATCTGGCTAAGTGAGTCACAGGAGCGTATGGTTGCAGCAGTCTCACCTGATAATATCGAAGAATTCTTAAATGTTTGCCATAAGTATAACGTTGAAGCTACGGTGCTTGGTGAGTTCGATGGTAGTCATACACTAACTGTCAATTACGGGGAAAAGACTGTTGCAGAGCTCGATTATGAATTTTTAGATAGTGGTCTCCCGCAAAGGACTGTGTATGCCCATTGGGAACGTGAAGAAATTCAGGAAATCCGTCCCGAAGCTCCAACAAATGCGCAGGAATGGATTGATCGATTCAAAGCAGTCTTGTCCCATGGAAATGTCTGTTCAAAAGAGCCAATAGTTAGACAGTATGATCATGGTGTACAGGGCGGTAACGTTGTATCTCCATACGGTGGTGTTAATCAAGAAGGACCAAACGATGCACTGGTAGTGCGTCCAATACTTGGTAAGCCTTACGGCATGGTGCAGTCTCATGGTATGAACCCGATACTGAACAGATTAGATCCATATGAAGGAACAGTCTGGGCCATAGCCGAAGCAGCTGCCAATTACGTTTCCGTTGGCGGGGATATTAACGAAGCGGCCGCAGTCGGCAACTATATTTGGCCCTTCCCTGACGAGGAAGCAATGGGCTCATTAGACCGTTCAGTTGATGCAGCTGTCGATATGATGCACACTTTAAAGTTGCCAGTTATATCAGGTAAAGATAGCTTGTCTTCAACGTACCGGGGAGAAGATGGTCAAGTTATCAAAATCCCGCCCGTTTACACTATGTCCATCTTTGGTCGTATTCCAGATGTTGAAAAAACCATGACAAGCGATATCAAAGATCCTGGAAATAGCATCCTATATCTTGTTGGAAAGCCAAATAAAAATATGGGTGGGAGTACTTACTATGGTGTAACAAACGGCTCAAGCGGACACTTACCAAGCGTTGATACAGAGGCACTGCCAAAAACACTTCAAGCTGTTCATGATTTAATTCAATCTAACTCAGTTTTATCCTGTCATGATATAAGTGAAGGTGGTGTTGCAACAACAATTGCAGAAATGTGTTTTGGCAGTGATGCCGGAGTCGAGCTCACGCTACCAAACTCCGCCGACCGTGAGAGCTTCTTGTTTAGCGAGACAGCAGGCTGTCTGGTGATTGAAGTTCCCAACTCAACCAATATTTTCTTGAAAGAGGCTCTTGCTGATGTAGAAATTATGCCACTCGGTAAAACAACAATCACCAGAACTATTTCTGCAAGACAACACTCTGACTCCCTCGGTTATACCAACCTATTTACGGTCCCTGTTGATGATCTAAAGCAAGCTTGGCAAAGGCCGATGAAGGAGATCTTCCATGCCTAGGCCAGAAGTTTGTGTGTTGAAAACCGACGGTATCAACTGTGATATGGAAATGAGCCATGCATTTGAAGTTGCAGGGGGTGACCCCGAGGCGGTTCACATTAATCAATTAAGAAGTGGTGAACGTCGGCTAGGCGATTTCGCTATCTTGGCAATTCCCGGCGGATTTTCTTATGGTGACGACATAGCTTCAGGTAAAGTCTTGGCTAATGAACTTACCTCTTACCTTTCTGATCAGCTACAGGAATTTGTAGATCAGGACAAACCCGTCCTCGGTGTTTGTAATGGTTTCCAGGTCCTTGTTCGTACTGGCCTACTCCCCTATAGAACAGTTGGAGAGCAGCGAGTCACCTTGGTGGAAAATGAAATTGGACGCTTTGAATGCCGTTGGGTGGAATTATCCGTTGGGCAATCAGTATGTCGTTTTGCGCAACAAGAGGACTTCGAGGAATTACCTATCCCTATGCAGACTGCACATGGAGAGGGGCTATTTTATGCCGAAGAAGATGATATTCGGGAGTTAAAAGACAATCATCAAGTTGTGTTCCGATATAGTTCCCCTAAACTGACGAGACCCTATGGAGGGTATCCCGATAATCCCAATGGTTCACTTGATGATATAGCCGGTATTTGTGATCAAACAGGTTTAATTTTAGGTATGATGCCTCACCCTGAACGTTCAGTAGCCGCTTTTCATCCAAATCGCAACCGTACTCAAACAGCGAGAAAAGCCGCAACAATAATTTTTGAGAACGTTGTAACTTACGCCAAAAATCTGTAAACAACACATCGGGTGAGGTATACTGGCAGGGCGTAACAAAAGGGAGTTTATGGTAAAACGAGCGGTTTTCATATTTATTGCTTTGTTATTTTTGATCACGTCGGTAGGGTTCAGTGGCTTAGTTATCTGGCAGATTCGCGGCGAAAACAAGCGTAACAAAGAATCGGCCGAACTGCAGAAGGCTATACAAGAGGCACAAAATAAACCAAAGGAGGGTGCTTTGCAAGGTACAAAACTAAGTGATTTCACGCCAGTCGAAAAGACCGGCTCTTTACAAAAGACTGACTTAAACCCCGGAACAGGCAGTGAGGTAAAAGCCGGTGATAAGGTAACAGTCAATTATACCGGTGCGGTGGCCAGTACGGGCATAATCTTTCAGAGTTCGCTAGACAGTGGCCAACCGGCTACCTTTGGGCTCAGCCAAGTCATCAAGGGATGGACAGATGGTATTCCTGGCATGAAAGTGGGCGGTAAGCGCCGTTTGTTAATCCCGGCCGCATTGGCCTATGGCGCTAATCCTCCACAAGGTTCGGGCATACCGGCCAACGCAGATCTCGTGTTTGATGTGGAGATGCTCAATATCGGCGAGTAGTGACCGAGAGAAGCTAAAATTAGCAAAAAACACAACATATAGTGCCTTGCGTAAAACATAAACGCTATATACAATAGGGCGAGTAAAGCATAAAATCAAATAACTTACTAAATAGGGGTAACAAAATGACCAAAAACATTACTATTTTTACCACCAATACCTGCGCCTACTGCGGTATGGTCAAGAAGTATCTTGACGCCAAAGGCAAGCATTATGAAGTGGTCAATCTCGATGAACATCCTCACCGCCAAGCAGAAGCCCTCGAACTCAGTGGTGCCCTAACAGTGCCCGTGACCGTTGTTACTAAGCACGACGATAGTAGAGAGGTCATCATAGGATTCAACCTTTCCAAGCTTGCCCCTGCCGTCGCATAACGTGCTATTTAGCATTAATCATTTTGCATTTTTCATTAATTTTTACAGGTATCATTTTACAGAATGCCCTGGTAACATTGTTTGTGAAATGTGAAACGACAAATTATTGTAAAATGTGAATTGGTAAATGGAAAATAATAAGGTTTATGATGTTGTAATGATTGGAGCGGGGCCGGCGGCGCTCAGCGCGGCCATATATACTACGCGCGAGGATATATCTACCTTGCTGCTAGACAAAGGACCCGTTGGCGGCCTGGCGGCAGTGACCGATTGGGTAGACAATTATCCCGGCTTCCCAAAGGGCGTGGCAGGGCTGGAACTGTCCGATTTGTTCCAGAAACAAGCCGAACGGTTTGGTGCGGAGTTTGAATTTGGTGAAGTTAGTACCATTATTGATGAAGGTACCCAAAAACGTGTCAAAGCCGATAGCGGTGACTTTTTGGCCAAGACCGTACTGATTGCGACCGGCAGCGACTACAAAAAAACCGGTGTGCCTGGTGAAAAGGAATATTACGCGCGGGGCGTGCATTACTGCGCCACCTGTGACGGGGCGTTTTACCGTGACAAGCATTTAGTCGTAATTGGCGGTGGTAATTCTGCAGTGCAAGAAGCGCTTTTCTTAACCCGTTACGCCAGCCGTATTGATATGCTGGCGCGCAGCAAAATTAGCGCTAGTGATATATTGCAGCGTGAACTGGCCAAAAACGAAAAAATCACTGTTCATCTGGGTACAACTACAGATGAAATTGTTGGCGATCCGCCAGCCGGCGGGGGCAAAATAGTGAAAGTGGTTGGTACCGACACTGCCAGCGGCAAAAAAGTGGAGTTCCCAACCGACGGCGTGTTTGTATTTGTGGGTCTGGCACCCAATACTGGGTTTCTAAAAGGGCTACCGATTGAACTGGATGAGATTGGATTTATCAAGACCGACATTGGTTTGCAAACAGCTATGCCCGGGGTATTTGCTGCCGGCGACGTCCGCCACGGCGCCACAATGCAGATTGCCAGTGCTAGCGGCGAGGGCGCCACAGCCGCCCTCATGATCCGCCACTATCTAGAAGATGTAGAACGTAGTTAGACTATTTATTTGGGCGAATGATTCTCTGAGCTACTAATGGTCCGATAATAACAGAAAGCTCCCATGCTCGGACAGCAGTATCGATTCGGTCCACGATTTGAAGAACTTCTTCACCAGACATATTACTTGTACATTCAGGATCAAGCAAAGAGCGCATTTCGGCTGTAAAACTGGCAACATCTTCAGCTTCCATGGTCTCTACTAGCTTTGGTATGCGAAGAGATCTTTCTCTGACATTATCTGGATGCTGCTCCATCTCTTAATAATCTCCCAAGACTACTGTTTGTGCAAGTGCAGGTAATAATATCTATTTTAGATCGGCGGTGTAGCCGGGGAAGAAATCCAACACCAACTGCGATTTCTTGATATTGTGATCGTGCAAATCTTTTTCGAGTGCTTCTACCATTGGCTCTGGGCCGGATACATAGATGCGTTTGTCGTCCGGTTTGCCAGTGAGCTCTAAAATTTTTTCGGCACTGAGTCTACCAACTTCGCCTCTCCACTCACCAGAAGGTTCGGATACGATTACTCTCACTTTGGCACCGTAATCACGGAAAAGCTTTTCAAACAAGACATCCTCTGGTTTATTGGCTGCCAATAGCACCTGAATAGTTCGTTTCTCACCCACGTCTGTCAGCCATTTGACTATGCTATGAAACGGCGTAACCCCCATACCACCAGCTACAAAAACCAAGGGGATGTTTGTATCCTTTGGCAGCACAAAATCGCCCATAGGTTCAACTATCTGTACTCTAGCACCTGGCTCTAAACCAAACAGAGTCTTTTTGAACGTACTACTCTTATCTCCAGCATACTTGGTCGTAATGCTTATAAGCGTTTCGGTGGGGCTAGAGGAGAGCGTGAACCAATGCTTGATACCACGTTCGTCAGGGTTATCGTGCGGCAAATACATCTCGATAAATTGCCCAGGGGTGTAATGAATCGATTGATTTGGTTTGAACCAAAATGTGCGGACATTATGATTTTCGTTATGTGTACTCTCGAGAATTACATCTATCATGCTGACATGATAGCATGCTATTTGGTACGTCCGCCTTGGCGCCTTTTGGAGCGTACAAAACGATCCGGATAATCAGTGCAAATAGTAACCCCGGGGTAAAACAAACGAATAAACCAGGCATTGTAGCGATGGTTGACAGTATAGACATACAAATCAAGTCCGAGCAGTCGTGCGCGAACGTACGTAAGGGGATTAAGCAGCCAAAAGTTAAGCCCCACGCCGTCCAGCTCAAAAATGCGCGCCAAATGCAGTGCGTCAAATGGCTTGGTTTGTTCCAGGCCGTATAACAAGAAGGGGACTCCTAAATCCTTCAGTACAGCTAGCTCGCGTAGTTTGAACGACGCAATACTTATGTTCGCTTTTGGGAAATCATGCAATACGCTTTGTAAAATGCGTGCTGTTACCTCGTCTTTTAGCTCTATCATGACTGGGGTTGAACCAATAATGGTGAGGGCTTGGGATAAGCTTAACAAACGTGAGCCGTTGTTGAGCCGGATTGTCTGGAGCTGTTTTAGTGGTGTGTCTTTGATTTTGGCGGGCTCGTTGGCAACTCGGCTCAGGTCGTCATCGTGGCAGAGCACTAACTGGTTATCTTTGGTTTTGCGGACATCAATTTCGATACTATCCACGCCCAGCGCTATGGCGCGGCGTAAACTTGCCTCGGTGTTTTCGAGTTCCAGGCCTGCCGCACCCCGATGCCCCATAACTTTCATCTTGTATAGTGTACAATATATGGGAGAGAATTATCCTCGAAGTACGAAAGGAGCATCATGCCTGATTTTAATAAAGTTTTGACACCAGGTGATTATGAAAGTGGTGTAGTGAATACGGTTGTCGAGATTTCTAAGGGTTCTATCATGAAAATCGAATGGGATCGAAAAAACGCGGCCTTTATGCTTGATCGCGTAGAGCCGGCAATTTTCGCAAAGCCATGCAATTACGGCTTTATCCCCCAGACACTCGATGAGGATGGCGACGAACTAGACACTCTGATTATTACTAATGAACCACTCCCAACTGGTATTTGGCTAGAAGCCAAAATCGTTGGCATACTTAATTTCGAAGACGATGGGGATGCTGACCACAAGGTGGTTGTTGTTCCGGCAGACGATCGCAACACTGGCGATAGGATCAATTCACTCAGTGATTTAGGTGAACGTTGGAAACAACAGATAGAACATCACTTTACGCATTACAAAGATCTTAAAAAACCTGGCAGTACCAAAGTCCTTGGTTGGGGTGATGTAGAGGCTGCCAAGAAGATTATAGAAGAGTCCATCAATAGAGTGAAAAGGGGTTAATCATGAACGAATCTCTCACAAATGGCGAAAATCAAGAGCTTGAGCTAGATTTTGAAGCAATTTTGACCGCAAATGTTTCCGCTGTAAATGCCGAGGCTAATGCCCGGAAACATCGAGTAGAGACAGAACAGGTGTTTATTACATGGCTGGAAGCGCATGAAGGTGAGCAAGTGCCACTTAAAGGTAAAGCGTGGGTTGCTATCGCTAAATACGGGGATAATAATTGGGTGAAAGCAGCCCGGTTCTCGCTTACTGCCAGGAATGTCAATCCGGATATACCAGGTGATGTTTACACCATAGGTTCAACGGCTGCAGATATAAAAATACCCACTGTTTTATTAAGTCCACCAAATGTTACTGATTATTACTACGAAGTGCCCTTATGGTCATTGCATTCGGTCTCCGAGCAAGAATTAGCGGTGACGGAGGCGTTGCGTCAGCAAGCAGTATCGGAGCGCGTCGAACAACCTCAAAACCCTTGAAATGAGAAAAGCCGTTCCCAAAAAGACTAGGTTGATATCAATAGGAAGTTCTAGCTTATGAAGACGCGCGTTGTCCAAAAAGCTGTAGTCTTGAATGATGCGGGCGAGGTGCTAATGCTGCGGCGTGGCAAAACTGATACGCGTCGTCCTATGCAGTGGGACCTGCCCGGTGGACTACGTGAGGAAAACGAAGAGCTTTTGGCTGGTGTCGAACGGGAGATTACAGAAGAGACAGGCTTGTCTGTCACTGACTTAAGTCCAGTCTATGCCAAAACCGAGATACGAACCTGGAATGATGGCAAAACAGACCATACCGAAAATGTGGTATTTATTTTCTATACGGCAAAAACCGCTTCAAAAAATGTGAAACTTAGCTCTGAGCACGATCATTTTGAGTGGCAACCGATTAAGCGAGCTATTGTGCAGTTTGAGTACTACCTGCACAAGGAGCTTATACAGTACTTGCTGGATAACAAATTGTTATAAGCTCCTTGAGCTTATAAGCACAAGCATATACAATAACCCTAGTAGACAAAGGGTTAAAATGAAGACACGGGTGGCAATTAATGGATTTGGCCGGATTGGCCGTAATGCTTTCAAGATAGCCTTTGACCGCGCGGATATGGACATTGTAGCAATTAACGATCTGGCGGATACGCGTACCCTTGCCCATTTGCTAAAACACGACAGCAATTATGGAACATACGACAAGGCAGTGTCATTTGATGATAAAAACATAATTGTCGGCGGCCAATCTATTCAAGTACTGGCCGAAAAAGACCCCACCAAACTACCCTGGAAAGAGCTCAGGATTGATATCGCTATAGAGTCCACCGGTTTATTTACCAAGCATGATCAAGTGCAAATGCATCTGACAGCTGGTGCCAAACGGGTGATTTTGTCTGCACCGGAGAAGGACGATACCCATCACGATACCTATGTCATGGGCGTCAACGAACATGAGCTCAAGCCAGAGCATCAGGTTATTTCTAATGCCAGCTGTACCACTAACTGCATTACGCCGGTCATGGCGGTTATTGAAAGCAACTTTGGCATCGAAAAGGCCATGATGACCACCGTCCATAGCTACACTGCTAGCCAACGTTTGCAGGATGCCCCGGCCAAGGATTTGCGTGAGGCTCGCAGTGCCGCAGAAAACATCGTGCCCACTACCACTGGTGCCTCTATAGCCGCTGCCAAAGCACTGCCAGCACTCAACGGTGTCTTTGGAGGCTTGAGCATACGCGTGCCAACGCCAGTCGTATCACTCAGCGATTTCGTCATTATTACCAAAAAGCCCGTTACAGTGGAACAAGTCAACGAAGCGTTTAAGCAAGCGGCAAGTAACCCGTATTACCAGGGAATTTTGGCGGTGACCGAGGAAGAACTGGTCTCTAGCGACTTTATCGGTAATAGTCATTCGGCCATTGTCGATCTGAAACTCACCGCCGTCATCGACGATAATATGCTAAAAGTCGTAGCCTGGTATGACAACGAATGGGGCTATTGTAACCGGCTGGTCGAAATGGTAGCCGAAGCCGGCAAACAATTGCAGTCATGACTGACTCATTTCACAGTTTACATTTGACATTTGACATTAATTTTTCATTTATCATTTATCAAAAAAAATGTGAACTGATACCTGGTAAATTATTGAAAATTGTAAATTGTAAAATGTTAAATTTTTCATCGGAGTTTGTACGGTGAAAATCTACATAGGGGCTGACCACGGAGGATTCGATTTGCGGCAGCAATTAGTTGATTATTTACGACAAAATGATTACGGGGTTGAAGACGAAGGTAATAAAAAGCTTGATGCCGACGACGACTATCCTCAATTTGCCGCTAGAGTGGCTACCAAAGTGTTGGCCAGTAATGACCCAGAACCACGCGGTATCCTCATCTGTAAAGGTGCACAGGGGATGGGGATGGCTGCCAATCGGTTTAAAGGTATCCGGGCAGCTGTGGTGTGGGACGTGCACGAAGCCCACATGACGCGGAATGACAACGACAGCAACGTGCTCTGCCTCTCGGCACGGCTGTTCGAAAAAACCCCAAATTTAGCTGAATCGATTACCAAAATATGGTTGGAGACGCCGTTTAGCCGAGCGGCTCGTCATCACCGCCGTATCCGTCAACTTGATGAATTAGGATAACGTCATGCCAGTAATATGTCCTGCGGTTCTCGCACGCAATCCGCATAATTTCCGACAGCAGATGGAACGGATTGCACCGTTTGCAGAGCGCGTTCAGATTGATCTTATGGACGGTGTTTTTACACCTCACAGGTCGATTGAGCTAAATCAAGTCTGGTGGCCGGCTGGTGTGCAGGCCGACTTACACCTCATGTACAAAACACCCTTAGATTATGTTGATACTGTTATAGCGTTGAAGCCATCGCTTCTAATCGTGCACGCTGAAGCCGATGGAAACTTCCTGGCCCTGGCAGAGCGCATCAAAAGCGAAGGCATTAAGGTAGGGCTAGCGCTGCTCAAACCGACGACTATTGCCAAAATAGAGCCGGCTCTGACGGTGGTTGACCATATTTTGATTTTTAGCGGTGATTTGGGCAGTTTTGGTGGCCGGGCCGACGTTAATTTGCTGGAAAAGGTTGAGGCGATTAAGGTTATAGACTCCAATATTGAAGTCGGCTGGGATGGCGGTATCAATGACAAAAATGCCAGAGAGCTTATAGAAGGCGGCGTGGACGTACTAAATGTTGGGGACTTCATCCAGCGCGCCGAGCATCCAGGGGCAGCTTATGCTACACTTAAAGAGATAGCATTAAAAGCAAACAATGGGTCAGAAACTAACTAGAGACAACATCATACCTCTCTCCCTACTGCAATCTACATTAACAACGTACTGCAGTTTTTTCGCTCGTAAACGTATCATACAGATACGCCTTCTCACAAGAAAAGTCACAGTATGCATGCCACTGTGGCTTTCGCGACAGGAGGAAGTATGAAGTTGTCTCTGGAACAACTAGAGCTCAAGGCAAATGAAATCCGCCAGGACATTATTAAGATGCTCGAACACGCTGGTAGCGGCCACAGTGCCGGCCCGCTAGGACTAGCCGATATCTTTACGGCGCTTTATTTTGACATCCTCAAGCACGACCCCCAAAAGACAGATTGGAACCAGCGCGATATCTTGGTGCTGAGCAACGGGCATTGCGCGCCAGTGCTATATGCCACAATGGCACATGCCGGTTACTTTGACCGTAAGGAGTTGATGACACTTCGGCAATTCGGTTCAAGATTGCAGGGTCACCCCGAGCGCCTACGCTTGCCTGGGCTCGAAACGACCAGTGGCCCATTGGGCTGTGGACTGAGCCAAGCAGCCGGTATGGCACTGGCTATGCGCATGAACAAAGACATGCACCGGTGGGTATACGTAGTGATGAGTGATGGCGAGCAAGACGAGGGCAACATCTGGGAAGCGGCTATGCTGGCTGCCAAGTATAAGCTCAATAACATCATTGCTATTACTGATCGTAATAACATCCAAATTGACGGCCCTACCGAGGTCGTCATGCCGCTTGAGGATCTACGTGCCAAATGGGAAGCCTTTGGCTGGCACGTGATAGAGATAGACGGCAATAACATAGAGGCCGTTATTGACGCCTGTGCCATGGCCCGGGCCATTGTAGAAAAACCGGTCATGATTATTGCCCACACGGTGCCGGGTAAGGGCGTGGACTTTATGGAGTACGACTTTCATTGGCACGGTGCACCGCCTAATGCCGAACAAGCCAAACAAGCCCTGCACGAATTACGTACTTTGCAGGGCAAGATAAAGGGTGAGCATGAGTAAAAATACCCCAAACAGTTCAAGGAAGAAAAAAATTATTATTGCAGCAGGTGTTTTATTAATAGTCGCACTCATAGCTATTATTATTTTGATTGCTCCGTTTTTGTTTATTTTGGGTGGGGATAGAGACCCTAAAAAGCAACAGAATGCTATCAAATCGTCCTACAGCCATATTTTACTTCCAGATTCAGTTCAAAATACACGCTCTACAGAAATAGGTGATGGTTTTGATAGTTCACCAGGTGTAATTTATTACTATCGTTTTTCTGGTTCAAAAGAATCAGTTTCAAAAGATATCCAAGCTTCTTTAGAGCAGCAGGGTTTTAAAACTACAATGGCAAGTGATGGCCTTTTCGAAACCGCCTATAAAGATGGGGAGTTATATCTTGGCTTCACCTTCACTTCACCAAACAATTTTGAGGTAGTAGTGTATGAATGAACCACATTTGGTTGATGATTTTTTGGCCAAAGAAATGGTAAAAGAACCCATTCGTAAAGGGTTTGGGCGGGGGTTGCTTAAAGCCGGACAGATTGATGAAAACATCGTGGCGGCGTGCGCCGATTTGACTGATTCAACCCAGATGAATTTGTTCAAAGAAGCCTTCCCGGAGCGGTTTATTGAAGTTGGTGTCGCCGAACAAAATCTGGTCACCGTTGGATCAGGTCTGGCAGCAATGGGAAAGATTCCTTTTGTCAGTAGTTACGCGGCCTTTAGCCCCGGACGCAACTGGGAGCAAATACGTACCACTATCTGCCTCAATCAACAACCGGTCAAGATTGTTGGCTCGCATGCTGGCGTGTCGGTTGGGCCAGATGGCGCCACCCATCAAATGCTAGAGGACATTGCCTTGATGCGTGTGCTGCCCCATATGATAGTTATTGCTCCTGGTGATAGTCTGGAAGCTGAACGGGCTACCCTGGCCCTGGCCGCTGACAAAGAAAACCCCGGTTACTTGCGCCTTGCCCGTGAAGCCACACCAATTATTTCTACACCCAAAACGCCTTTTGTTATTGGTAAGGCTTATGTCTACGCGCCTGGCAAAGACATCACCGTCATTAGTACCGGTATTATGACCTATCATGCGCTGGTAGCTGCCGAGAAGTTGTACAAAGATGGCATTGACCTGGAGGTTATCCATTGCCCGACCATCAAACCCCTTGATGCGGTGACTATACTGCATAGCGTTAAGAAAACCGGGGCAGTAATAACGGCTGAAGAAGGGCAAATCAATGGGGGACTTGGTGGTGCGATTGCTGAGCTGCTGGGCGAGGAGTTGCCTGTACCAATGAAACGAATCGGTATAAAAGATCGCTTTGGCGAATCCGGTAAGCCCGAAGAACTGTTAGAACACTTTGGCCTGACGGCCAAGCACATTGCCATGGCAGCTCACGAGCTGATGGAACACCCGCACAGAAAAGGCAAATAAACCATGCCCATACCGATTGAACAAATACAAGCAAATTGCCAAAAAGCCCGGGCTGCTATGGCGCGGGCGCGAGCCGAGCACTTTGCGCTCGGTGCCTTTAACCTAGACAACCAAGAAACGTTAATTGCCGTTGCTAAGGCGGCAAAGGCTAAAAACGCCCCGGTATTAGTTGAAGTTAGTCAGGGCGAAGTGGAGATGCTCGGGCTCGAGAATGTACGTGACATGGTAGATAACTATAAGGCCGAGTTTGGGATAGAAATGTATGCTAACCTAGACCACTCACCATCTGTGGCGGACGCCATCAAGGGCATACAGGCCGGGTTTGAGCTCGTCCATATAGACGTATCACAGGCTAACCACGACGCGGACGAGGAGGAGATAATCGCACGCACAAGAGAGGTCGTCGAGGCTGCTAAAGAGACTGGCGCTTTGGTAGAAAGCGAGCCGCACTATTTTGGCGGCAGTTCTAACCTGCATACCGAAGTTATCAATTATGACGAAATCAAAAAAACTTTTACTACGCCCGAAAGTGCCCAGGCGTTCGTAGCCGCAACTGGCATTGATACCTACGCGGCGGCCGTCGGTAACCTACATGGGCAGTACCCAGTGCCCAAGATGTTGGATCTGGAACTTTTGCAGCGCATTCGCGGCGCAATTGACTGCAATATATCGCTGCATGGCGGTAGTGGTACCCCTGGGCATTACTTTGTGGAGGCTGTCAAGATTGGCGTCAGTAAGGTCAATATCAACTCCGACATGCGGGTGGCCTACCGCAAAACGCTCGAACAGGCACTAAAAGATAATCCGACGGAATACGCTGTTGTTAAGCTAATGGACACGGTCATAGACGCCGTACAGGCGGTGGTAGAAAGCAAGATTGACATGTTTAATGCCGTTGGCAAAGCCCAACCCTAAACTAAGCTTGCCATAAGCGGAATAAATATGACAAAATAATAGGGAATCAACGAGGCAAAATTAAAATGAAAGCGGTGGGAATGAATCCCGTTAGAACCCAAAAGACTAGTCAAGGCTATATGGATGTCGAAGCGATTGCTCGTTTCAAGTCGCTAACCAGCACTAGAAAGCATCGTGGGTTCTAACGGGATGAATCAGCTGGATGTCGTAGCGGTTGGCGACGTTGTAACGGATGCATTTATTAAGCTGCTGGACGATAAAGCACATGCCTATAAGAATGAGCATGGCACCTGGCTGGCCGTACCCTTTGCCACCAAGGTGCCGTTTGACCATGCCGAAGTTATTGAAGCGGTCGGCAATGCCAGCAATGCTGCTGTCAGTTTTGCGCGCCTGGGCCTAAACAGCAGCTTTGTAACCAACGTTGGCAACGACAAATACGGCCGGGATATGATAAGCCGCCTCAACAAAAACAAAGTCGACACCCGCTTTGTACGTGTTAACCCCGGTAAAATCAGCAACTACCACTACGTGTTGTGGTACAAAGAGGAACGCACTATCCTCATCAAACACGAAGAGTATGATTACTATTGGCCGCATCTGAGGCCGAATGAGATACCGCGCTGGCTGTATTTTAGTTCCATTAGCAAAAACGCTATGGATTTTCACGATGATTTGTCGGATTGGTTACGAAAACATGATGAAGTAAAGCTTGCCTTCCAGCCTGGTACATTCCAGATAGAAACCGGCGCCAAGCGTCTGCACCGCATTTATAAACGGAGCGAAGTGCTGCTACTAAATCGGGAGGAAGCTGCCAATGTGGGTGGTGGCAAGCCCGATGACATCAATGATTTATTTGATCATTTGCACGCATTAGGGCCAAAAATTGTTGTGATTACTGACGGGCCGAAAGGGGCGTATGCCAGTGATGGCAACAACCGTTTCAAAATGCCTTCTTATCCAGATCCGAAACCCCCCTTTGAGCGCACCGGCGCGGGGGATGCCTTTGCATCAACATTTGTTGCGGCGCTCATAAAAGGCAGTAATATTGAGGGCGCCCTGCAGTGGGCTCCTATTAACTCCATGAATGTCGTACAGTATGTTGGAGCCCAAAAAGGTCTATTGACCGAACCTGAGCTGAACGAACTGCTACGTGATGCACCCAACTGGTATAAGCCCGAGCACTTATAATTGTGGCTCTAAACCCCTTATGCTAATCTACATATAACTATGTCGCGAGTTTTATCAGAATTGTTGGGTGCTGATGAGCCGAAGTTTACCTTGACGCTACGGCAGCTCGAAGCCACTAGCGGAGGGCCGGATGCCGATGTGCGACTGACGTCTGACATTGCCCGCAAAGCTTACCAGAAACAAAAGGAGCTTGGCCTGGATCCTAACGATACAACCGGCGCAGAACTTTACCATAGTTTGCAGGCTCTCATTAAAAAACATGATGAATTCCTAGCACAAGCCATTGGCGTAACTGAGTTGACTGACACCGATGAGCTCCTGGTCTGTATTGTCAAAGCGGTCGAACGATTGGCCTTTACTAAATCCTGCTGGGCTATTAAACCCAGTGTAGGTAAGCGCCTCATTAGAGCTATGCCACCCAAGAAAGTTATGAAACAGCTGGGTTATAAATCAATAGATTCAATGCTAAAACGCGAAAGTATTTACGAAATCTACGCTGCGCTGCGGCTGGCAGAGAGCCCAACTTGGCTTGACCGCTTTATATCGTCCTATAGGCAGCTGCAGACGAGCGATTTTGAAACCCGCAATATTAAAATTATTAGTCTTTCGGCCAAACGGTGGGGGGATGTGCCGCGCAATTATGTCTATCATCATCACCGTAACCTGACCCATCTCAAAGAATTTGGCATAATCGTGGTATTACCGTTGCCAGGGGAACATTTACGCGGCATCTGTATCACAGTGTTATCGCTGCTTTTATATTATGTTAATGAAATTCGTCTCTACAGTACTTTCTTCAAGCTTCAGCAGGTCAAACCGAACTTTGCCGATATCTTTGTCACAGCGCTGCGTAAGGACACGAGTGACACAGCCATGCTTGCCGGACAACCCTTACACTGGCGGGCAATCCAGCGCCACTTTGGCCGGTTACGGCGTAACGCTTTACCAGCAATTTTTGAACCATATGTCCAGCTCGACGATTTACTGTGGCAGCAAGCCGAAACGTTACTCTACCGGCTTGAGCCGGCTCTTAAATTTTGGGAAGGCATGGACTATGTAGCAGTGCCAACCAAGGGCCGTCCTATATCGTTTAATCTCATGGACAACGCGCTGGGCTACTGCAACCAACTACCATACAGCCGCCGCGTGGGGCAGCATTTTCGGGCGAGTTTATGGGATGAATTGTGGGTACGCTACATGAGCCAAACAACGCTGGAACAAGAGGTGATAAAACAGCTTGATTATGAAGCGCTAGAACCAGATTTGGTTGGCGCATTCGACTTTAAGGGGATATAGACTATGTATCAAATTTGCGTTTCGGGAGCGTCCAAAGGTAAGAGTGCAGAAGAGGGTAAAATGCTAGCACAAGCT
>Ga0080064_1004096_pt1 | contig 19426 bp, 19 predicted proteins | sample Subgrocontami54m_FD_69260 | JGI IMG/M metagenome (GOLD analysis project Ga0080064, IMG submission 69260) | Subsurface groundwater microbial communities from S. Glens Falls, New York, USA - GMW46 contaminated, 5.4 m (SPADES assembly) (version 2) ...
GCGCCCAAAGCGCCACTGTCTTCGCCGAAGAACACCACTCCTCCGGTGGAGAGCACGCCACCCCAACTGTCGGCAGGGCCGATCTGCGGAACTTCCCAAACGCGTTTACCGGTCTCCACATTGAGCGCGCGCAGAAACATCTGTCCCGGTTCAAGGGGAATGGGCCGGGGATTCCAGCTGGGCGGCTTGACATAGATGCCGCAGGCCTCCCGCGCCATCAGATAGAAGAGGCCTGTGGACGGGCTGTGTGCCATGGACGGCCAATTGGCCGCACCCAGCACGCTGGGGCAAACCTTCTTGCCGTCTTGTGTGGGTTCCAAGCCGGGCAATACGATAGGTCTGCCATCCTTGCCCACGCCGCTCGCCCACGTGAGACGGTCCACGAATTTTTCGGCTAGCAACAGCTCGCCGGTGATCTGGTCGAAAACATAAAAGAAGCCGTTCCGGTTTGCCTGAATGAGCAGTTTGCGGTCCTGCCCGTGGTAGCGCCGGTTGACGACCATGGGCGTCTGGCCGCCATCCCAGTCATACAAGTCGTGGGGTGTGAATTGATAATGCCACTTCAGTTTTCCCGTGGCCGCTTCCAGGGCCAGCACGCTGTCCGAGTAAAGATTGTCGCCCTTGCGTTCGTCGCCGTTCAAGGCCGGGTAGGGATTTCCGGTACCCCAGAAAATTGTGTTCGTCTCGGAATCAAACGTGCCGGTCATCCACGTGGCTCCGCCGCCGCCATATTGCGCCAGCGCGGTTCCCTGCCACGTTTCTGAACCCGGTTCGCCGGGTTTGGGCACCGTCCAAAAGCGCCAGACGCGTTCGCCGGTGGTGGCTTTGTAGGCATCGAGGAACCCGCGCATGCCCAGGTCTCCGCCGGAAACACCGGCCACGACAAGATCATTCACCACCAACGGCGCTGACGTGTTGCCGTAGTTCCTTTTGTCCGCGACGCCCCCGGTGATCTCCGTTTCCCAAAGCAGCTGACCGGTAACGCGGTGCAGCGCGAGAAGATGCGCGTTGTCGGTCACCACGAAAACACGGTCCCCCAGGACGGCCACGCCGCGGTTGGTGCCCTTGGCGGGGTCGCCAATAGTTTCCGCCGAACGCGCCCGCTGGTAGTGCCAGAGCGTGCGGCCGGCCCGCGCGTCCAGCGCATAGACCTGGTTCGGGCCGGTCACAAACATCACGCCGCCGATCACCACAGGCGTAACTTCCAGAACATTGTGATTGATCGGAAACACCCATTTGAGCACCAGATCCTTGACGTTGGCGGGGTTGATCTGATCAAGCCGGCTATGGCGGTTCCCGCTGATGTCTCCGTGATAGGTTGGCCAGTCTCCGGCCTGCGGATAGGCGATCTGTTCGAAGCCGGGTCCGCCTTCGGCCTCCAGTGCCGCGCCCTTGATCCCGGGCTTTTGTCCGGTGAGCGAGCTGAGGTAGGCGACGAGATCCCGGCACTCTTCCGGGTTGCATTCCGGCGTTTTCATCAGGGAGCCGGGCTCCATGGTGATGCCCGCCACCTCATCCTGGCTGAGCAGGTGGAAGCGGCCGTTGAGATCCTGCAGCTGGATGTTATAGCGGCTCCGGTTGCGGGCGAACCCGCGCACGCTGCGCCCGTCGCGCAGGCGCACAACGGCCACCTGATAACCCGCTTTGACCTGAACCGAAGGCTGCCGCACCGACTCTTCGATTTCACTCAACGTTTGTTCCCGGCCGATAGAGGACAAATCCGGACCAACGGCTTTGCCCTTACCCAGCGCCATGTGACAACTGGAACATCCACCCTTGCCGAAGAAGAAATGCTCGCCCGCGGCACGGTCGCCGGGCGGGTTGCTGTCGGCGGCCGGGGCACTCAAGGATCGCACCAGCGCCGTGAGTGCATCCAGTTCGGCCTCGGGCAGGGGGAACGCCGGCATCCCGCGGTCCGGTACGCCGTTGCGGATCACGCCGCGCAACTCCTCGATGGATCGCGAGCGGACCCGGCGGTTGTTGGCCAGATTGGGCCCGCGTTCGGTTCCGTGTCCGTCGCCGTGGCAGACCGCGCAATTCTTTTCAAATAATGACCGGGCGTCCTGGGCGTTGGCGGCCAGCAGGAAAACGATGAATACGCTGTACCTCATGCTCTTTGTGATTCTAGAGAATTACTGCTCCTTTCGCTCGATGGGTTGGAGCGGACCGGTCAGTTCCATGCGGCCCCAGGTGGAATCGTCGTCGCCGCGGCCATAGATCAGCATGTGCCCGCCGTAGCCGCCGCCATCGGGATCAGTGTGCACAATCTCCAGGCCGTATACGTCGCCCGCGCGCGGGGCGTGCCATTGCGGGCTGCTGGCCCCGAGCGTGGGGGCCATGGCGATGCGCGCCTCGAGTATGAAATCTCCGGTCCCGCGCTTTTGCGGGTCCATGCGGATGGAGTACTGCACAGCGTCGGGCGGAATCGGCTCTTCGATGTAGGTCTTGCCGCCCCCGCCGTGCCGCCACCATGCGCCATAGGCCGGTTTGGACACGTCGATGAGGAAACAGAACGCGTTATCGGCCTCGCCGAACTTCTTCGCCGCCGCGGTGCGCGGCGCTTCGATGAACCAACAAATGGCGTCCTTGAAGTACCAGCGCTTCGGCTCGTGTGCGGGATCACTCACGTCGTTGACGTTGTCTTTCACTTCCGCGCCGAGGTAGAGAAAACGCTCGTCCCAGGCGATGAAGTAGCGCGCGGCGAGGTCCTCTTCGATCGAGGACTCATTGCCATGCCGAGTGAGCCGGTTGATGGCCGGGTCATACCACGGCGCCTGGCGCAGTCTGGCTATGTCCCAGAGCCCATCGGTGAAGGCGTGGTATTTCCATTCCGAGAGATCGCCGTCGATTGTGGCGGGCTGTTCCAGACGGGGCACTCGTATCGGGTAATGATAGAGGTCAGGTTTCTGGGCGGCGGCAGGTCCGAAAGCGGCAAGGGCAAGCCCCGTCAGCGCCCCGAGCGGAAAGGCGAACCGGCGGGGGAAGCCTGCGTCGCGGCCCGGCAGCAGCGACAGCGCGCCGATCGCGAGCCAAGCGGCGACGCAGGCGAGCGAACCGGCGAGCGGCGAGAGGTTCATGCCCGCCGCGTTCCGGCAAACGCCACGCGCTGCGTCCGCATTCGGCGCCGCTCGCTCGGCCTCACTCGCGCGGCGTCTTTCCGGCGGCGGCCTTCATGAGCCACTCCGGCAGTTCGCGGCCGGCGGAGTGACCGATGAGGTACTCGCGAATCAGCTGGCGCACGACCTGCGATGGCGTCAGATCCTGCTCCGCGCAGATTTCCAGAAAGAGTTTCTTCTTGCGTGGATCGAGGAGGATGGTGAACCGCGAGGTCTTGCTTTCGACCGATGCACTCGCGAGCCGACGGTTTCGTGCCATGACAATGGCATTATAATCCAGTTCTAACTCGACTCTGGGCCTCGCGCCGGCCGTCGAAGCGGCCGGTCCGGATCACTTGACCCGCATTCCCGGTTCGGCGCCCTTGTCCGGGGCAATGAGAAAGATGCCGGGGCCCTCCCCGGAGGCGGCGAGGATCATGCCCTCGGAGACCCCGAAACGCATTTTCCGCGGCGCGAGATTGGCGACCATCACGGTCAGCCTTCCGACGAGGGCATCGGGTGAATACGCCGACTTGATTCCAGCGAACACCGTGCGGGTCGTGCCGCCGAGCTCGAGGGTGAGTTTGACCAGTTTGTCGGCGCCTTCGACCGTCTCGGCCGCGACGATGCGCGCGACGCGCAGGTCGAGCTTGCCAAAATCATCGATCGAAATCGTTTCGCTCACGGCGGGCTCCTGTGCGGCGTGTGACTGGCTTTCGGCGTGCGTCTGCGGCGAGCGAGTCGCCGGCGCGGCGGCGGCCTCGGGCAGCTCGAACAGCGCGTCGAGCTGCTTCTCCTCGACGCGCGTGATGAGGTGCCTGAACGGTGCAATCTTCGCCGGGCGCAACCCGAGGTCGTCGAACCTCAGGTCGCGGTCCAGACCGAACAGTTCGCGCGCAACCCGCCGCGCGGTGGCCGGCAGAATGGGGGCGAGGTACACCGTGAGCGCGAGGAAGGCGAGCAGCGCATCGCTGCACGCACGATGCAGGTCCTCGCGCCGGGAAGGGTCCTTCGCCAGATCCCAGGGCTTGGCTTCGTCGAAGCGCTGGTTGACGCCGTCGGCGAGCGCCATGACGTCGCGCACCACGCGGCCGAATTCGCGTGCTTCGTACGCTTTCGCGATCTCATCGTGCTGCGCGAGGACGGCGCCGCAACCCGGCGGCGGCGCCTCGCCGAAATCGAACAGCCGGCCACCGAACTGCTTCGACACGAAACCCGCGGCTCGGCTCGCGATGTTCACGTACTTGCCGACGAGATCGCTGTTCACCCGGGCCATGAAGTCCTCGGGATTGAAATCGATGTCTTCGACGGCGGCGTTGAGCTTGGCCACGATGTAGTAGCGCAGCCACTCCGGGTTCATGCCGATATCGAGATAGCGCTGCGGGCTGATTCCGGTGCCGCGGCTCTTCGACATTTTCTCGCCGGACACGGTGATGAAGCCGTGCACGTAGACATGATCGGGAACCCGGTAGGGCGCGCCGGCGAACTTCAGCATCGCCGGCCAGAACAGCGTGTGGAAGTAGATGATGTCCTTGCCGATGAAGTGGACCTGCTCGGTCGCATCGCCTCCCAGCAGGGCCGCGAAGTCCAGTCCGTGGCCGGCGCAGTAGGCCTTGAGGCTCGCGAGGTAGCCGATCGGCGCATCGAGCCAGACGTAAAAGAACTTGCCGGGCGCGTCGGGAATCGGAATGCCGAAATACGGCGCGTCGCGAGAAATGTCCCAGTCGGCGAGACCCGGATCGCCGTCGAGCCATTCGCGCGCCTTGTTCGCCACCTGCGGCTGCAGGCGCTCCGGGGCGTCGATCCATTCGCGCAGGAAGGCCTTGCAGCGCTCGTCCGAGAGCTTGAAGAAGAAATGCTCCGAAGTCTTCGGCACCGGAGTCGCGCCCGAAAGCGTCGAATACGGATTCCTGAGTTCGCTGGGCGAGTAGACCGAGGCGCAGTTCTCGCAGGCATCCCCGTACTGGTCGCGCGCCCCGCACTTCGGGCATTCGCCCTTGATGTAGCGGTCGGCGAGGAACATGCCCTTCACCGGGTCGTACAACTGCTCGATCCGCTTGGAATAGACCAGTCCCGCTGCGCGCAACCGCCGGAAGATGTCATGCGACAACTCGGTGTTCTCCGGCGAATGCGTCGAATGCCAGTGATCGAACGAGAGCTGGAACCCCTGCAGCGCGCGCGGACGCTCGGCGAGCACGCGCGCGATCAGCGCCTCGGGTGCGATGCCGTCTGCTTCCGCCTTGAGCATGATCGGCGCGCCGTGCGCGTCGTCGGCGCAGACGAAGTGCACCTCGTGCCCGCGCATGCGCTGGAATCGCACCCAGGTGTCGGCCTGGACGTATTCCATGATGTGCCCGATGTGGAACGGGCCGTTGGCGTACGGCAGCGCGGTGGTGACGAAGAGTCTGCGGCGGGACATCTGCTCGGGGAGAGAATCGGAGTGCGCGATTCTAGCAAACGGCGCAGGGTTTCCGTCGCGGAGGCGCTCGCTTTTGGGTACACTAGCGCGCTCTTTCCATCGCGTACGAACTCCATGGCCATCAACGAAGCAGACGCCCGGGCGGCGCTTTCCCGGCTGATCGATCCCAATACCGGAAAGGACTTCGTCACTGCACGCGCGGTGAAGAAGTTGAGCGTTTCGGGCGACACCGCCACGGTCGAGATCGAACTGGGCTATCCGGGCAACAGCCAATTCGATCCGATCCGATTGCAGGCGATCGAGGCGCTCAAGGCGGCCGGCGCGAAGAGCGCGGGCGTCACGGTCCGCTCGCGCGTCGTTCCGCACGCGGTACAGCGGGGCGTGAAACTCGTGCCGGGGATCAAGAACATCATTGCGATCGCCTCGGGCAAAGGCGGCGTCGGCAAATCGACCACCGCGGTGAACCTCGCGCTCGCGCTTGCTGCCGAAGGCGCTGCGGTCGGCGTGCTCGATGCCGACATCTACGGGCCTTCGCAACCGACGATGCTCGGCATCACGGGGCGGCCCGAGTCGAAGGACGGCAAGTCGATCGAGCCGATGGAGGGCCACGGCCTGCAGGCGATGTCGATCGGATTCATGATCGACGTCGATACGCCGATGGTGTGGCGCGGCCCGATGGTGACCCAGGCGCTCGAGCAACTGCTCAAGGACACGCACTGGCGCGAGCTCGACTATCTCGTGGTCGACCTGCCTCCGGGCACCGGCGACATCCAGCTTACGCTCGCGCAGAAAGTCCCGGTGACCGGCGCGGTGATCGTCACGACGCCTCAGGACATCGCGCTGATCGACGCCCGCAAGGGCCTCAAGATGTTCGAGAAGGTCGGTATCCCGATTCTCGGCATCGTGGAAAACATGGCGCTGCACGTCTGCCCGAAATGCGGCCACGAGAGCCACATCTTCGGCTCCGGTGGAGCCGAGCGCCTGTGCAAGGACTACGAGACCGAACTGCTCGGTCAGTTGCCGCTCGACGGTGCGATCCGCGAACAGGCGGATTCCGGGCGACCGACCGTGGTGGCGGACCCCGACGGGAAGGTCGCGCAGATCTACAAGCGAATCGCGCGCCGCTGCGCGGTTCGGATCTCCGACCTGCAGAAGGACATGACCTCGAAGTTCCCGAGCATCGTGGTTCAGAACACCTAGAAGGAGCCGCGGGGAGCCTCAGGTTTCCCGTTCCATATGACCATCAAGTCGGACCGCTGGATCCGCCGCATGGCGGTGGAGCACCGCATGATCGAGCCGTTCGAACCGGCGCAGGTCAAGGAGGCCGGCGGGCGCAGGCTCGTGTCCTACGGCACGTCGAGCTACGGCTACGACATCCGCTGCTCGAACGAATTCAAGATCTTCACCAACATCAATTCGACGATCGTCGATCCGAAGGCCTTCGACGAGAAGAACTTCGTCGGGTTCCGCGGCGAGGTCTGCATCATCCCGCCGAACTCGTTCGCGCTCGCGCGGACCGTCGAGTACTTCCGCATTCCGCGCAACGTGCTCACGATCTGCCTCGGCAAGAGCACCTATGCCCGCTGCGGCATCATCGTCAACGTCACGCCGCTCGAACCCGAGTGGGAAGGGCACGTGACGCTGGAATTCTCCAACACCACGCCGCTGCCGGCGCGCATCTACGCCAACGAAGGCGTGGCACAGGTGATCTTCATCGAGTCCGACGAGGTCTGCGAAACTTCGTACAAGGACCGCGGCGGCAAGTACCAGGGCCAGCAGGGCGTGACGCTGCCGCGGATTTAGCCAAGACCGGGTTCTTGCTTCTTGGGGTTGCGTCTAAGGTCTGCGATCGGCCAGGAACCGGTCGCTCGCGCTTCCCGAAAACGGGCATCGCGGACCGCTATTCGATTACCCGGTCGGCGCGCAGCAGAATCGGCTGCGGAATCCTGATCCCGAGCGCCCTGGCCGCCTTCAGGTTGACGACCAGCTCAAACCTGGTCGCCCGCTCGATCGGCAGGTCACCGGGCTTCGCACCCTTGAGAATCCTGTCCACGAAGCTTGCCGCGCGCCCATAGATCAGCGGGCGGTTCGCGCCGAAACCCAGCAGACCGCCGGCGTCAGCGAACGCTGCGAACCCGCACGCCGGAATTCGATGCGTCGCAGCCAGCGCAGCAATCGCTCCCGCGTTGGCATTGAGCAGGGGATCTTCGGCAATCACGACGGCTTCAATTCGTTGCTTGCCCATTGCGGCAAACGCGGCGGGAAACTCGTCGCGTTCCTTTACCGGGAACTGATGCAATTCAACGTCCATCCTCTTTGCCGCCGGCCCCATGTCCCGGACCGCAACCGTAGAGAAGGGATTCAGTGCGTTGAAAATGACCGACACCCGCTTCGCGCCGGCGACCGCCTCCGTCAGCAACTCGAGTCTCTTGGCGGCGACTTCGCTCTGGAAGGAACTCGATCCGGTGATGTTGCCACCCGGTCGCGCAAGGCTCTCCACCAGACCCGCGGCGGCTGGGTCGGACCCGTCCGCCATGACGATCGGAATCGTCTTCGTCGCCTGGCCCGCGGCGCGCGCACCGAACACCGTATGGGTGATGATTGCATCGACCTTGAGCGACACGAGTTCCATCGCCATCGCCTTGAGCCGCTCCGGATCGCTTTCCGCCCAGCGGTATTCGATGACGATATTGCCGCCTTCCACATAGCCCAAATCGCGCAATCCCCTGCGAATTGCGTCGATTTCCTCGACGTAACCGGAAGCGGACGCCGTACCCAGGAACGCAATGCGCCAGACCTTGTTTGACTGCTGCGCAAACGAAGGGAGCGGCGAAACGCTGAGCGCAATGAGTGCCGAAACCGCTTCACGCCTGTCCATTCGATCCCCCATCGACCGTCACGAAGCAGCGCATGGATCGGGATCGGGGGACGCCGCGTCCCGTCAACCCGGACCTGAAGTTCAGTCTACGCTCGAACGGCCGAACTGCGGCGAATTGCGCGGCACCACGGAGAGTCTCGCTGGACGGCCAGGAGCGGCCATTCGCGGGCCCCTTCTATTCGATCACCCGATCGGCGCGCAGAAGCAGCGCCTTCGGGATTTGGACGCCCAGCGCCTTCGCAGTCTTCATATTGATCACAAGGTGAAACTGTGTTGCCCGCCGCACCGGTACCTTGCTGGGGTGTGCGCCATCGAGAATTTGTGCCACTTGATCGCCCAACGTCGTGAATATTTCGTTGTTAACGGCGCCGTACGCCATCAGACCACCGGTGTCCGCGAATTCGGGAAAGGCGTTCATCGTCGGTAGGGAGTGGTCGCTCCAGAATTTTGCAAGGACTGGCAGCTCACCGAAAAGGACTGCATCCGGGTAAACGAACACGGCATCCGGCTTGAGTTGCGCAATCCGGTTCAGAGCTTCCGGAATATTTTTACGGTCTGTATAAGAAACCTCGTGGATGCTGATTCCCAGATCCTTCGCCGCCATCTTCGCCAGCCTGAAGCCTTCCGGCGCGTCCTCGGGGTCGTGAAAGAACGCCACGCGCCTCGCTCGAGGAAGCAGTTCCTTCAGCAACTGAAAGCGCTTCGGGCTGAGCTCCGTGGTCATGCAGGTCGTCCCCGTGACGTTGCTGTCCGGGCGCGAGAGCTTCTTGACGTGCTCATACGGATCGCAGGAGTAAATGACAAGCGGCGTCGCCTTCACGATTTTCTGAACGATCCGGGCTCCGCGAGTACCCCATACGCCGATCACCTCGACCTTGAGCTTTTCGAGCTCTCTCGCCAATGCAGGCAAGTGCTCATATTCCCCATACCGCCTTTCGATCTGCAGGTTCACGCCTTCCACATAGCCACGCTTGGCGAGGCTGAACGTGAAAGGATTATTCGGCGCCGGAGGTTGGGGAGCAGGCCGCGGCAGCGCTGGGTCGCCGACTATCAAGATCCCGATGCGGCGTATTGCCTCGGGTCTTTGGGACTGGACGTCTTGCGGCAGCATCAACGCGATCGCGGCAGCGAGCGTCGCGAGGAGAGGCACGAATCCAGTTTTCATCCGTTGGCTCCTTTCGCAGCAGACGGCCAAAGGTCGGTCCGTTCTTTCGACTTGTCCGCGCTCTGGAGGTTGCTGCGCAGAACTCTCCCGGCGACGAATCTACGCTTCAGACAAGCGCAGGCAAGTGTCCATGTTGCCTGCCATCAAAGTTTGCGCAATTGCGTGCAACTGCTTTTCAACATCTCGAAGAGCCCTCAAGGGTCGCACAACGCTTATCCGCAAAGTCCGTTCAGGGTTGGAAGTGTGCGTCTTGTCGGATCAAGAAAACGTTGAAGTTGAACCTCGGTCTCAGGCGCGAACGTACGTAACGAAATCGAACCGGGTGCCATCCGCCGCGGTGCGAGCCTCGCGTCCGGCTTCCCGCCAGCGCCTCCGGTCGTACTCCGGAAAGCGCGTGTCGCCGGCGTACTCGCGGTGGATTTCAGTAAGCTCCAGCACGTCTGCGACGGGCAGGGCCTCGCGATAGAGCTCGGCCCCGCCGATCACGAATGCGCGCTCGGCGCCGCGGCACAGTTCGAGCGCTGCGGCGAGCGAATTCACGACAGTCGCCCCCGCAGCGACATAATCCGGCTGGCGCGTGACGATGAAGTTACGGCGCCCGGGCAGCGCCCGGCCGATCGACTCCCACGTCTTGCGGCCCATGATCACCGGGTGCCCGAGCGTGAGCTGTTTGAAGCGCCTGAGGTCCTCCGGCAACCGCCATGGCAGCGCGCCGCCGGATCCGATGACGCCGTTGGCGGCGACCGCGGCGATGAGACAGATCCTGGGTCCGCTGGCGGCGGGCCTCACACCGCGATCGGCGCCTTGATCGCCGGGTGCGGCTCGTAACCCTCGAGCGCGAAGTCCTCGTAACGGAAGCCATTGAGATCCCGGACCTGCGGGTTGAGGCGCATCGTCGGGAAGGGGCGCGGGGCGCGCGAAAGCTGCTCGCGCGCCTGATCGAAGTGATTGAGGTAAAGGTGCGCATCGCCCAGCGTATGGACGAACTCTCCCGGCCCGAGTCCCGTGACCTGCGCCACCATGAGGGTGAGGAGCGAATACGACGCGATGTTGAACGGCACGCCGAGAAACAGGTCCGCGCTGCGCTGGTAGAGCTGGCACGAAAGCCGCCCGTCGGCGACGTAGAACTGGAACAGCGCGTGGCACGGGGGCAAGGCCATGCGATCGACGTCCGCGGGATTCCACGCCGACACGATGTGGCGCCGGGAATCGGGATTGCGGCGGATTCCCTCGACGACCTGCGCGATCTGGTCGATGCTGCGGCCGTCCGGCGTTCGCCAGTGGCGCCACTGGTACCCGTACACCGGACCGAGTTCACCCTCGGCATCGGCCCACTCGTCCCAGATGCTCACGCCCTGCTGCTGCAGCCACCGCACGTTGGTCTCGCCGCGCAGGAACCACAGCAGCTCGTAGACGATCGACTTCAGGTGAAGTTTCTTCGTCGTGAGGAGCGGAAAGCTCTCGGCCAGATCGAAGCGCATCTGCCAGCCGAACACCGATCGCGTGCCGGTGCCGGTGCGGTCGCCCTTGGCTGCGCCGCGCTCGAGCACCTGCGCGAGAAGGTCCAGGTACTGCTGTTCTCCGGGATTGAGGCGCATGGTCATGGGCAGCTATTCTGCCGGGTGGCGGGGCGCAGATAAAGGACCGCGGCGCAATCAGTGCATTCCAGCCGCATTTGCGCTAATTTCCGTTCTGTACCACTAAAAGAACGACAACGCTCATGGTCATCATGCATCCGACCCTGGCCTCGATCTACAAGGGCAAGGACGATTTGTATCCCTCCGCGCTCGAGGGCAAGTACTCGAGGGTATTCAACAACATCATGAAGTACTGGGGCACTCCGAAGTGCGACGAGTATTTGGAGGAGCTGATCGTCGACAAGCGCGGCGGCCGCCAGGGGTTTCCGGCCGATGTCGCGGGCGACATCGTACGGCTCTCGAAGGTGCACCAGCGCCTGTTGGAAGTCCGCGCCGCCCAGCTTGCACCCAAGGGCGACCCCTGGAAAAACGAGGACGTGCGCAGGCGGCTCTCGAACGAGCAGATCGAGTACAGCATGGCGGGTTTCTGGCAGGCGGTCGAAACGGGCAACGACCGCGCACTGAAAATCTTTCTGCAGATTGTCGGCGTGAAACCCGATGAAAAGGACGCGCTCGGTGCGCCTGCGCTGATCAAGGCGGCAATGTTCAAACGCAAGGCCGTGGCCGCGATGCTGCTGGAATCGGGGGCCGACGCCAACCTGACCAACGCTCAGGGCCTCACGGCGTTGCACTGGGCTGCGTTCAAGGGGTTTGCCGACATCGTCGAACTGCTGCTCGGCAAGGGGGCGAACGCGGGGGTGAAGGGCGGTCCCGGCGTGACGCCGCTCATGCAGGCAGCGATGAACGGGCACGGCGCGATCTGCAGCCAGTTGCTCGCGAAAGGTGCCAACGTCAACGAGCCCGACAACGATGGCATGACGGCGCTGCACAAGGCGGTGAGCGACGGCCATCCCGAGGTCGTGCGCGTACTGGTTGCGGCAGGGGCCGAACGCGAAGCGAAATCCACGACCGGCGCGACCCCGCTTTCGATCGCCGAGCGCAGGAAGAACGCCGAGGTCCTGGCGGCGCTAGGCGGCTAGCGTCTGCTCGGCGCACGCGACGCTGCCGCGATTGCGCCGGGCCTGGCTTGGCTCCGGGTCAGGCGGCCGGCTTCGGACGTTGCGCCGACTTCGGCCTGAACGCCTTTACGACCGTTTCGTCGGTCTCGATATACGGCCCGCCGATGAGGTCGATGCAGTAGGGCACGGCGGCGAAAATGCCGTGCACGACCGGCTTGCCCGCTCCATCCTTCAGGCCTTCGAGCGTCTCGCGAATCGATTTCGGCTGCCCCGGCAAGTTGATGATGAGACAACACTTCCGGATCACCGCCGCCTGCCGCGACAGGATCGCGGTCGGCACGAACTGCAGCGAGATCTGGCGCATCTGCTCGCCGAATCCGGGCATGATTTTGTCGGCGACCGCAAGGGTCGCTTCAGGTGTGACGTCGCGCGGCGCGGGCCCGGTGCCGCCCGTGGTCAGCACGAGGTGGCAGCCCTTGGCGTCGACCAGTTCCTTCAGCGCAGCTTCGATCACCGCCCGCTCGTCCGCGATCAGGCGTTCTTCGAAGCGAATCGACGGCGATGCGATGACCCTGGAGAGCCAGTCCCTGAGCGCCGGAATGCCCTCGTCCCGATACACGCCGGCGCTTGCGCGGTCGCTCACCGATACGAGCCCGATCACCAGTTCGCTCATTTGACCTCGTAGAACTGCAGCTCGACCCTGGCCGCGCGCCGTGCGCCGGTGCCCACGCAGACGATCCGGTTGAGCCACGCGTAGCGCTCATCCGAAGTCTCGAAGCGGGGCGTCGTGCGCATGTAGTAGAGCGCGGGATCGACGTCCTCGCCGCGCGCGAGCCGCGCAATGACCTCCGCGGGCCCATGGCGGTAGCCTCGGTTCTCCACGTAGATCAAGGCGCCGTCATCGGTCTCGAGCGCATAGCGCGCATCGAGGTCGGCAACGCCGTCGGCGCGCACCACCTGCCAGTCCGCGCCTCCTGGAATCACCTTGCCGGACAGCCTCGGCCCGCTGAAGCTGCCGCCCGTGATGCCGACGATGCGCCGACGGCCGAGCGGCGTTTCGCCCAGCTCGATCGGCGGCGCGAGCGTGATGCGGGCGGAAAGCAGCGGCTCGAGCGCGATCACGTCACCGATTCCCGAATCCGGCGGAACAATTCGCGCTGCGCTCGGGGGGGGCGCGCTTCGGCGAGTTCCTTGCGCGCGTTGCGGATCAGCGTGCGAAGCACCTGAAGGTCGGCGCCGGCATGCGCGTGCGCGAATTCGGTGAGCGCGTCGTCGTCCGCCAGCAGCCGCTCGCGCCAGCGTTCCAGACGAAGCTGACGTGCGCGCGCCACGCCGGACTGTCCGGCGCGCTCGGCGAGCGCGGCCCGGATCGGCTCTGCATCGAGGTCCCGCATCAGTCGGCCGATGAACTGCACCTGCCGGCGCCTGGCTTCGTGGCTTGAGATGCGGCGCGCGTCGCGCAAAGCCGTGGCGAGCCGTTCGGGCAGGCCGAGCGCGTCGAGCTGCGCCGGCGGCAATTCGAGCAGCCTCGCGCCGAGCGCCTGCAGCGCGTGCATCTCGGCCTTGCGTTTCGTCTTGCTGTCGGTGTCTTCGAGCATCGCGCTGTTATCATAGCGCGCCGTGCAGAACGCTTCACGATTCACGTATTCCCCCGAGCGCCTTCGCGAGCTGGCGAAGTCCGCTGGCGAGGTGGCAACGCGACTTGGCGCGACGTCGTGGGTGTGCGAGGTCTCCGAGGGCTACGGCCTGTCCGTGACGGTTCGCAAGAGCGCGGTGGACACGGTCGAGCACAATCGCGACAAAGGGCTGGGGGTCACGGTGTACAGCGGCGAACGGCCGAATGCACGCCGCGGCCATGCGAGCACCTCCGATCTGTCGCTCGCGGCGATCACGCAGTCCGTCGCGGCTGCGCTCGCCATCGCCGAGCGCACTTCCGTGGACGATTGCGCCGGTCCGCCCGAGCCCGAATCCCTCGCCCGCGCTTTCCCCGATCTGGATCTGTTTCATCCCTGGCACCTGGCGACCGAAGAGGCCATCGCGATTGCACGACGCGCCGAGCGCGCGGCGTTCGCGCTGTCGCCCAGGATCCGGAACTCGGAGGGCGCCACGCTGTCGGTGCAGCATTCGCAGTTCGTGCTCGCCAACAGCCTCGGATTCATGCACGGATTTCCCACTTCGCGCCACACGCTGTCGCTTTCGGTCATTGCCGAGGATCGCGGATCGATGCAGCGCGACGACTGGTACAGCGCGGCGCGCAGCGCCGAGGCCGTCGCCGACCCGGGTGCGCTCGGGCGCTACGCCGGAGCGCGCGCGCTTGCGCGCCTGGGGGCGCGCAAGATCGCGACCTGCAAGGTGCCGGTGCTGTTCGAGGCGCCGGTCGCCACGTCGCTGATCGGCGCGTTCGTCGCCGCGGCGAGCGGGTCCAACCTGTATCGCAAGGCCTCGTTTCTCGAGGGCGCGCTCGGCAAGGAAGTGTTTTCTGCGGTCGTGTCGATCGACGAGCGACCCTTCGAGCGCGCAGGGCTTGCGAGTTCGCCGTTCGACGACGAAGGGGTCGCGGCCGAAGAGCGCAGCGTCATTGGCGACGGCGTCCTGCAGGGCTATTTCCTGGGGAGCTATTCGGCGCGAAAGCTCGGCATGCGATCGACGGGCAGCGCGGGCGGCAACCACAACCTCGTGGTGCACGGCAATGGAGCGGATTTCCGCGGCATGCTCGGCAAACTTCACCGGGGACTTCTGGTGACCGAGCTTCTCGGACATGGCGTCAACCTTGTCACCGGAGACTACTCGCAGGGTGCGGCCGGGTACTGGGTCGAACGCGGCGAGATCGCCTTCCCGGTGGAAGAAATCACCATCGCCGGCAATCTGAGGGAGATGTTCCGCGGCGTGGTGGCGGTCGGGAGCGACACGGTGGTGCGGGGTTCCCGGCGCTGCGGCTCGATCCTGATCGACCGGATGACGATCGCCGGCGACTGAACGGGAGACGCTGATGAATCGACGTTCGTTTGTGCTTGCCGTGGCGCTGCTCGCCTCGGGATCCGCGGCAGCGCAGAATCGAGTGCCAGACGTCATATTCGTGCCCACGCCGCAGGAAGTGGTCGAGGACATGCTGCGGCTCGCGGACGTGAAGAAGGGCGACGTGCTGTACGACTTGGGATCGGGCGACGGCCGGATCCCGATCACCGCGGCGAAGAAGTACGGCGTGCGCGCAGTCGGCATCGACATCGATCCGCACCGGATCACCGAGGCCCGCGCAAACGCGAAGAAGGCAGGCGTCGAGAAACAGGTGGAGTTTCGCGAGGGCGACCTGTTCGCGATGGACTTTCGCGAGGCGACGGTGGTGACGTTGTACCTGCTCCCGGAACTGAACCTGAAACTGGCGCCGAGGCTGCGCGCCGAGATGAAGCCGGGGACGCGAATCGTCTCGCACCAGTTCGACATGGGCGAGTGGCGGCCGGACAAGAAGCTCGAACTGGGCGGCCGCACGGTCTACTTCTGGACCGTTCCCGAGCGCAAGGCGCGCAAATAGGGAGCATCCCGTGACTGCCCGACTCGAGATCGAGATCGCCTCCGACGTCATCTGCCCGTGGTGCTACATCGGAAAACGTCGCTTCGAAAAGGCGCTGGCGCTGCTCGGGGATGAAGTCGAGGCGAACGTCACCTGGCTGCCGTTCCAGCTCAATCCCGGCATGCCGGTCGAAGGCGTGGCGCGAGTCGATTACCGGCGCTCGAAGTTCGGATCCCTCGAGCGCGGGCGGGCGCTCGATGCGCGCGTCTCGCAGGAGGGTGCGCAGGAAGGCATCGAGTTTGCTTTCGATCGCATGCAGCGAACCCCGAACACGTTGGCGGCGCACCGACTGATCGACCTCGCGCAGGCTCAGGAGCGTGCCGACGCGGTCGTGATGGCGCTGTTCAGTGCCTACTTCGAGGCAGCGCTCGACATCGGCGATGCGGAGGTGCTCGCGGCGCTCGCCGGGCGTTGCGGCGTTTCGGGATGGCCCGAGGCCGCTGACGCTGCGCGTGTCGCCAGGCTGGAGGAGAGCGTCCGCGAACTCGGCATCTCGGGCGTACCGACGTTCATCTTCAATCGCAAGTCGGCGCTTTCGGGAGCGTATCCGCCGGAGCAGCTCGCCGCCGCGATCCGGCAGTCGTTGGGGTCAGAGTAAACCGCTCGCGGTTTACTCTGACCCCAACGCAATCGTGACGCGCTTGTTGCGCTTGCCTTCGCTGCGGATCCGGGTCACGGCGATGCGGCCGACTTCGCGCGTATTGCGAACGTGGGTGCCGCCGCAGGCCTGAAGGTCGACGCCGGGAATTTCCATCAGCCGCACGCGGCCCGCGCCGCGCGGGGGCGCGACCGACATGGTCCGCACGAGTTCGGGACGGGAATCCAGTTCGGCGTCGGTGATCCAGCTCGAGCGCGTGTCGTGGCGCGCCAGCACCAGCGCGTTCACGCCGCTCTCGATCGCCACCTTGTCGAGCTTGTCCATGTCGATGTCGAAATCGAGATGCGCCTTGTCCTCGGCGATGCGACCGCCGGTCACCGGAGCGCGCACGACCGCCCCGAGCAGGTGCAGCGCGGTGTGAAAGCGCATGTGCCGGTAGCGCCTGTCCCAGTCGAGTTCTGCGCGCACCACTGTTCCCGCCGCCGGCAATGCGGCGTCCGGCGCGACGATGTGCAGCACGCGGTCGCCCTCGCCCCTGCGCGCATCGATCACCGGAAGATCGCCGATCCGCCCCGTGTCGCCGGGCTGGCCGCCGCCGAGCGGATAAAACACGGTGCGATCGAGTTCGATCAGGTTTTCGCGTGCCGCGACCACCTTCGCCTCGCAGGAACGCTGGTAGGGATCGTCGCGGAAGAGCAGTCGAGTCACGGCAAGACGGAATTCCTGCACGACCGCAAGCGCCGCGCCGATTTTGCCGTTCCCCGATCTCGGGACTTGGCCAGACTTCGGCCAAGTCCCGAGACCATGAGAAACCCGCACCTGCACGGAGCGAGCATCAACCGCCGGGCCTTTGAATTCAAAGCAGCACGATGATTGCGATGAAGAAAACCACCAGCGCCCCCGCCGCGAAGAACGCCAGCGTGGCCGGGGCGAGATCGGGCACATCCGGGTCGCGCGGAACCGGTTGTGGCAGGGCATGCGCCTCATCGGCGTGAACTGCGGCGGTTGCATGCATGGCGGACATCCTTTCGTTGAAGGCAGTGAAGAACTCGGCGGCCACTTTCTGCGCGGCAGCATCGACCAGCCGCGAGCCGATCTGCGCGAGCTTGCCGCCGACGTTGGCCTTGGCCTGGTAGCTGAGCAGCGTCTGCCCCTCGCCCTCGGGCGTCAGGCTGACGCTCGCCGATCCCTTGGCGAAGCCCGCCACGCCGCCCTGGCCCTCGAAGCCGAGGGCGTAGGAATTCGGCGGCCTCGAATCCGAAATCAGCATCCGACCCTTGAACTTGGCGGCCACCGGGCCGACCCGCGCCGTCATCAGTACGCTGAACTCGTTTTCGCCGGTTCGCTCGATCGATTCGCAGCCGGGCACGCAGCCCTTCAGGAACTCGGGATCGTTGAGCGCTGCCCAGGTGTCGGCCTGCGAGGCCGGAATCCGCTGCTCGCCAGTCATCTCCATGCGCGCTTCTCCATGTGCCTGGGTGCCGGTTCGGAAATCGCGTGTGCTAGATCGACCAGGCTCTTCACATTGTGCACCGGAAGAAAGCGGTCCACGTGCGGAAGCATCGCACGCACGCCTGCGGGACGCGCCTCGAAGCGTTCGTAACGCAGCAGGGGATTGAGCCAGATCAGTTCCCGGCAGGACTTGTGCAGGCGCTGCATCTCCTCGGCCAGGCCTTCGCCTGCCTCGCGATCCAGGCCGTCGGAGACGAGCAGGACGCACGCGTTCTGCCCGAGCACGCGCCGCCCCCAGCGCCAGTTGAAATCGCGCAAGCAAGTGCCGATCCGCGTGCCGCCGGACCAGTCCCTGATCAGGTCCGCCACCCGGGCCATGGCCACGTCGACATCGCGATGGCGCAGTTGCCGCGTGACGTTGGTGAGGCGCGTGCCGAAGACGAACACGCTCACGCGGTCACGGTCGTTGGTGATCGCGTGCAGGAAATGCAGGAACATTCGCGAGTACGGATTCATCGATCCCGAGATGTCGCACAGCACCACCAGCGGGGGGTGAATTTCGAGCGGCGCGGTGCGCACCAGGGGAATCACGTCGCCGCCTCCGCGCAGGCTTCGACGGAGCGTGGCACGCAGGTCGATCCGCGCCCCGCGCGGCGAGGCCTGGTGGCGTCGCGTCCGGACCACCGGCAGCGGCAAGCGCAGTGCCTGGAGCATTTTCTTCGCCGCCGCCAGCTCGGCCGCCGACATGGTGTCGAAATCCATTCGCTGCAGGACTTCGCGAGACGAAAACGTGAGCCGCGCATCGAGCTCGACCTTCTGCTCCTCGCGCGGCTGCTCGGGCGGCTTCTGGCGCGAGAACAGGGCGTCGGACAGCCGCTGGCTCTGCTCCTCGTCCTTTGCCGCGCGCCCGTAGGTCTTCGGCAGCAGCGCCTGCATCATTTTCTCGACCAGATGCGGATCGCGCCAGAAGATGCGGAAGGCCTGATCGAAAATCGGACGCTGCTCCTGCCTGGACAGCAGCACGGCCGACATGGTCCAGTACCAGTCCTCGCGCCGGTTGCAATCGGCGAGCTCGAGCGCCTTGACGCAATCGACGACGCGATCGGGTCCGATGCGCAGCCCGGCGGCGCGCAGCAGGCGCGCGAAGTGCGCGACGTTTTCCGCGAGCCGTCCGCGGGACGCGCTCTGGTCGATTCCCGGAAACATCCGGCGCCTAGGCGGCGGCCGCGGTCTGCCGCGCCTCGGTGACGAGCCGCGCGGCCTCCTCGCCGGCGATGCGTTCGATGTCGTCCTGATACTTGAGCAGCACGCCGAGGGTACTGTTGACCGTGTCCGGGTCGAGCGTGATGCGATCGAGCGCCACCAGGCAATTCGCCCAGTCGATGGTCTCGGCGACTCCGGGCAGCTTGAACAGGTCGACCGAACGCAGCCGCTGCACGAACGCCACCACTTCTCTCGACAGCGCCGCCGAGGCGCGCGGCGCCTTGCGCCGGAGGATCTCCAGCTCGCGCGCGGCGTCGGGGTAGTCCACCCAGTAATAGAAGCAGCGGCGCTTGACCGCATCGTGGATCTCGCGCGTGCGGTTCGAGGTCATGACCACGATGGGCGGCTCAGCCGCGCGGAGCGTGCCGATTTCCGGAATCGAAATCTGCCAA
>Ga0080064_1004097_pt1 | contig 19412 bp, 9 predicted proteins | sample Subgrocontami54m_FD_69260 | JGI IMG/M metagenome (GOLD analysis project Ga0080064, IMG submission 69260) | Subsurface groundwater microbial communities from S. Glens Falls, New York, USA - GMW46 contaminated, 5.4 m (SPADES assembly) (version 2) ...
AAGCCCCAATTGTCGCGGCCGTGCCAGCCTGACTCCATGGGTGGCACGGAGATCAGGAGAAGGAATTCCATCTCGCTCTGACGCTGGGACTGCGCGCGACCCAGAGGTATTGAGAGGTTACCACTCAACTTCCTATCCCCTTGATCCATCCAATGTTACACCGAAAAAAATGTCGGCATCACATGACAGGCAAGTGTAGTCCCTACCAGCAATTCCCGGTCACACTGGGGTCGATGGCGAAACTGGGTAGACGCAAGTTCGGCAAGCCAGTCAGTACGGGCAATATGAACAACTTAAGTTGGGATACCGGCGGCGGCTCTGTATGCCACTTGCAAAGCTTGGTTTTTCCTGTTTAGCCCTGTATGCGCCAATTGCCAAAGCGGCTAAATTGCCTGCATTGCCCTACTGGCGAAAAACCACGAGCTTTAATTTCCCACAGGCCGCCTCTTGTGCATTTTGACGAAAAAGGCACCGGGAATTGCTGGGCCATGGGTCGGCTCCGAGCAGCCCGGCTGCTCCGAGCAGCCGGGCTGCTGTCATCCGTCCGAAAATCCCTGTCAGCGGTAGTGGTACAGTTTGGCCCCAGAAACCCGGTTTCTTCGGAGAAACCGGGTTTCTTTCCGTCAATCTGTACCACTACCCTGTCAGCTCTTTGCTTGCCGCACCGGTTATCCGTATGGGATACTCGCTGCCGGTGCCTCTTCGTAGCGACGGGCGGCTCGCCTGTCGCTTTCAGTTGCTGTCCGAAAAGGGGACAGGACCCTTGGATTCGCTCCGAGGGATAAGGATGTACGGCACGAATCGAGGGGTCCTGTCCCCTTTTCGGACAGCCTCAGTTGCCGAGGCCGTTCATGGCGTCCCAAGAATCCATGCCGAGTTCCGTCGCGGACATGGCGGCCCTGGGCCGGCTGCTGGAAGAGCAGCGCCCGCGCCTCCTGGCCATGCTCCAGCGCCGCATCGATCCCAAGCTCAACGCCCGCCTTGATGCCGAGAGCATTCTCCAAGAGACGTTCATGGTCGCCCGCCGCCGTTGGAGTGACTTTCAAGCGTCGGCCATGACCGCCTACGCCTGGCTCTATCGACTCGCCCTGGACACGCTGATCGAAGCCTGGCGGCGTGAGACGCGCGGGCCGCGCGACGTCCGCCGCGAGCTGCCCCTGCCCGAAGGCACGTCGCTCCAGCTCGGCTTGCAACTCGTCCACACCGGCACCAGCCCCAGCGAAGCCCTCGTCCGCCAGGAGCTGCGCGACCGTGTTCAAAAAGCGATGAGCCTCTTGAGCGAACACGACCGACAAATCCTGTGGATGCGGCACTTCGACGATCTGTCCCACGCCGAAATCGCCGCGATCCTGAACCTGACCGAAGCCGCCGCCCAACAGCGCTACCACCGCGCCCTGGGCCGGCTAAGTGATTTGTGGCACGCCGCGTTTGAATAGAAGATTGATCCGCAGATTTCGCCGATTACGCAGATGGAAAGCACCATTGCTGGCTTCAAATCTGCGAAATCTGCGAAATCTGCGGATCGATTCTGGATTCGTAAGTGATCCGCAGATTTCGCCGATTACGCAGATGGAAAGCACTGTTGCTCTTCCAATCTGCGAAATCTGCGAAATCTGCGGATATGACTTGCATTGAGGACCAACCATGAAAGAATTCACCACCGCGCCTGATCCTGCGGACGCCGTTCTCTCCGAGTTTCTGCTGGCCTACGAAGCCGCTGCCGATCCTGAGGCCACGCAGCGCCAGTGGTGCGCCAAGCATCCCGAGCTTGCCGCCCGGTTCCGAGCGCGGGTTGCGACCATGCGGCTGCTCCACAGCGCTCGCCCGGACGATCCCGATCCGATTCCCGCGCGCCTGGGCGAATTCGAGATCGATTGCCTCATCGGCAAAGGCGGCATGGGCGAAATCTATCGCGCCAAGCATGCGCGGTTGAACCGCACCGTCGCCATCAAGGTCATCCGTCAGGGCCGCGTCTCGCCGCAAGCCCGCGAGCGCTTCCTGCGCGAACAAACCGTGCTCGCCCGCTTGCACCAGACGCACATCGACCCCATCCACACCGCCGGCGAAGAGGGGCCGCTGCAATACTTCGTCATGCCGTACATCGACGGCGCCTCGCTCAATCATGTCGTCGCCACCGCCCGCGACCGCGAAACCAGCCACCCCGGCGAAAAAACTCCGCCCTTGAGCGAACTCGTGGGGCAAGCTGCCAGCTTGCCCAACAATGCCCGTGGGAGGGCGGACATTCCTGTCCGCCCAAGTCCAGGCGGGTTGGAAAACCCGCCCTCCCGACACGACGGCTCTGCCGCCGGCCAGGCAGACAAGAATGTCTGCCCCACTTTGCGTCTCTCCACCGAATACTTCCGCTCCGTCGCCCAAGTCATGGCCGACGCCGCCGAGGCCCTCCAACACGCCCACGACGCCGGCATCCTCCACCGCGATTTGAAACCCTCCAACTTCATGATCGACCGCCAAGGCCACTGCTGGGTCATCGACTTCGGCCTCGCCGGCCTTCTCGTAGGACAGGACTCCGCTCCTGTCGTTCTCGTGGGACAGGACTCCGCTCCTGTTCTGAAAGTCAGCGACGTTCTTGCCCTGGAAGGCGGCACCGATCCTATCCCACAAGACGGACAGGAGCGGAGTCCTGTCCTACGGTCCTCGCCCCTCACCCTCACCGGCGCCAACACCCCCGGCACCCCCAATTACATGGCCCCCGAACAATGGGCCCGCGTTCCTTGGCCCGAAAACGGCTCGGCAACCACGAACGGAGGACGGCTCTCCCGAGCCGTCCCGGACGGGTCAGGAGACCCGTCCTCCGTCGATCCGCCGCCCGCCGAATCCGCACAAATCAAACACATCGCCGAAGCCCCCCTCGACGGCCGCGCCGACGTCTGGGGCCTGGGCCTGACGCTGTACGAACTCCTGACGCTGCGCCGCGCCTTCGACGGAGCGACGCAAGAAAAAGCCCGCCGCCAAATCCTGTACGCCGACCCCCCACCGCCGCGCCGCCTGATCGCCAACGTGCCGGCCGACCTGGACGCCATTTGCCGCAAAGCGACGAACAAGGAAGCGGGTAAGCGGTATGCAGCCCCGAAAGTGTTCGCGGAGGATTTAAGGAAGTGGATGAATGGGTTTCCCACCGAGGCTCGGCCCGCGCAGGTCCCACGCCGGCTTTGGTACTGGGCCAAAAGGAACAAGGGGTGGGCGGCGACGATCGGTTGGGCGGCGGCGGCCACGCTCTTCTTTGTTCTTTCGCTCTTGGGCGCTGCCGCGTTGGGCATGTTTCAAGAACGCAACCGAGAGGCCGACCGCCAAAACCTGATACGCCAAGCCCAGGGCCAGCGCCTGAATTTCCGCCGGGCCGGCTGGTCCAAGGATGCCTGGGAACTTTTGGGCCAAGCCGCCAATATCCGAATCGACGACACCTTGCGCAACGAAGCCGCCACTGGCTTGATCGGGCTCGATGTCGTGAGCGCCAAGGAATTCAGGGACGAAGGCGCGTGCGCTTTGGCGTTTCATCCCTCTGGGAAAAAGCTCATCCTGGGCGCGCAACCCGTAGGAAACAGTCAAGGCAAACCAAAAAAGCCCACTCAACCCATTCGCATCTGGGACCAAGACACCGAACTCGTCAAGGACACCAAAATATACGATGTCGGCCCCGTGGCCTACGACAAGCTGGGCAAACCCCTGGCGCTGACCGTCAAGAAAAAAGAACCCGCCCTGGTCCTTTGGGACCTGGAAACCGAAAATCCCCTGCGCGAATTGGCCTTCCCCCCAAAAACGAAAGGCCAAGTCGTTGAATGGGTCCTTTCCGCCAACGGGGCCGCCGCGGCGGCAAGGGTTTCGGTCGATAAGGAAAAAAGCCTGATCGTTGCCTGGGACACCGCCACCGGCAAAACCCTTCGTCAGGAAGAAAAGATAAAAACCAGCGTCATGGCGCTATCCCCCGACGGCAAGTTCCTTGCCGCTGGCGATGCGGAAGGCCGGGTCGAAGTGTGGTCGCTGGAGAAAAAAGATCTCTCCATTTCCTGGAAGACTGGCCGTCTGGAGATCTCCGCCCTGGCGTTTGGGGCCAATCTTCGAAGATCGCCGGGGGAGATGCCTTGGGTCCTCGCCACCGGCAACCAGGGGGGCACCATCGTCGTTTGGGACCTGGCCGACCAATTGGCTCGGGCGAATCTTACAGGTTCGCACCACGCCGTGATGGCCCTGGAATTCAGTCCCGACGGCGTCTTGCTCGCCTCCTCGGGAAGGGGACAACCCCGCCTGTGGAACGCCGCCACCGGCCAATTCCTCCTCGAAATCCCCGGCCCCGACTTCAACACCGCTTTGGCCTTCACTCCTGATGGCAGCCGTTTGGCCCTGGCCAACGATCAGGCCCCCTTTAGCGGCTTGACCGTCCAGGTCTGGCGACTGGAAAACGGTCGAGGGCTGAAATCGCTTTACGGCATGACCGGGCAAATCAGCTTCGTCGAATTCTCAAAGGACGGCAGCCGCCTCGCCGCCCTGTCGCTTAATTGGGAGATCGGGGTTTGGAACACGAAGACCGGCCAAATGCTCCACCTCTTCCAGACGCCCCCGGGACTTTGGGCCGACAACGCCGCCATCGCGATCAGCGACGACAACAAACAGTTGGCCTTCACCACCGCCGAAACCGCCGTGCTCTGGGACCTCGACACCGGCAAAAGCACCACGTGGCCCCTAAGCCCCGGCAAAGTGGACCATCTCGCCTTTCATTCCGGCCTGGGCAAATTCCTCTCCATCCGCGAGGAAACCCTGGACGGCAAGGAATGGCCCCTGGTAGGAAGGTCGGACTATCGAAAACACCCCCGGATCCTTCGCATTCGTGCATTGACCACGCAAAAAATCGAGGTCATTGGGATCATCGAGGATTTCAACGCGGGATTACTCCCCTGCGGGCTGGCTCGCAACGGCAGTATTTTCGTCGCCGAGGGATTCGCCGTGGACCAAAAAGGCCCGTCCCGCACCGTTCGCCTGTATTCGCTTCCCGACCGCAAGGAAATTTGGAAGGAATCCGCCGACCCCAAGTTCACCGGCGGCCGGGTTTTGCCTTTGGACCCGGAGGGAAAAGTCCTGTTCGTTTACGCACTTTCGGGCGCCGGCGAATCGTCTCGGCCACGATTGTTGGATATCCAAACCGGAAAAACCCAGGATTGGCAGTATTATCCAACATGCCTCAGTTCCAAGGGGGACTACGCCATCCTCGTGACCACCGATCTTCCCCCGGGCAGCGGTAGAGGATTGAAACTCCATCGCGGCCCCGGCAAAAACCCGCTGGCCATCTTCACCTCCGAAATTTCCTTGGGTTACACCGGCCCCCAATTCACCCGCCAAGGCACCCACTTCGCATGGGGAACGACCGACGGCACGGTAATCCTTTGCGACATCGCCGCCGTCCAGGCGAAACTGGCGGGGATACGGCTGGGGTGGTGAGGTTTTTCGATGTGCCAGGTTTCTTTCGATTTCTTTGTCAGAATTTCAAAGAACCTACCGGTTCAATAAGGGAGGAACGAAATCAAAAAACTTCCGTGTCCAAACCGAAAACCTCAAACGGAAAGGCGCCAACCATGTTCACATTTTTCCGCCAGACGAAACCAGCCCAAAAGACCATTTGCCGAAGGGCAACATCGTGGAAGCCACGGCTGGAAGTGCTTGAAGATCGAACCTTGTTATCGACAGCAGTGGATTTCAGTGCTTCCTCCACGTTAGGCGGCCTGTCTGTACACACTCAAACCTTGGGCTGGCGGTTTATTCTCAACAGCACCATCGCTGTTACCGACCTCGGCTTCTTCGATGCCAACCAAGATGGATTAGGTGAATCTCACCAGGTAGCAATCTGGGATGGTTCAGGGAGCATCTTGGTTCAAGGGACCGTAGGAACAAGTGCGCCACTGGACAACAAGTTCCGATACGTGTCGGTCGCAGGTACAGTTCTCAACCCCGGCCAGACCTACACCATTGGTGCGACCTTCCGGGCGTTCAGCCCCGACGACCTCATCGTCCCGGCGAGCGGGCTCACGACCGATCCGGGCATCACCTTTTCTGTGGCGGCGTACGGTCTGGGTTCAGGACTCGTCCGGCCCAATGTCTTTTCCGGCCTCACTGGTTACTTCGGACCGAACTTCAAATTCGCCGGGTCCGTGGACATTGCCATGCAGTTGGCCAAATTCCAGGACGGGAACACCGTGCAGTTCACCTATCAGACGACGGGAAATCCGGGGCCGTTCCAGGTGGGGCTGTATCGGTCCGCGGACGGGACGACCTACAACCCGGCGGACCAGATCGGCGCGCTCCAACCGATCACGCCCAGCCCGACGAACCCGCAAACCCCCGGCGCCATCCCGCTGCCCGCCAACTTCCAATTCGATGATTCGCATCGATTCGTGATTGTCGTCGCCGATCCGGTAGTCGATCCGGTTGGCCATCCGAATGGGGCGATTCTCGAAACTGATGAGGCCAACAACACGGTCTTTGCTGTTCCGCTTTTTGAACGGGCCCAATACTGGAACCGGAACGGACTGGCTCGTGCCGAGCAAGACCCAACTGCATCCGGCAAGGCCCGAGTGATTTTCGAGGGGACAGATGACTTCGCGAAATTGAAAGGGGTTGATGTGGCAAATTGGCCTTACGACGTAATCGCGTCGAAGCCAAATGTCCAGCAAACTGTTCTTGATTCACTCAAGAATCTTGTGCAGCTCATCGCCAAAGATCGTTGGAATGGCGCGCAATTCACGATCACTAGCGCATATCGTTCCAAGGGAGATGGTCAATCTCTTCATTACGACGGTCGAGCTGTGGATATCCAAGTCTTCTCGAATGGTGCCATCGGCGATTTGGCGAGGCTTAGCGGGCTTGCGTGGCTTGCCGGTTTCGATTGGGTTTGGTATGAACCGAAGGAGGTGGGGGGAAACACGAACGATCTCGTACATGCTTCCAAGCGAGCCGCCTTCACGGGCGGTTCCGACGGGATTCAATTCCAACTGCACAGTCCCGCAAATCTCCTGATTTCTGATGGTTTCGGCAATCGCTCAGGTGTGGACAACGTAACCGGTGATGTGGTCCTTGGAATCCCAGGGACGACATTCAGCGGCAAGGACAGCCATCCGCAATTCCTGACAATTGCGCCGGCGACAGACGGAGCCTATAGCGTTCAAGTGGTTGGATCTGGAAACGGGGCATACCGGCTGGAGGTTCTTCTTGCCGATGAAGACGGGAACCTCGCCGTCACCGAGTTCGACGATACGACTACGTTGGGCCATATCACGACCTACGGTTTGCAGTACTCGGCAGCTAACGTCACGAATATCAAGGTCAACCAAGCACCACGTCTTGCAGCTTTCGCCCAACAAATCAACAATGAAGGCTCTGCGCTTATGCTTGCAGCTTGGGCGCAAGATCCCGACGTCGCCGATTCCCTGCTCTTCAGCCTTGACGCCGCCCCACCCGGCGCCGCCATCGACCCCACCACCGGCCTCTTCACCTGGACTCCCGCCGACGGCCCCGCTACCGCCCAAATCACCGTCCGCGTTACCGACAACGGCTCGCCGGCGCTCAGCGATACGCAAACCTTCACCATCACCGTCAACAATGTCGCGCCGACGGCGACCTTCGCCAACTCCGGCCCGGTCGTTTTCGGCAACCCGGCGAGCGTTTCCTTTTCCAACCCATTGGACCCGTCCAGCGTCGATACGGCCGCCGGGTTCCATTACGCCTTCGCGCTCGATCCCGACGAGTTGGCGACCGCCACTTACGCCAGCAGCACGGCCAACCCGTCGGCGACATTCTCCTTCGCGGCGGCCGGCGATCATGTCGTTTATGGCCGGATCATCGATAAGGATGACGGCACCACCGCGTACCAGACCACGGTGACCGTCACGCGGGCGGCGACGCAGGTCACGGTCGTATCTTCGGCGTTACTGGCGGTTCCAGGCCAGCTGGTTGCTTTCACGGCGACGGTGGCGCCGATCGCGCCCGGCGCCGGCAGCCCCACCGGCTCGATCACGTTCATGGACGGCGGCGCCGTGCTGGCCACCGTCGCTCTGCAAGGCAACTCGGTGACGTTCGCCACGGCCGCTTTGGCGCTGGGCAGCCATACGATCAGCGCCGTTTACAGCGGCGACAACAACTTCGCGCCGCCCGCCAAGGCCGCAAGCCTGGTTCAAAAGCTGCAAAGCGTGACGGTCGAGACCAACGCCCGAACGGGTCAGACCGATTTGTATGTGGCGGGGACTGCGGGCAACGACCGGATCGTCATCCGCCGCGCGGGCGACCGCGACAAGGACGATATAGAGGATGAGCGCGGCGATCACAATGCCTGGGGTGGTCGGGACATGCAGCACGGCCGGCACGACCGCAACCGCGGCATCGAAGTTGTCGTCAACGGCGTGCCCGTGGGCGTGTATCATCCCAGCGGACGCGTCGTCGTGTTTGGTCTGGCGGGCGATGACCATATCCGCGTGTCCGGCAACGTGCACCTGGCCGCTTTCGTGTACGGCGGGGCCGGCAACGACCGGCTGCGCGGGGGCGGCGGCGACAACGTCCTCGTCGGCGGCGACGGCAATGATCGGCTCATCGGCGGTGGGCGGCGCGACTTGCTCATCGGCGGCGCCGGGGCCGACGCCCTGTCCGGTATGGCCGGCGATGACATCTTGATCGCCGGCGGCACCGATCATGACGGCGACTTGGCCGCACTCGACACGGTCATGGCGGAATGGACGCGGACCGACCGCAACTATCGTCAGCGCATCCAGGCGTTGCAAGCCGGCGTCGGGCCGGGCGGCGCGATCGCCCTCAATGCCACAACCGTCTTCGGCGACGACGACCGCGATCAGCTTTGGGGCGGCAGCGGTTCCGATTGGTTCCTGCTCGATCCGAGCCATCCGACGCCGGCAGCGCGCGATCGTGTATTCGACCTGGCGGCGTTCGAGCAAGTGCTGCGGATTCGGCCACGGTAGCCGGGAAACGATCAGCCCCGGCAGGGGCGGCCGTTCATAGCCAGGGGTGTCAACCCCTGGAAATCGGAAAAGGCGATTGTCCAAAGCCCCGGAGGGGCGACAGAGCGTTGGACCACGTCATCGCACTGCCGCCCCTCCGGGGCTTGACGTGTTATTGTCGCACGAATCCAGGGGTTAACACCCCTGGCTATTGACTGCCGCCCCTGCGGGGCTGGTCACGTCATTACCGCGCGGTTGCTGGCGCCCCTGCGGGGCTGGTCACGTCATTACCGCGCGGTTGCTGGCGCCCCTGCGGGGCTGGTCGCGTCATTACCGCGCGATTGCTGGCGCACCTGCGGGGCTGGTTCCCGTCAATCCCAAATGTACTTTTCATCGTACTCGATTTCATGCCGTTTCAAGAATTCGATGAACTCTTCCTGAAACGTGCGCACCCGATGATGTTCCGCCTGGCCGGCGATGTACTGTTTCACGGCGTCGAGATTGGAATGCGATACCGAGAAAGCGCCGTAGCCTGCCTGCCAAGCGAATCCTCGGCTCGCAACGAATTCTTCGTGCACCCACTTGGACGAATTGGCTTTGATGAGGCGCACCACTTCGGCGACGGCCATTTCGCGGCTCAATGAGACGAGCAAGTGCACGTGATCTGGCATGCCGCCCGCGGCCGTCAGCACGCATTTCTGTTTACGCAGGATTCCACCGATGTACTCGTAAAGTCGCGGCTGCCATTCCCCATCGATCGAACGCAGACGGTTCTTGGTGCTGAAGACGATGTGGCAATGCAGGTCGGCGAATGATTGCGGCATGGTGCTGCTCCCTTTCGAGGAGGGTGAAATCGTGAGGTTGAACCACGCGATGTAATCGTAGCCCCGAGTGCCGCCCCCGGCAGGGGAGGCAGAGCATCGGCCAAGGCCACGCCTCTGTCGCCCCGCCGGGGCTTGTCACGTTGTCGCTGTGCGAATCCAGGGGTTAACACCCCTGGCTATGGACTTGCGCCCCGCCGGGGCTTTTTGCACGACTGGCTCGAAGGCGGCGGCCGTGGCAACATCCTCCTGAGCGCCGACATCCTCATCGGCGGCGCGACGGACCACGACTTCAGCAAGCACGTGGATGAACTGGCGGCCCAGGGTTGATTTGATGGTTGCTGCGCGATTGACGGCTTGATGCGCTGGCGGTCGACACACTGCTTCCGATATAATAGGCGGCGCTCGTTGACCAACCCACCGCGAGTCCTCCGATGAACGCAACGCAAGCGCTTGTGCACGGCACGCTCCAGCCCGATGGCACTTTGCAGCTTCATGAGGCGCCGCCGCTTCCCGCCGGGCCGGTCGAGGTGCTGATTCGCGCGCTTCCTCCAGGCCAGATCGGCGCGGAAACCTGGTGGGCGTGGCTCGAGCGCGCCCACGCCGAGCGACTCGCCCAGGGGCAGGCATGCCGCAGCAAGGAGGCGATCGACGCCGACCGGTGCGCGCCAGCGCGCCGCCGATGAAACGCGCCGCCGGGCCGTGCAAGAGCTGCAAAGGCCGCAGGAGTGACCCGGCGTGCTGATCTATCTCGACACCAACATCGTCATCTACGCCGTCGAAAATGCGGAACGATGGCCCCGTGCTGGAGCCGGGCGACGAATCCGCCGAGCGTCTTGGCTGCGTTCATGGGCAAGGCTCCTTTCGAGATTCGAAGATCAGCAGGGTGTGCCAACCTTCGGGATCGATGAAGACTTCGACAGGGCTGTCAAGGGTCCGGCAGGAATTGGTTTCCTGGACCTTGGCGAGGACGGTTTCGGGTCGAGGCGGTCGGCGTCGGTGCCGAAAACATTACGGGCGAGTGCGGCCCATTCTTGGTCGGACAGACTCAGGATCGCCTGGTAGACCGAAGTGGGCCGGTCGCTTTGCGGCAGTTGCTCAGGTGGCACGGAACCGTCGCCGACCAAGAATATGGGTTCTAATCGTCGCCGGGAGCGCGACAGCCGCCAACACCTTAGGAGCCGGCCCGGCGAAGTATTGCCGAGGGAAGAGTGAATGTCCCGTTTCTTGCTCTTTCATCCAACCGGCATAGCGACCTTTCGTTCACTGCGCATCAAACAGTTGCACATCCTGCCGTCGTCGCCAATAATAATACCGAGCTGTCCGAAGGAACGAATTACGCTGCGGTTGGGCGGCTCATGACCTTGCCGTACGACCGCGAGGATCGTTGGTGTGGGCGATAACCTTGCCTTGGCCCTGCAAGAACGCTGGTGGGTTGAGCGGCGCAACCGGCCGCCCGTGCAGAATGCGCTCGTCACCGCCCATTCTCGTTTTTGGCGGCCACAGGTCGAAGCAGCGCTGGCAGCGAATGGCAAGCAGCATCGGGAGCCGTCCAACTGGGCAAAGTTGGCCGAGGCGCTGGCCATGGATGAGCCCAACCTGTGGCGCCGCCGCACCGGGGGTTCCAAGTCCACGCTCCGCGATCTGCTCGCCATGGCCACCATCCTTCAGGTGTCAATCCATCAGCTGGTCCCCGACGCCCCAACATGGATCGAACAGGCGACGTTGATTCTCTGCGCCGGCACGATCTCCCCGGAAGAGGCCCGCGCCTACACGCTCTATCGGCTCGGCGGCGCGACTTGCCACAACCCGCACTTGGATCAAGCCGCCATTGCGGACATACGCCGACAAATACCTGGATGTTTCGCGAGTAGCCGGGACGCGGAGGCAGCCATCCTCAAAACAGCGGCCCGACTTGGCGAACGACTCGGAAGAGGCGCCTAACGCGGCCGAAACTTTGGAGTGCGGCGCTTTCACGCCGCTTTTGTTTTCTTCTTTGTTTTGTTCGCGAGGTCGCTGGGAAGCAAAAAAGAAGAAAGAAAGAAAGAAAGCGGTGATAAAGCACCGCACTCCAAAACTTCTCCGCATTTTGCGGAGAAGTTCAGAGGTACGAAAACAATGACAACTACGCACGACATTCCCGATGATGAGCTGACCGCCTACGTCCTCGGCACACTTGCCGGCGACCAGTTTCAGACGATGGATGCGCATGCTGCCGACAATGAAGAATTTGCCGCCGAGATCGCCATCCGGCGCCTCATGGCGGGCGTGTCGATTGACGACGATCCGGCGCTTCCGCTCCGTGCGGTTGCGAAAGGCGCGACGCCCAGCGCGCCGCGCACGCCGCTTCGATCGTGGCGCAAGGTTGCAATCGCAGCCGCGGTGTTCCTGGCCATTTCCGGCATCGGCTGGGGCGGCTGGAGGCTGATGAACGCCCAAGGCATTCTCTTCTCCGACACATTCGAGACTGGCTGGCTTGACCACAAAAAATGGAAAACGGGCAGGCGCATGACCACTGCTCAAGACGGCTACGCGCGCCTCAACGATCGTGGGTCACTGGTCACCGTCCAGGAGTTCAAGGACCCGTTCGTGCTTGAACTGGACTGGCGCTGGATCGACATCTCCGGCGACATCCACTATCGCGACACCCTGACGATTGCCATGCACTCTTCCGGGGAACACGTGGCAACGCACCCATTTCGGGTTCGTGACGGCGTCGAAGTCGTGCTGCAAACACACAGCGGGCGCTTGGCCGTTGAGTGCCTCAACAAACCACAATCCTATGGCGAGACCCAGGAGGGCGCCTTGCCAATGCCGGCGGGAAAATGGCACCACGTCCGGATTGTCGAAGACGGCAAGACAATTGCGGTCTATCTCTCAGGGCCCGGGATCGATCAGAAATACCAGCACAAACCGGTGCTGACGGTTCCGTACAAGGGGAATTTCGAGAGACACCACATCGCAATCTACAACCGGGAACCGGTGGCCGGCGCCCTGCACGAGTCGCACATTCGGAACGTGGTGATTCGGGCGCTTCCGCACGTGAAATCGGAGTGACCGGGCCACGCCTTGAGAATTGGGATCTGGAAACTGCGGAGCCGCGCACGTCCTGTGCGGCAACCGCTTGAGAATCTAGGACTGCAACGGAGCCATACATGTCATCTTCATTTACGCCGAAATCGAAACGCGCTCGCAGGATCAAGAAATTACTGCCGGTCGGCCACTTTAGGCCGTGCTTCGACCTCCTCGAAGACCGCACTCTGCCGTCCGGTCTCGGGTTCGCTTTCCCCTTGGGATCAACTGGTTCGGATTCTGGCATAGGAATTACCACCGATTCAGCGGGGAATGTTTACATCACGGGCAATTTTCACGGCACGGTCGATTTCGACCCCGGCGCGGGTGCGTTGAACTTGACGAGCACCGGCGACAGGGACTCTTTCGTGTGCAGGTACACGGCTGCCGGGGCCCTGGTCTGGGCCCGCCGGATGGGCGGTAGCAGCGGCGACAATGGCTATGGCATTTCGACAGAGGGAGATGCCATCGCTGTGGATGCCGGAGGCAATGTGTATACCACGGGGCGTCTCGCCGGCACGGCAGATTTCGACCCTGGCGCTGGCGCCGTCAATCTCACCAGTGCCGGGTTATACGACGTGTTCGTGAGCAAACTCGACCCCGACGGCAATTACGTCTGGGCCCGCCGCCTGGGCGGCAGCGGGCATGACGAGCCCTGGGGCATTGCCGTGGATGGCCCCGGCAATGTTTACACGACCGGTCATTTTGCGGTCACGGCGGACTTTAACCCAGGCCCCGCCACGGCCAACCTCACCAGTGCCGGTAGCTTTGACGTATTCGTAAGCAAGCTCGACACTGGCGGTAGTTTCGTCTGGGCTCGCCGGATGGGCGGTAGTGGCGATGACACTGCCGCAGCAATCGCGCTGGATAGCGGTGGAAATGTATATACCACCGGGAATTTCGCCGCCACGGCGGACTTCGACCCAGGCGTTGGCACCTTCAACCTCTCCAGCGCCGGCCTCGACGATTCATTCGTGAGCAAGCTGGACAGTTCCGGCAATTTCGTCTGGGCCCGCCGCTGGGGGGGCGCCAGTTCAGACTCCGGCGGTGGCGGCGGCATTGCGCTCGATAACACCGATAGCGTTTACGCCACAGGTGCGTTCCAGGGCACTTCGGATTTTGACCCAGGCTCGGGCATCTTCAACCTTACCAGCGCCGGAAGCACCGACGCCTATGTGAACAAGCTGGACAGTGCTGGCAACTTCATCTGGGCCCGACGACTGGGCGGCAGCGGCACTGACGAAGGCTACGGCATAGCGGCGGATAGCGCTGGCAACATCTACACGACAGGGTATTTCCAGGGCACGGCGGCCTTCGGCACTGGCACCTTCAACCTTACCAGCGCCGGAAGCAACGACGCCTTCATAAGCGAGCTGGACAGTTCCGGCAACCCTGTCTGGGCTGGCCAACTAGGCGGCAGCGGCGATGACCGCGGCCGTGGTGTCGGGGTTAGTCGGAGCGGAAACGTCTACACCACGGGATTTTTCGCCGGCACCGCAACCGATTTCGACAAGGGTGCGTGCAATGATACGCTGACCAGTGCGGGAGGCGTGGATATCTTTGTTTCCCACCTGTCTGGTCTCGTAAGTTGGTGGCCCGGCGATGGGAATGCGGACGACATCGTGGATAACAATCACGGCATCTTGAAGAACGGGGCGGTGGCGAATGCGTCGGGCAAAGTCGGGCAGGCCTTCAGCTTTGACGGCGTGAATGATTTCGTCGAGATACCGGATGCTTCCAACCTGACGCCTTCTAACGCCATAACACTCGAAGCCTGGGTAAATCCGGACACGCTGTCGCCGAATAACGCCTCCCACCGAGTGATCATTTCCAAATATGACACAAGCGTTACGCTCGACACAAGCTGGTTCTTGTCGATGAGAGACGGCGGTCGAATTCAATTTGGAGTGTATCCTGCGAACGGGTTGTCACGGACTGTGAACACGGTGGCTTCGCAGCTGGTCGTCGGAAACTGGACTCATGTCGCGGCGACGTTTATCGGCGGCGCCACGCAGGAGATAAAGGTTTACATTGACGGCGTCGAAGTCCCGGTGGTGCCGGGAGAACAGGGCATAATTTCTCCGATCTTTGACAGTTCCACGCCGGTGCGCATCGGTGCAATGAAAGCGGGCAGTTTCGGAGGCCTGGGCGGCTTCTGGGACGGCCTGATCGACGAGCCGTCGATCTACAGCCGCGCCCTGACCGCCACAGAAATCCACGACATTTACGCGGCCGCCGCGGCGGGGAAGTGCAAAGTGCAAAACCCGCCAATATGTATCACACCGCCGATGGACCTCGTCAGCTGGTGGCCGGGCGACGGTAACGCGAACGACATCGTCGGAAGCAACGAGGGTACGTTGCATGGGGACGCGACATTTGCTGCCGGCAAAGTCGGCGACGCATTCCGCTTCGATGGGAGTGGCGACTATGTCACAGCACCTGACAGTCCACTTTGGTATTTCGGCCTGAACGATTTCAGCATCGAGTTGTGGGTGAATTTCAACCGGCTCAAGAACAGCATGCTCATCCAGCAGCCTGGCGGATTTGAGCTGAATTACTTCAACGGAGCGAGCCCATTCCTTGGTTTCACCAAGGACGGCTTCGATCCGACAATTGTACGATCGTGGGCTCCTCAGGCGAACACCTGGTACCACGTTGGAGTCACACGGACCAGCGGCACGTACCGGCTGTATGTCAACGGCAGCCAACTCGGAAGCGAGCAAGCGAATTTGAGTCCTGTGCCGGATGTGACGTCCGACGTCCGCATCGGCAGCTGGTACTTTAACAGCAGCTACGACATGGACGGCCTCCTCGACGAGATCTCCATTTACAACCGTAGACTCACCGCCGACGAAATTCGCGGCATCTACGCGGCGGGGGCGGCGGGGAAGTGCAAGGAGCCCGCCGAACTGCCCGCCGCAGGCGTTACAATACTCGTCCACGGATTCAATCCAACTGGTGAGCTCTTATCAGACGATCCGATTGATTACTGGGGCCGTGACAAGATCCTTGATTTGCTCTCACGCTTCGGCGGCGGGCGCGTGTTCGTGTACAATCCCGCGAATGGGAGCCTGGATCCCCGATCCGCATCCGATCCTGGCTTCGCCGGTTTGTATAACCCTACCGGCGAAACGATCATTGTGCATAATTGGCTTGCCGCATCCAATGACGCGGAATCGGGCCAATCCGAGGCAGCAGCGGACGCGCTCTTTGCCACTCTCGTCAAAGAGCGGTATGTCGATCTGGTGAACCCCAATCTTAGCTCGGCCTTTCACTTCATTGGCCACAGTCGTGGGACATCTGTGGTGAGCGAGGTCGTTCAACGACTGGGCATTTACCATGTGAACGTCGATTATGTGACCTATCTCGATCCGCACGATTTTGATGAGGACGCTATTCCGTACGATGGTTTGTTTGATGACCCCGCGGTTCAGGTTTGGTCGAACGTCGCTTACGCCGACAACTTTTACCAAATTGCGCCCTTGCCACTTCCCAATGTTCCCAGCGGCCGTCCCCTAGGCCATCTTCAGCCACCCGATAACTATTACTACAACTACAATCTTTCTGGCTTGCCAGGCTTGGGGGATGGGCATCTTAGTGGCCCCCATGCGGGAGTGGTTGATTGGTATTTCGGATCAGTCGCGCCCGGTCGGGAAGATCCTCGATGGTACACAGACGGCCTCGGAGCAAACACAGGGTTTTCTCGCTGGCTGTCCCTCGGCGGCTACAGCAAGACCTCGCAAGAAAGCGGAATCCAGGGCACGGCCGATCCATCGACATTGGTGGGCGTGATACCGTTTCCTGCGAGCGACACTGGAGACGACAACGGCGAATCGACTACCTTCTCTATGGGTAAGTTTGAACTAAACCACCTCGATGATGGGAATTCTCTCAATAATCTACCCGATTTGGTTCCTGTGGGGAATACGTTCGTGCCCTTCCCTTACCTCGACAACAATTCGATCGCTGGTTGGTCCTACCACGGCGGCGGCGGCACGGGCCATGTTGCTTCCGCGGATGGTAACACATTCCTTCGGCTTGACTCAGGCTACGTGAGCCGCACACACAACCGCTTCTACGTGCCTCAGACTGCCCGCCATTTGATCTTCGATCTGTGGGTTGGTACACCCGTGGTTGGCACATCGCTGTTCGTGTACATGGATGAACTCAGCCTCGACACGAATCTGGGATACTCAATCCCGTTGGGGCGAGCAACGAACGGTTTCGTGCCCATTTCCTTGCCGATTCGGGATTCCTTGCGAGGCGGCGTACACACATTGACCTTCCAGATTAGCAGCTCGTCATCCGGCACCCCGCAGGTCAACATTGACAATATCCGTCTCAGCGAAACCGATCTTCCCCCTGGGACCTCCGATCTCGACCGGGATGGGATCAGCGATACAGTCGAAGCCGCTGCTCCGAACAATGGCGACGGCAATCGCGACGGCGTCCCAGACATTCAGCAACTGCATGTCGCTTCGCTCCCCAATAGCGTGGATGGGCGTTACGTGACGCTGGAATCTCCGAACGGGACCAACCTCGTCGATGTAATTGCATTGGATTCCACGCCCGGCATGCCGGCCGGAGTCGCCTTCCCAGTCGGTGCGTTCGAGTTTCGGGTTGAGGGTCTGCCGACGGGTGGGTCCGCTCAAGTGAAACTCTATCTGCCGGAAGGCGTACACCTAAACACATACTACAAATCGAACACACCTTTTGGGCTACCGCCTTTCGTTTATGAGTTCCGCAAGGGCGGCAACACGTTCCCGGAACTTGGGGCTGATGTCACCGGCAATCCGGTTGTCTTGTACCTCCAGGATGGAAAGCCAGGAGACGATGACAATTTTAGAAATGGTAAGATTGTCGATCCGGGTGGACCTGCCTTCAACCCGCCGCCCGTGCTTGTGAATGTCGGCCTCGGAGTAGGCGATGCCATTGAGGGCACTCCTGTAAGCCTCATGGCTGAGTTCACCGATCCGGTTCTTCTCGACACCCACACGATCACGATCGCCTGGGGCGACGGCAGCGCGTCAACCTTCACGCTCCCCATCGGCGACCGCACGTTCTCCGCCCAGCACGAGTATACCGACAACAAGCCGGATGCATCGCCATACACGATCACCTTGGTTCTCACCGACGGCTACACCGAAGTCACGGCCACAAGGGAAGTGACCGTCCTCAACGCCCCTCCCGCCGCCGACGCCGGCCCCGATCAAACCGTCCCCGAAGGCGCCCCCGTCCACCTCACCGGCGCCTTCACCGACCCCGGCGTCGCCGACACGCATACCTTCAACTGGCATGTCGTCAGCAGCAATGGCCAGGTCATCCCTGATGGCACCGGCCAGAACTTCGATTTCACGCCCGACGACAACGGCACCTACACCGTCATGTTCACTGTCACGGACGATGACGGCGGCGTCGGCACGGATGAAGTCGTGATCGCGGTCAACAACGCCGCACCGACCGCCAGCATCATTGGGCCGGCCGATGGCGTGCGCGGGCAAGCGCGAACTTTCACGCTCGGCGCTGCCGATCTCTCGCCGGTCGATCAAGCGGCGGCGTTCACCTTCGCCATCGACTGGGATGGCAACGGTGCCGTGGACCAAACCATCACCGGCCCATCGGGAATGCAGGTCGAACATCTCTTTCCGAAGATCGGGTCGTACACGGTTCGCGTCACCGCCATCGATAAGGACGGCGCCGTCAGCGAGGTCGTGACGCACTTGGTCACCGTCACGGCGCTCGCCCTGCAGCCCGATCCGGCGAATCCCTCGAAGGTCATCCTCGTTGCCGGCGGCACGAATTTCGACGACAACATCATGGTAAATGGCAGCGCGATGGTGGCGAGCATCGTCAGCGTCACGCCGACGGGCTACGAGGTGGTCGTCGGACTCTTCCTGCCGAATGTTGCGCCGAGCGAAATCTCCTACAAGTTTGGCAATGTATCGATCCACATCCAAATCGTGCCGCTGCTGGCCGCGATTAGCCGGGTGTTCCTGCTCGGTCAGGATGGCAACGACGTGCTGATTGCAGGTCTCCTCAATCGAACAGCGGTGATGGACGGCGGCAACGGCAATGATCTGCTGATGGGCGGTTACGGCAATGATATTCTTCTGGGCGGAGCGGGCGACGACGTCTTGATCGGCGGCGAGGGCCGGGACTTGCTCATCGGCGGCTTTGGGTCCGATCAGCTCCTGGCCCAGGGCGGCGACGATATCCTCATCGGCGGCACCACTTCGTTCGACGGCAACATGACGGCGCTCGACGCCGTGATGCGCGAATGGTCCCGCACCGATGCGGACTATGCCACCCGCGTCGGACACTTGCAGGGGTCGCCGGGTGGATTGAACGGCACGACGGTGCTGACCAAGGACACTGTGTTCGATGACGGCGTCCGGGACGTGCTCAGCGGCGACGCGGGCCAGGATTGGTTTTTCGCCGGCGCCGGCGATGCACTCCCCGGTATGCAGAAGCTAGTGCTCTGTCACGCATGAATTGATGAGTCGCCAGAAGTAAGAGCCGCGCACGAAGTAAGCGGCCCACTCGCAGCCGCTTACTTCGTGCGCGGCTC